>Ga0182021_10001786_pt1 | contig 24989 bp, 26 predicted proteins | sample 612E3MmetaG_FD_120493 | JGI IMG/M metagenome (GOLD analysis project Ga0182021, IMG submission 120493) | Permafrost microbial communities from Stordalen Mire, Sweden - 612E3M metaG (Illumina Assembly) | ecosystem: Environmental > Terrestrial > Soil > Wetlands > Permafrost | place: Sweden... | reverse complement strand
TGGGTCGCGCAGGTCAGATGCGACTATCCTCACCTGCGACCCCTTTTTCAATGGAGTAGTATATCACTTGTTTCAACGGTCTCAACGCGCCGACAGGCTCGGAATATTCCGGGAAAAACAACAGGATGATGTACTCATTCAAGGCCGGCAAACGGATATTTATCGACTTTCCAGACTCCATTTTCCCTTACCAGCGTTATAACATCTGTCTTGGGACGCTGGTTGTCATAATGCATGGTTACCCGTATCTCTGCGTTGTTAAGATCGATCATCTTGATGTCACTGCGGCTTACATAATAGCTCGTAGGCTTTACCGAGCCCCACGACTTTTGCCAGTTTTCTTTAATCACCTGCTCAGTGACCTTGTATGCCGTGAAGCTGTTCATGTTCCTCGACGAGAGCATCGACCAGATGACGTTAAAATCCTGGCCCTTGATGTCGGCTTTCACAAAAGCGCTGGCGGCGTCGTAGACCGCTGTTTCCGCTTCATCGTTTGCCTGGTTGGCAACCGCCCAAGCGTTCAGCATCTCAGGACCCGCGAGATAGATATCGCCAGGGATCTGGACTTCAAGAAAGTCGGCGCCGGCCAGGAAGTCGTTCACCGATGACACCGCCTTTCTCGACCGATTCTCGAGGGTGTTGTTATTATCCGAGATGACGTTCTCTTTGCCAGCGGCGGCCACCTTTGAGACGATCTCCATGTAGCTTCCAAGATCTTCCACGGCCGCTTTCTGCCTTTCCGCAAGGTCGCCATAGCCGACCGGGACGGCAGCTTTATCGATGGAACCCGCCATCTTGTCGAGCTTGTCCTTCATAGCAGAGGTAGAATTTGCCACGCTCAAAAGATCGTCCGGGGAATTGACCCGTGCGAGTGCGTCCGCGACTGCCTCAGACCGTCGCTCTATCTCTTTCCAGTCGGCTTTTGCCGACGACTTGAAGTTGTCGGTTCGTGCGGCATTGGTTACCTGTGAGTAGGCCAGGTATCCTCCCCCCGCAAGCAACCCGGCGATAGCTACCGAGGCCACCACTATGAGCACCCGGCGCCTTACACTCACAACGTCACCTCGTCTCCAGGTCCGTTTTCACCGCTCCTCACCGTCCTCGCCGCTGACGTAAAAAGAGATGACGATCTTGCCTCTCCCCTTCCTGACCCGCGGCAAACCGGACGTCTTGAGATAGTATCTCTCGACGACCTTCTCGACTACAAACGACGCGCCCGCCGCAATCTCGTCCATGTCGTCTTTCCCAAGCTTTCGAAGAGGATTGCGCGAGTAAGAGACACGCGTTTTCGCCTGAGGGGCCTCGATTTCACCGGACTGTTCCGTTTCGAAAGGCTCGATTGCGGCTGCTGTACGCGCCAGGCAAAGGATGGGTTCGAGCGGCGCTATCTCCCCTCCTAGAACCCTGTATGCATTGCGCTCGGACAACGGAAGACCAAGCGTATCGGCTGAAGCCTCAGCAAGCACCCGCGCATCATCCATGCGCGCGACTCCGGACCATATCGCAGTGTTGGCTCCGGAACCGTCACAGGCGAGGTTCTTCACGGTTGCGAGCACTTCGGCAAAAGACCCGAGGTAGAAGTCGACCCCGGGCGTATCAACAGACATCTCCAGCAAGATTCGAGCTACGTTGTGGGGCCCCGGACCCACATCCTCGACTCCGTCGATCGATTCGAGCCTGGGAAGCGTGGCCTGGTCTGACCTCTCGGGCACCTTTTCGGTATCGAAGTTGAAATTGATTACCGTACCAAGGCCCGTCACGGAAGAGACTATCCCCGTTATCTCGGCCCTGGACCGGATGGAGAAGAGCGCCATCCCGCGACCATGAACCCCGTAGCGGTCCTCCTCGAAATCCTCGCTCTTTGAGGTGACCCTCGGCTCGAACACGAGTTGGTGCATGTCTTCCGGGATGCCTCCGCCGTCATCAAGCACGGTAATCCGCCGGAACCGGCCCTGTTCCTTCTGGAAGCCTACAAGAATCTTTCCAGCGCCGGCGTCACGGGAGTTTCGGACAAGTTCCCTGACCGCGTCTTCAACAGAGCGGATGTCGTGCTGTGCCTGACGCCGCTCAGCCTCTGCAACTTTGAGACGAACGAAGCCATGTGGCAGGTTCTCCTCGATGCGCAGGTGCGCCGCACCGGTGATGCTGGAGACGAAATCGATTAGCTGCCGGTCCCCGCCGGGGTTGGTTTCACCCATTGCCTACTCGTGCCGCTTCGGATGGAACATACTTACGTGAAGCCCGCGTGACGACAATTGCCGCAGCAGGCTCACCCTACTTGGCGTACTCGACAACCCTGGTCTCTCGAATCACGGTAATCTTGATCTGTCCGGGATAATCGAGTTGATCCTCGACCTCCTTGGCGATATCGCGGGCAAGCGTTGCGCTGCCAAGGTCATCGACCGAGTCTGACTGGACCACTATGCGAATCTCGCGGCCCGCCTGCATCGCGAACGCTTTTTCGACACCGTCGAACGAATCAGCAAGGGTCTCGAGTTTTTCCAGCCTCTTGATGTAACTCTCGAGCGTCTCGCGACGGGCTCCAGGCCTTGCCGCCGAGATGGCGTCCGCGGCCTGAACCAGCACGGCTTCGATCGTCTTGATCTCGACCTCTCCGTGATGCGCTTCGATTGCATGCGATATCAGGTTGCCTTCGCCGAGCCGCTTGGCGAGCTCTGCGCCGATCAACGCGTGTGAGCCCTCGACCTCGTGATCGATCGCTTTTCCTATGTCATGAAGCAGACCGGCCCGCTTGGGCAATTTGGGCTCGAGTCCCAGCTCGGCTGCCATAATGCCTGAAAGATGCGCGACCTCTAGCGCATGCATGAGAACGTTCTGCCCGTAAGACGTGCGGTACTTAAGACGCCCAAGCGCCCTTACGAGCTCCTTGTTGAGGTTGTGTATCCCCACCTCGAAAGCAGCCTCTTCGCCGGCTTCCCTTATCTCGTTTTCGACTTCAGCCTTGGATTTTTCGTACATCTCTTCGATCCTGGCAGGCTGGATACGGCCGTCGCTGATCAACTTCTCGAGCGTCAGCCTGGCGATCTCGCGCCTTACGGGATCGAAGCTCGATAGTATTACCGCTTCGGGTGTGTCGTCTATGATGAGATTTATTCCAGTCAGGTTTTCAAAGGTCCTGATGTTGCGGCCCTCTCTGCCAATAATCCTTCCCTTCATCTCATCGTTGGGCAACGGCACCACGGAGACGGTCGTTTCAGCGACGTGCTCGGAAGCACACCTCTGGATAGCGAGCGAAATGATTTTGCGCGCGCGCTTCTCCGCCTCTTCCCTGGCCTTGGCTTCTTCTTCCTTGATAAAGAGCGCGCTCTCTCGCTTGACTTCGTCAGTTACTTTCTGGAACAGGTTGTCTTTCGCTTCCTGGGCCGTCATTCGCGCGACCTTTTCAAGGAGCCTCTTCTGTTCCGTCGCGGCTTTCATCAGTTTTGATTCCTGGGACTTTAGGTGCTCCTCCCATGAGGCGATCCGCTTATCGCGCTTGTCGATCTCTGATTCTTTTGCCTCGAACGTCTCTTCTCTCTGCATAAGCCTTCGCTCGAGCCTCTGCATATCGCTACGGCGACTCTTTAGCTCGCGCTCCGCCTCGGCTCTCATCGTATGGATAGTATCTTTAGCCTCAACTTGAGCTTCACGCTTAATGCTTTCTGCTTCTCTTTCAGCGTCACTGATTATCTTCTTTCCACTTGCCTCCGCAGTTGCTACCCTGGCCTCTGCGATGTATTTCCTTGCGAGAAACCCGACCGCCAGACCTATAAGAACAGCCAACACCCCGACTACTGCGTAGATAATCGTAAAAACCCCCCTTCTATGTAAACGCGCCGAGCTAACGCTCGGCGCTTTTATACAAGTGGCTCCATCATGCCAAGTTGCCTATTGGCAATAACCCAACCGTACTGAGCCTTCTCTTAGATCTGAAGATTTATGCCTTGTATATCTCAAACACTTATACGCCCATTCGTTATCTTCCCAAGTTTATTCTAATTCCGGGCTTATTTGAGTGTCAACAGAATGTGTCATTCGTGCCGCTTCAAATGCGATACCATTCGAATAGCCACGCCTTGTCAAAAATCCAACGATCTTCTTTATCGCGGCCGTAGACTCAACCCCGGAGAATCTCGAAGCATAAGCCGCAGCCAGCTTGGTCGCTCGCTCGAGCTCGTCCTCCTCGGGGTAGTCCAGCATCACGGTGTCAATCAACTCCCGGTCTATCCTCTTGGCCAGCAGTGAGTTGAGTATCCGCCGCTGACCGTAACCTTTCCTGAGCATCTCGCCCATGAAAAGGCTCGCAAATCCTCTATCATCGAGTATGCCGCAACTCTCGAGGCGAGACACGACTGATTCTCTTGTCGAAGGCGCGTAGCCCCACCTGCGTAGCCTATCCTCGACCTCACGTGAGCTGCGAGGCCTATATTCGATGAACCGGATTGCCTTCTCAAGTGCGATCTTGACAGTGTCCTGGTTCACGCCAGTGGTGTGGTTTTCAGGCTGCTCCATTCTTGCCTCCGGCCTTTGTCTTTCTGGCCGGCTTTTCAACTGGAGTGACTCTCTCGACAGCGTCTTCGCTCTGTCCGCTTTCCGCTTTAGCATCCGCCGCCGTATCGCGAGCCCCCTTGAGCCCTGCCTCCTTACGAATCAGTCCCTCGACAGTGTTGGAGATCTCGGCGTGCTCGCTCAGAAACGTCTTGGCGTTCTCTCGCCCTTGCCCGAGCTGATCCTCCTCGAACATGTACCACGCCCCGCTCTTCTTTACGATTTCGTAAGTCACACCGAGGTCTAGGATATCACCCTCACGCGAGACACCCAGGCCGTACATAATATCGAACTCAGCGTTCCTGAACGGGGGCGCGACCTTGTTCTTGACCACCCTCGCGCGGACACGGTTTCCGACCATTTCCGTGCCTTTCTTTATGGAATCTATCTTGCGTAGGTCGATACGAACCGACGAATAGAACTTGAGCGCCCTTCCGCCCGGCGTAACCTCGGGGTTGCCGAACATCACGCCGATCTTTTCGCGGAGCTGGTTGATAAAAATGGTTACCGTATTGGACCTGTTGATGGCGTTTGAGAGCTTTCGCAGAGCCTGGGACATCAATCGCGCCTGAAGCCCGACGTGGGAGTCACCGATGTCACCCTCGATCTCTGCACGCGGTACAAGGGCCGCTACAGAGTCGATGACAATGACGTCGACTGCCGCGCTGCGAACCAACATCTCCGTTATCTCGAGGGCCTGTTCGCCGGTATCAGGCTGGCTGATGAGCAGCTCGTCTATGTTTACACCAAGCGCCTGTGAGTATTGTGGGTCGAGAGCGTTCTCAGCGTCGATGAAAGCGCCAACCCCACCCCTCTTCTGTGCTTCGGCGATTATGTGGAGCGCGACGGTCGTCTTGCCGCTGGATTCAGGGCCGAATATCTCGATAACACGTCCCCGCGGTACCCCTCCGACTCCGAGTGCTATGTCGAGGGAAAGCGACCCGGTGGGGATCACCTCTACCGCCATACGGTCGGCCTCCGCCCCAAGTTTCATTATCGACCCGCGTCCGAACTGGCGTTCTATCTGCATGACCGCCATTTCAAGCGATTTGTCCTTCTCCAAGATCCTCACCCTTTCTCGCTAGTGGCCCGCAGGTCGGGCGGCCCAACGCTTTCAACTATTTTGTACTCCACACCGGTGCTTTTCAGGACGCTCTCAAAGAGCACTATCTCAGATGCCTTCATCGTAAGCTTCTCGGTGAAGTTCTCTTCCAAGCCAGGCGCGAGTCTGACCGCCTTCTTCCGGGAACGCCCGATCGTCACGTGCGGAGTGTACCGTCGGTTTTCTCTTTGGAAACCGCACTTCTCGGCTCCTTTGTCGAGGACATTGTAGACCTTCACTATACGGTCCTCGAGATCGCTGGTTCCTACCCATAGAACTCTAGCAGACCGCTGGGACGGAAAAGCACCGACACCTCCCACCTGCAGCCGGAGCGGGAGGTACTCTGCGGCATTGTGCATTATCTCGACGATCCTGGAGGCCTGGTCATTATCACAAGCGCCGAGAAACTTGAGCGTCACGTGGAGGTTCCCGGGAGACACCCACCCAACATCTGCGATCGTCGTTGAGAGCCGCTCTGTTAGTCCCGCGACGAATCGACGGACCTCGGGGGTCAGTGATATCCCCGTGAAAAGCCTGCGTCTCTGTACGCCGTTGCCGCTCATCATGTCTCAAGTATATTCACTGACTTATAGCAATACAAGCTATGCCTCCTCAATTTCTTAGTGCGCGTCGATCCTGAGCAGCTTCTCTCGCGCAGTGTGGCCGCGGATTATCGCGATAGCGCTCCTGGGAACCCCAAGGTATTTTGCGACTGAGCGAAGCATCTCGGAATTTGCTTTACCCTTGTCAGGTGATGCTGATACGTAGACTCTGAATGTCCCGTCCGACTGTTCTTCGACCCTGGGTTTCGAAGATCCAGGTGTAACTTTCACGCTCACTGTCCTGAATATGTCCTCGGGCAAAGCTCCGTTTCCTCCAAACCAAGCATATATAAATACGGCCGGGCTACTGCGCCCGGCCGCCGTCTCGAACCTCTTCTCTCCGGGGGTCATTCCCAGAAGAAGTGCTTGTCCTTTTTATCCCTGCGACCCTTGCGGTTCTTGTCCTTCATCTCGGGCAGGTCCTCGTCACCGATGTCACCATACGGGTCATCAGCGGCGTCCACCGCAAGAACCTCGTCGACGAGGTTGGAACTGGGTGGCCTCACTTCCGGCTCCGATGCAGCGAACACAGTTTCAACCGGCGGTCGTGGCCCCACGGCTGTAGACTGCGGTAGTGGTGGTGGCGCGAACATCTGCGCGCGCGGTGACACGTCTCCACCCATGACGGGAGGAGGCGTCAGCTCAGCGGACATTGGCGAAGGCGGCGCGGCAACCTGCGTCTGAACTCGCTGAGGTTGCGTTGCTACCATCACGTCTCTGTTGTCGGGAGCAAGTGGTTGCACAACCTGGGGTGGTGCCGGTGGAGCCTGGGATGGCGCCATCTCCATGTCAGGAGTGGACGCTGGCCGGGCTTCGGCCGCGGACCTTGCAGGTATTGATTCAGCCGCCTCGGCCTCGGCCTTTGCGATCTCTTTTAGCTCAACCTGTCCGTCGTAGTCGGGAGGCTCACCAGCCGCCTCTATTTCGGCGACCTGGGCGAGGTGAGAATCGGCCAGGTCCTTTATCGACTGTATGTATCTCTTTTTTATGTCTTTCAGCTTCGTGAAGCTACTTTCGAGATTCTTCCGCTCCTTCTGCGTGCTGAGGTTTACCTGCCGGGCCTGCTCCTGTGCCCCGCGTATCATGGAATCTGCCTCATCCTGGGCTTTGGTCATCATCCCTTCTGACTCCTCCCGGGCCTGCTCCTTGACCATCTCCGCCGACCTGGTTGCAGCAAGAATTGCGGTCTGTAGTGTTGACTGCATCTCCTCGAACTCCGCGAGCCTCTGCTTCATCTGCCCCATCTGCTGAAGCAGGTCTATGTTCTCCTGGGTGAGTCTCTCGAGCTCATCGGCCACGAGGTCGAGGAACGAGTCGACCTCTTCCTCGTTGTAACCTCCGAACCGGGCAGTCTTGAACTCCTTGTGGTGAATGTCCATGGGAGTCAGTGCCATCAGCCCGCACCTCCATTTTCATCTCTTGTCACTGCGTCAGTTCCCCGGCCCTCTTTCGGGCTGCCTCAACCGCCTTCGATATCAGGTTCGCGAATCCCGCCTCGTCTAAGACTCCAAGAGCCGCAAGCGTCGTTCCACCCGGGGACGACACGGCCTTTCTGAGTTCGACGGGATTTCTCCCCGTGTCCTTGATTATCTTCGCTGCGCCCCAGAGGGTCTCTCTTGCAAGCTTGCTCGCGATATCCGGGGACATGCCCTCTTGCACGGCAGCTGCCTCGAGCGCTTCCGTCAGCAGGAAGAAGTATGCCGGACCGCTTCCGCTGATTGCCGTGACGAGGTCGATCGCCGACTCTTCGACCTCCACCGCCTCGCCGATGGACTCGAGAAGCATGCGCGGGAGCCCCCCATCGAAAGACCCCTCCCCCGAGTCTACCGCGTATCCCGAGACCGAAGCCCCGACCTGGGCTCCCATGTTGGGCATTACCCTCACTATTGAAGGCGCCCCTCCGAGCCTTGCCCTCATTGAGGCAATCGAAAGCCCCGCAATTATCGAGATCACGGCTGTATCACCGTTAAGCACGCTGGATATTTCCTCCAGTACACCCACGCTATCCTGAGGTTTTACCGCGAGGACCACCGTTTTTGCGCCGCTCGCGGCTCTTGCGTTATCGTCCGAATGGTCAACTGAGAATTCCTTTGCCAGGGATACAACCTTGTCGCTGTCCTTATCGGTCACGACTACTGCGTCCGGGGCGAAGATGCCAGCCTGGAGCCATCCCTTGAGCATGGCTGAGCCCATGTTTCCGGCTCCGATCAATGTGATTTCATGCAATGTAAACCGTCCGGGTTAGAATTGGTTGAAGAAACCCTTTTCGCGCATCCACTTGCGGTCTTCCGCCGACACCTCGACGTTTGCGGGGGTCAGGAGAAATACCATCTCGGCAACTCGCTGAATGCCTCCGTCGAGCCCGTATGTAAGCCCGCTCACGAAGTCTATGAGTCGCTTCGCGAGCTCCCGGTCGATGTTTTGGAGGTTGACGATCACCGGCGTGTCGCTCTTGAACTTCGAGCCGATCTGCTCGGCGTCGTTGAAGCTCTTTGGCTCAACAACGTGGACCCTGGCGGTCGATTCGGGCACGGGCTGGAGCACTCTTTCAGCGCCTCTCCGGCGAGGGACCCTGTCCGAGATCTCCTCGACCGCCTCTTCGCGGGCTCTCATCTCTCCGAATTCGTCGGGCTCTTTGAGCCCAAGCCATTCCGCAACCCTGCCCCAGAAACCGGGCATCTAAACGACCTCCTTAACTAACCTGTCTTCGCTCGCGGACCGAACAGGGCGGTCCCTACGCGGACGCACGTCGAGCCTTCCTCCACAGCGACCTCGTAGTCGTTGGTCATTCCCATCGACAGAACGTCGCAAACGAAGCCACCGCCCTCCCCACCCAACTCGCGCCCCAATTCCGCGAGCCGCCTGAAGACCCATCTGACTTCCTCAGGGTCTTCGGCCAGAGGCGCAATCGTTGACAGTCCCCTGATCCTCACGTTCTGCAACCGGCCTGCTTCTTCCAGTGCGCCTCGAAGCTCCGCGGCATCAAATCCCGACTTTGCTTCTTCTCCGGCCACGTTCACTTGAAGCAGGACCGATTGAATTATCCCACATTGCCGTGCACGCTCATCGATCTCGCTCGCCAGACTTAGGCTATCCATCGAATGAACGAGTTCCACGGAGCCCACAACCAGTCTCACTTTATTCCTCTGGAGATGCCCGATGAAGTGCCATTCCACCGTTTGCAAGACCCGAGGGACCTTCTCGAGCAACTCCTGCGCCCGGTTCTCTCCAGCGATCTTTACCCCACAGGATACGGCCGCATCAACCTCCTCTGGGCTCCTGTTCTTTGTCGCGGCGAGAAGATTGACTTCACCCGGACCCCTTCCTGCACGCACAACCGCTGCATCGATCCTGGACAAAACCTCTTTTACATTTTCCCGAATGTTTTCGTCCATATTTTTCGCTTCCATAAAACGTTATTCCTTTGATCCGTGAAAGGCATCGAAGGGCTTGCGCTCAACTCTATCCCTCATTTGTAACGCACCTGGAACCCCGTTTCTCCAAGAGGCTCCTCCCAGGTCACGTCCACAGATTCCACTCGTGCGGCCGGAGGCCCGGTCCTACACCACTCGATCGCTTGCCGGATCGACTCTATATCACCCTCAAAAACGACCCCTACCGAGCCGTCACGCGCGTTACATACCCAGCCTGCAAGGCCGAGTGAATGGGCTTCACGCTGGGTCTCAGCCCTGTAAAATACTCCCTGAACCCTTCCCGTTACCTTCACTCTCGCCCTCCCAGTCAAAGATCCTCCCTCCCGGGCTCAATCAATGATCGCAGCCAGGCATCCCTGTCGTCCGCATACGCCCCCCGCCGCTCTGTACGAAAAATAACCTTCGTCGCAGGCAGTACAGATCCCCGCACTGTGGATATTCTTCATTGATACCCCGGCACCCGTAAGCTGGATCCGGCACGCCGCGCCCAGGTCTATTCGTTCTTTCTTTCCTTCTTCCCCTATCAATACGCTATCGCCGAAAGTCTGCGAAAATCTTCCGGCCAAAGCCGGATCCGCCTCCATGCAGCACGCACCGATATGAGGGCCGATGAAGGCAGTGGCCTCCGCCGCGGAACACCCGGCTATGGAAGCTACCTTCCCGACGGCGATGGGAATCACGCCGGCCAGGACTCCACGCCATCCCGCGTGGACGACCGCTACGACTGGACCGGAAGCGACCATCGCGACTGGGACGCAGTCGGCCGTGAGCACTGCGAGCGCCACACCGGGGATGTCTGTGACCAGCCCGTCCGTTCGCGGAATGCCCGATTCGTGGTCCTGGCCTCCTCGCCCGATTTCGAGTGGGCCAACAGTCGCGATCACGCGCCCGTGGACTTGCCTTCCCAAAACCCACCGGGTGGTGGGGACGCCTACGGCGGACTGTACGATGCTCCTGTTCGCCTCGACCGCGCGCCGATCGTCACCAACGTTGAAAGAAAGGTTGAGGCTTGAGAAAACACCTTTGCTCGCGCCGCCGGCCCTACCGGTAAACGCAATCAAGACACCCGAATCGAGTAATTCCGGAACCACAAGCAGGCCAAGCCCGTTCTTCTGAATGAGCTGAAGCATCGCCTTTAATCGCCGTCTTGTTCGGTTTTCGACTCCAGCAGCTCGAGGACGACTTTCGTTATCCTGTTGCTCCGAAGCTTTTCGACCCTGATCGAGATACCGTTATAGACGAATGCCTCACCGGTGACAGGCAGGTGCCCAAGCACCTTGAGAACAAGGCCGCCTACCGAGTCCACGTCGGAAGCACCCGGAATATCGACCTGTAATATCTCGGAGAGGTCCTCGAGGTTCATCCGGGCGTCCACCCTGTAGTGCTTTTCATTGATCTTTTCGACGAGACTGATCTCCCTGTCATACTCATCGAATATCTCCCCCACTATCTCTTCGAGAAGGTCCTCTATGGTAACGAGCCCTACGACGGTCCCGTACTCGTCCACTACGATGGACATGTGGACCTTTCTCTTCTTCAGGTCCTTGAGAAGCTCGCTCAAAACCTTTGTCTCGGGGATTATTATCGCTTTCCGTAGGATCTCGCTGATGGGATGATCCAGCTTTCCATCCTGGAGATTCGCCATCAGGTCTTTCGCGTAAAGCACGCCAACGATGTTGTCAAGCTCCCCCATGTATACGGGTATGCGCGAGTATCCGTACTCGATCACGGTGACGAGGCCTTCTCGCATGCTGGTCTCTGTCGGCAAGGCGACCATGTCCGGCCTGGGGACCATGACCTCCCGGACCAGGGTGTCGGAGAATTCGAAGACGGAGTGTATCATCTCCTTCTCTTCTTCCTCTATGACGTCCTGCTCCTCCGCCGCGCTGACGAGGGCTCTTATCTCGCCCTCCTCGGTTATTATGCCCTCGTTTAGGTCTATCTTGCGCCCGAACAACATGAGCACTCCCCTGGCAACCCATTCCAGCATCCAGGTGAGCGGGCGGAATATCCTGCTGAGAAGAGTAACCGGTCTCGTCACCCATAGCGCTATTCCCTCAGAGTTGTGGCTTGCCGCGGCCTTTGGGACCAACTCGCCGAAGATAAACATCAGTGCGGTTATGACGACAGTGCCGATAGCGACGCCGAGGCCGCTGTTATGTGTAAGCTTTATCGTCATCCACGTCGCCAGTGACGCCGTGGTCAGCTGCACCGCCAGGCCCAGCAGCAGAACCGTAGGATAGAAGAAGTCCGGTTTTTCGATAAGCTTCTCGAGCTTGTCGGCTTTTTTTGCCTTTTTCTCGACGAGATAGCGCACGCGTATTCGGCTGACCCTCATCAGCGCGGTCTCGCAAGCAGCGAAATATGCCGCAAGGATGATGAGCACCAACAAGGCTAAGAATCCAAGAACGGTTGCTGTCAAAACAGGCTCCCTGTCGTTTATTCTATTATACTTCGACCGACTATCCGACGTTCGGCGGCTGCCATCTCCGCGGCCCGTTCGTCGGTATCGTGGTCGTAACCCGCGAGGTGGAGCAGGCCGTGCGCCGCGAGGAGCTCTATCTCTTCGGGAAGCGTCTCTCCTCTTTCAATAGCCTGTCCCTGTGCCACTGGCACACAAATCACGATATCCCCAAGCGTTTCGGCCGAGCGCGAGGCACCGTGCGCGAGCTCGTCTATCTCTTCCGCGGATAGTTGAGGAAAAGACATGACGTCAGTCGGACCCTCGCGGTGCATATAAGTGGCGTTGAGGCGCTCTATCTCCCGCTCGCCGACCAGCACGACCGACACTTCGAGGTCGAGCCCCGGGAACAACCCTGACAGCATGCGCTGAAGGGCGCGCTTGAGCCGGCGCGTCTCGCGAACCCAAAGCCTGTCCTCAGATCGTATTCTTACGACCATTTCTCTTCTCGATTGCAAGCGGCGCAGGGTAGTCGACCCTCGGGTGATAAGCGGCTATGAGCATCCTGGCGAATACTTTCTTGATCTTTACGATGTCGCTGAAGGTGAGATCGCACTCGTCGAGCTGCCCGTCCTCGAGCTTTGAGTTGACGACACGCTCGACCGTCTGGCCGATTAACGCCGCGGACGGTTTCTGCTGTGCCCGGGCGGCGGCTTCGACGGAGTCGGCGAGCATTAGTATCCCCGATGTCCGACGACGAGGCTTCTCGAAGTGATAGCGGAAGCGGTTCTCGTCAACCGGCTCTCCGTCTGCTTCCTCGATAGCTTTCTCATAAAAATACCTGACGAGGCTTGTCCCATGATGCTGCCTGACAATATCGACCAGGTCTGGTGGGATATGGTTCTCCTCGAGCATCTCGACTCCATCCCTGACGTGGGAGGTGATGATTATAGCGCTGAGATTCGGTCGTATGTTCGAGTGCAGGCTGGCACCTTCCGGCTGGTTCTCGATGAAGAACTGAGGCCGAAGCATCTTTCCCACATCGTGATAATAGGCGCTGACCCTTGCCAGCATCTGGTCGCTGCCTATTTCGTTCGCCGCGGCCTCTGCCAGGTTTGCGACCATGATGCTGTGCGAGTAGGTCCCGGGCGCCTTTAGCGAAAGCTCCTTGAGGAGTTTTTGGTCCGGCGAAGCGAGCTCGAGCAACCACGTGTTTGTCGTTACCCTGAACGTCGTCTCCAGGAACGGGAGCGTTCCGAGCGTGATAATTGTGCAGACCGCGCCGTTCAGGAGGCCCGCCCCGGTGTTTGCCAGGAGTCCCTGGTTCAGGCCGGTGATGGCGGATGCGCCAAAAGCAACGAGCGCTACCCAGAAAGCGGTGTACATGCCTGCGCGGCGAAGCTCGTGCCTCGTCGAGAACCTGGTGACGATCAACACCGGGAGAAATGCTCCGAGCAACGCGAAAGCGACCAGCGAGAAATTGCCCGCGGTCACTATCCCGGTTATCAGAGCGCATGCAATCGCAAGTACGATCGCCACACCGGAGTCAAACAGGATGGCGGCCATCATGGTCACAGCGGCCGCCGGCATCAGGTAGCCCCAAAAAGGCGACCAGCTCCTGGATGCGACAGTGAGGAACTTGGCTACAACGGTGTACGCGATGACAAGGCTTCCCATGAGGGTGAGCAGCCCCGGGCTATCCCAGTAAATGCGGTTGTATCTGGCAAGGAACATCCCGAGCGCAGCGAATAACAGGATGACGAAGATGGCTGTATACAGGACGCTCGAGGGGTTGAGCGTAGACCTGGTGAAGCCAAGGCTCTTCAGTAGCTCGACCTCGTCTTCCGTCACCACCTCACCTTTGCTGACGACGACCTCGCCCTGCAACCTGGTGGTGACGACCTCCTTCACCCCGTCACGAGCGGCCTGCTTTCTACGATCCGTCTCAAGCTTGTCGAACCGGGTATTCGGAATAACGTTTGCGGCGGTTATCGCGGCGGTTATTCCCTGGACGCCCGCGTCCGTCAGAGGATCGACCGCAAGATTCTTAGCCTGTTCGCGTGCCCTGGCGAGCACATCGGGAGTTATCACGCCTCCCATCACGACAGCCGTGATATGCTTCGCCGTCAACTGCGCGGATGCCCGTTGGTCGGGCGTCAGCGAGAGCAACCCCACGATCTCGGAGGCAGGCAGGGTGGTCTTTGTCCTGTTGATGATCTCCGCGGCTTTCTGGTCGGGAGTCAACGCCTGGGCGTCCACCTCACCGACCGCCTTGAAGAAGTCAGAGATGTTGTTCTGGGCGTTGACGGACGCCTGCTTGTTGGTGATATAGACGTTCTCGATGGCCGCCGCCGCCACATTGCGCTGGTCGGCCGTCCTTGCCTTGTCGATATACTGCACCGTTTTCGGCGCGATGATGGTCCTGGGACTGGGCTTTCCGACTTCCACCAGGTAGCCGAACGGCGCTATGCCCACCGACATGATGACAACGAGGAAGACAAAGACATATGCCGCGACGAGGACCCTTCTGTGTCCGAGGGACATCCTGTGGAATCTTGCCCGAACGTGGTCGAGCGTCTTCAGGTATCTTTCGCGGATACTCATCTCAACCGTCACGCGCCCCCGGCCCACGGCCCTTTGACCCGTACGCCTTGTACGCTTCGACGATCTGTTGCACGATCTTGTGCCTGACGACGTCCCTCGCATCGAGGTAAGCGAAAGAGACACCGTCTATATCGGAAAGTATGTCCCGGACGAGCATCAGTCCGGATGACACCTCCTTGGGAAGGTCTATCTGCGTTATGTCGCCGGTGATGACCGCCCTGCTCCCGAACCCCAATCTCGTGAGGAACATCTTCATCTGTTCGGGGCTCGTGTTCTGTGCTTCGTCGAGGAGTATGAACGAATCGTTCAGGGTGCGCCCTCGCATGAATGCGAGTGGCGCCACCTCGATGGTGCCCTGTTCGATCATGCGACCGAACTTCTCCACGCCCAGCATTTCATAAAGAGCGTCATAGAGAGGCCTGAGATATGGGTCCACTTTCTGGTAGAGATCTCCGGGCAGAAAGCCGAGCTTCTCGCCGGCTTCGACCGCCGGACGCGTCAGTATGAGCCGGCCTACCTTTCGATCCATTAGACACTGTACCGCATACGCAAGGGCGAGATACGTCTTGCCGGTGCCGGCCGGGCCGATGCTGAAGACGATCGTAGATTTCCTCATCAGCTCGACGTAACGTTTCTGTCCAAGAGTCTTGGGGCGAATGATCTTGGCTGACGCGGTGAGGACGGCCTCCTTGAAGACCTCGGTCGGGCGGATCTCTTCGCCCTTCTTTATCATGTCGATGGCGATGCCGATGTTTTCCGGTGTGATCACCAGGCCTTCCTCGAGAAGCTCGATCAACTCCTCGAAGAGCCTCGTGCATTCCTCTGTCTCGCCGGGCTCCCCACGTATCTCGATCTCGTTGCCACGCGCCACTATGCGGCAGCCGAACTCCCCTTCGATGATCTTGAGAAATCGGTCTTCCTGACCCAGGAGCGATACCATCGGCATGCTGTGAGGGACAACGATCTTCACTTCGGCGATCTCGTCCAATTGGGAAACCCCGTCTGGTTGAACACGTTGTCTCTCGCTCACGACTGCAACATCTCGCGGACCATCTGGTTAACTTTCTTGCCGTCCGCTTTCCCTTTTATCTTCGGCATCAGCTTGGCCATGACCTTACCGAGATCACCAGTCGATGTCGCTCCTACCTCCTTTATCGTCTCTTCAAGGATCGAGCGCACCTCGTCATCGGACATCTGCTCGGGAAGGTAAGCCTGGATGATGGCGAGTTCCTCGGACTCCTTTGCTACGAGATCCTCGCGGCCACCTTTGCCGAACTCCTCGATGGACTCATTTCGCTTTTTGGCCTCACGCGTAACGACAGCAAGGAGCTCCTCTTCCGACAGGTTCCCGCGCTTCGCTATTTCGGCGTTCTTGACCTCGGCGAGTATCATCCTGAGGGTAGAGACCTTTAACTTTTCGCCGCTCTTGAGGGCCGTCTTGCAGTCGCTGTCGATTTTATCTTTGAGTTCCATGTCTTGATCTTCCTTATTGCTCTACCCGGGGGGCCACTTCATGAACCGACCACCCATCATGTGAAAATGCAGATGCTCGACTTCCTGGCCAGCTTCCTCACCGATATTGCACACGATCCTGTAGCCCCTCATGTCTATACCCTCGCTGATGCCTATGTCACGCATCAGCGAGAAGATATCTGCGAGGACCTCGCAGTGCTCGGGCTTCAAGTCCTTTATCTGGGGAATGTGCTCTTTGGGGATTATGAGAACATGGACCGGAGCCTGCGGATTAATGTCGCGGAACGCGATTGCCGTAGGTCGCTCCTCGATAATGTCCGCTCCTACTTCTCCACTGGCTATTCGGCAGAACAGGCAATCATCCAATCCGCCTCACCTTCCCCCTCTACTCGTTCGTCATGACCATCACGCCCCTCAGACCTTCGGGGCCCGCGTCGGTGACGCGCACGTCGACCGTACGCCCTACTAGAGCCGGGGAGCCGTCGAAGATGACCCCCGCAAAGCTCTCGGCCCTTCCGAACACTCGGCCGGGCTCGCTCTCCATGGATGCTTCTACCAATACCTGGATTATACGACCAACAAAGCACTCGTGGAACCTCAGGGCTGTACCGCGTGCGAGCTCTCGAAGTGCCTCCGCTCTCGCTGCTTTCAATTCAGGCTTGACAGGATCACCAAGCGAGACCGCGGCGGTCCTGGGCCTGGGAGAATATTTGAATACGTGCACCCTCGAGAACCCGATATCGTCGAGCATCTGTGCAGTGCGTTTGAAAGCTGACTCATCCTCCGTCGGGAACCCGACCATCACATCGGTCGTTATGCTGAGCCCCGGTACCAGCTCACGCAGTTGGCGGACCCGCTCCATGAACAGCTCCGGGGTGTATTCGCGGCCCATATCCGCAAGCACGCGCTCGTCGCCACTCTGCAAGGGGACGTGCAGGTGGCGCCTCAACGCACCGCCTTCCGCCAGTGCCGATGCCAGTCCGGGTCCTATATCCGAGAGCTCTATTGAGCTGAGTCTCAGCCACGTTCCACCGCACTCGGTCACTACCGATCGGACCAGGGCGTCGAGGCCTTGCCCGCGAACGGGGTCGCGGTAGCTTCCGAGGTCTATCCCGCATAGTATGATCTCTCCAGCGCCAAGCGCGCCAAGCTTACGGACCTCTTCGACGATCGATTCTATCTGTCTGCTGGACGGAGGAGGTCTGAGGTACGGTACTATGCAATACGTACAGTACCTGTTACAGCCCTCCTGGACCTTCACAGGTACGCGAACTAGTTCCTCGGGCGTCCATTCGCACAGTGCGCCTCCCGAACACGTGGGAGATGCATCGGCTTCTCGCGCCTGACGGGCAATGCTGTCTTTATCACCGTTTGCCACGATGGATTCGACGCCAGGCACATTGAAAACGTCCGGGTCCAGGTCAGCACCACAGCCGGTCACAATGACATGCGCGCCACTACGCGCGCAACGCCTCGCTAGTTTCCTTGACTTTCGCATCCCCTCCGCTGTGACCGCGCACGTATTGACCACCCATACATCGGGAACATCGTCCGGCTCCGCTCTCCTGAAGCCGCGTAGCGCGAGATCTCTTTCGATTGCTATGGAATCGGCCCTGTTCACCCTGCAGCCAAGCGTTGAGACCCTGTATGTCTTGAGGCTCACCGACCGCCCCCAGGCTCGAGAAGCCCGTATTTGAAACGGATCAGCATTGCGGTATGCGCGCTGGCGCTCTCAGTCCGCAACACGAGCTCGCCCAGGCTCACGGCCATGGCCCCAACCGAAACCAGCATGGCGGCTTCGTCTCCGGCGAAACCCCCTTCCGGTCCGAATATCATGCCTATCGAGGCGGGCGGGTTTACGGGAAGAACGCTCGCGAGGCTTTCCACGGTCTCGTCTTCCCATAGGAGTATGTTCAGATCCTGTGCAGCGAGCACCTTCTTGGCGAGCGGCCACTCAACGGGCTCGCGAACCGAAAGTGGAATCGGCCTCCTTGCGACTTTAGAGGCTTCGTAGGCTATCTTGCGCAGGCGTGGCACTCGCTGTCGGACTTTCTCGGTGGACCCCACCGGTGACCTCGGCGCTACGAACGGGATCAGTTCGAACACGCCGGCTTCGGCGACCCTCTCAACCGTCTCGTCCATGCGAGAGGTCCTGGCAACAGCCTGGAAGACAATGAGCCTTGGGATCTCCAGAGGGCGAGCGTGCCAGTCGAGGATAGCTCCCTGCACGAGTTCGGGTCCTACGAACGTCAGGCTGACCGAGAAGACCCTGCCCGCGCCGTCTGAAACCAGTATTTCGTCTCCGGGTTTTGCGCGAAGGGAGCGCGAGAGGTGTCTGGCTTCCCCACCGGTCAGAACAACAAGACCTTCCTGCACGCTGATGTCACCGGCCTCGGCGTAAAACAGAGGCATGCTCATTAGCGAAACTCCGGCTTTCCACCGGCCGTGACGGCCTGCGCCGCGTTGCGTATCACTTGCGGATACTGTCCTTTCGCGTCTCGAGATACGATTCGAGCAGTTTCTTCTGCTGCTGGGTAAGTTTCTTCGGAACGCTGACCTCAACGCTTATCTGGATGCTGCCCCTCCGCCCGCCGTACCTGGGTGGCAGACCCTTGCCCTTTACCCTGATAACCTCACCCGGCTGCGTGCCGCCGGGCACCTTCAGCGTGAAATCCTCATCAAGGGAATGCATCTCTATGTCGACCCCTAGAGCAGCTTCGACAAAATCTACCATCACCGATGTGTAAAGCTCGGTTCCCTTGCGCTTGAAGTCGGGGTGGGTCTGGATATCGATTGCAACGTAGAGATCGCCGGTGCCTCCCCCCCGGATACCGCCCTCTCCTTTGCCCCTGACTCGAAGTCGGTCGCCACGCTCGACGCCAGGAGGTATGGATACCTGTATCTTCTCGGAGACCGGCATCAGACCGGTGCCTTCACATTTCTTACACGGTTCTGTGATTACCTGGCCGGCGCCACCGCAACTACCACAAGTCTGCGCACTGACGAGCGTCCCGAGAATGCTCCGCCGCGACGTCCGCACCTGCCCGGCGCCCTTGCAGGCCTCGCACGTGCTCATATGCGTACCGGGCATCATCCCTGTGCCGGAGCATTCGTCACAGGTCGCGCGCCTTTCGAGCTCGACCTCCTTCTCGACTCCGGCGACGACGTCGGCGAGCTTTATATCTACAACCATCTCCATGTCCCGGCCGCGGACCTTTCCGCGCGGGCCCGCACCGCGACGCGTGAACGGGTCGGAGAATCCTCCGCCGAAGAAAACGTCGAATAGGTCCGATATCGATGAGAATCCGTCAAAGTCCAACCCGGCCCCACGCCTGAGTCCGTCGAGGCCATAGGCGTCATAGTCCCGCCGTTTCTCCGGGTCGGAGAGTATCTCATTGGCGAAGGTGAGCTCCTTGAACTTGTGCTCGCCGTCGGGATCGTCATGCGCCACATCGGGATGGCACTCGCGCGCCTTCTGCCGGTATGCGTTCTTGATGTCAGCCTGTGAAGCCTGCCTGTTGACGCCCAGGATTTCGTAGAGGTCTCGATCGATGTCGTTGTGCACCAGGTTCCCCCGCTCAGTCCTTGGGCTGCAGGAACCTGCGCCCAAGGTTCTCGGCCATCAGCTCGACCATGCTTATCGTGCGCTCGTAGTCCATGCAAGTCGGGCCCACGACCCCGAGCGACCCGAGAAGTCCGGAACCTATCGGGTAGCTGGTGCCTACGAAAGCGCACCGCTGAAGCTCGCGGAGCCTGTTCTCCTCGCCGATGCGTACGGTCAATCTCTTTTCGCGCATGAGCTCCTTGAGAAGGTCGAGGATAAAGTACTGCTTCTCCATTGCCTCGAGAAGAACCTGCGCCCACTCGGTTCCCCCGATGTCCATCTCACGGACGATATTAGCCGTACCGCCTATGAACACTCTGTCGTCGATGGTTCCCAGGTAATCACCGATGGCATCGAGCGCGCCTGTCATGAGCTCCTGCCCAGCCTCGCCAAACCGCACCCTTCTGGCAACTTCCTGTGTGTTGATCCTGTCGAGCGCCAGCCCTGAGAGCGATTTCTCGAGGTGTCCCGCCGCGCGCGCAACGGTATCGCTTCCTACTTCGTGGTCGAGAGTCAACAGGCGTCTTCCCACCTGGCCTTTCGAGGTTATCACTACAACCATCACCTGGTATCCGCTCAGACGGATCAGATCGACATGCCTGACGGTGTCCGCCGCGCTGAACGGAGCGAAGACCATGGCGGTCGTATGCGTGAGCCGTGACAGCAGCACCGATGCCTCCTGCATGAGGCCCTCGATCTCTCGGGTACGGGCATCGAATAGCTTCTCAATGGCCTCTGCGTCGCGCATCGTCGGCTTCGCTTGCCCCGTCAGCATATCGACGTAGTATCGATAGGCGATGTCGGTTGGCACCCTGCCGGCCGAGGTGTGTGGTTGGGTCAGAAGCCCGAGATCCTCGAGCACAGCCATCTCGTTTCGTATCGTCGCACTGCTCACCTTGAGGCCTGTCGATTCCGCTACGGCACCGGAACCGACAGGTTTTCCCGTCAGGATGAACCTGCGCACTACCGCTTGCAGTATCTTTTTCTTGCGTTCATCTATTTGTACGATCATCCAAACCTCCGATGATCTCGTTTACATGATTTTAGCACTCAATGTGTTTGAGTGCTAACCACGAATTACTACCTTAACCACCCGAGTCTTCGGACTTTATCATCGAGACGAACGCTTCCTGCGGCAGCTCCACCTTTCCGACCATCTTCATGCGCTTCTTCCCGGCCTTCTGCTTCTCCCAGAGCTTCCGTTTTCGCGTGATGTCCCCGCCGTAGCATTTGGCCGTCACGTCTTTTTTTCGTGCCGGGAGCGTCTCGCGGGCGATGATCCGTCCCCCGACGGATGCCTGTATCGCAAGCTCAAACAACTGCCTGGGAATAACTGATTTCAGCTTCGCGGCGATCTCCCGGCCGCGGGCCTGCGCTCTGTCTTTCGGCACGATGCTCGAGAACGCATCGACCACTTCCCCGTGAACCAGTATTTCGAGCTTCACCAGTGGCCCCGTACGGAAATCTTCGAGTTCGTAATCGAGGGAGGCGTACCCTCGCGAGTGGCTCTTCAACTGGTCGTAGAAACCTGAGACAAGCTCCGCTAGAGGCATGTGGTAAGAGATCTCAACCCTGTTCGTGGAGAGGTAGATCATATCGCGGTACGCGCACCTCCTCTGCTGGCAGAGCTCCATGACAGGCCCGACCATATCGCCGGGTGTGATGATCAGTAGGCTTATGTATGGCTCCTCGACCCTCACGACCTCGTTTGCGGGAGGCATCTCGGAGGGGTTGTTCACAATGCAGACGTTTCCAGCCTTGTCGGTTACCCTGTATACGACGTTTGGCGCTGTAACTATTAGCTCGAGCCCGTATTCACGCTCGAGCCTCTCGCGAACCACGTCCATATGCAGCAGCCCGAGGAACCCGCACCTGAAACCGAAGCCAAGAGCCAGCGAAGTCTCCGGCACGAAGTTGAAGGCAGCGTCATTTAGCCGCAGTTTCGCAAGAGCCTCGCGCATTTGCTGGTAGTCGCTGTTCTCTATCGGGTACAGGCCCGCGAAGACAACAGGCTTTGGTTCCCTGTAGCCGGGCAGGGCCGTCGAGGCACTCTCCTGGTAAGTCGTGAGGGTATCCCCAACCGGTAGTTGCGACACGTCCTTGATGCCCGTGGCGACAAAACCGACCTCACCGGTTGATAGCGAACCTGCCGGCACCATGTCCGGGTTCAGGTAACCCAATGATTCTGCCTGCGCACGGGCCCCGGAGGCCATCATGCTTATCTCCATGCCCGTTCGAAGCTCCCCGGAAACTACCCTGACAAGCGTCACAACGCCGCGGTACTGGTCATACTTGGAATCGAAGACAAGTGCCCTGAGGGCTTCGTCTGGTCCCTGTGAAGGAGGTGGTATCTTTTCAACGATCGCGTGCATCAGCTCCTCGACGCCCGCGCCGCTTTTCGCCGAGCAGAAGAGAACGTCCTCCGGCTCGACACCCACGATCTCAACGAGTTCGTCCCTGACCCTCTCGGGCTCCGCAGACCCAAGGTCGATCTTGTTGACCACCGGTATCAACGTCAGGCCGTTCTCTTCGGCGAGGTGCAGGTTGCCTATCGTCTGGGCTTCTACCCCCTGCGAGGCGTCGACAAGGAGAATTGCGCCCTCGCACGCTGCGAGCGTCCTCGATACCTCGTACGTGAAATCGACATGGCCCGGCGTATCGATGAGGTTTAGCTCGTAAGTCTGGGAGCCCAGCTCGTACGTGAGCCTGACTGCCTGCGCTTTGATGGTAATGCCCCGCTCCCGCTCCAGGTCCATCCGATCGAGGAATTGCGGCTTTTCGTGTCCCGGCTCTATCGCTCCTGTGAGCTCAAGCATCCTGTCGGCCAGTGTCGATTTGCCGTGATCTATGTGCGCGATTATGCAAAAATTTCTAATCTTCGAGGATTCCAGTCTCCAACACCTCCGTAGCTGCTCCACCGCGTTATCATAGCAGACTCCACCTGGCCTGCATTTGTCATTGGCCAACCCGGGCGGATCTTTCCCGGGGGTCGATCCGGCTTTGGGCGGCCCAACACCGACGAAGGAGGTCACTCGTGTCGACAGTAGCAGGCCCCTGTGCTAAAATTCCTTGAGCCGTGGCTTGGAGCCACGGTTTGTTCAAGCCAACAAAAGCCCGAAGGAAGTAGACATGCCGAATATAAAGTCGCAGATCAAGAGGATGCGCAAGTCCGAGGATCAGCGCCAGCGCAACCGCTCCGTAAAGTCAGCGCTCAAGACGAAGATAAAGAAATTCGAGACGGCCCTCCAGTCAGGTGACGCAGACGAAGCCAGGGAGAAGTTCGACGACGCTTCTCGCGAGCTCGACAAGGCCGCGACCAAGGGCGTCATCCACAAGAACAAAGCCGCAAACAAGAAATCGCGCATGGCGCGCGACGTCAACTCCATGGGCAGCTAGAGCCAGATATCGCGGGCGCCCCGAAATGGGGCGCTTTTTTTATCCCACCCAACGGCTTTCAATGAGACATCTCTCACCCGATGATATTTACAATGAGCATCTCGAGAACGTGCGCCTGGTAGTCTGCGTCGGGAAGGTATTTAGTGGAGTGCATCTCGACTTGCGCTCTCTTGAACTCGCCGAAAGCAGAACGTAACCTCTCCGCGGAAAACCTCTTTGATTGCTGAACGCACTTGCCGACCAGGAATGGCGGAATCGAGAGCTCCGTGGCGATGGCGGGGTACTCATGGCCGGCGGCCAGAGACCTGCACCTGGCAATGAGCCTGAATTGCCGTAGCAGCAGGTTGAATATCCTCTGCGGGCTCTCACCCTGGCGTATCAGCCTGTTGAGGAGGAATATCGAGAGGTCGCGCCTCCTGTCAGCGACCGCGTCCACGAGCTCGAAAACCCCCTGCTCGGCGGCTGGTGCCACAACCTGCGCAACGTCGGCAACTCTGACAATTTCGCGGTCTGCAACGAAGAGCGAAACCCGCTCTGTAGCATCTTGCAGGTCGCGCAACTCGCGGCCTACGTTCTCGAGCAGAAGATCGCGAGCCGGCGTCTCGACCCTCTTGCCTCGCTTCCTGAACTGCTCTGTAATCCACTCTTCGAGTTTCTGCTGCTTTCCGCGGCCGGATAGCGAGAACTTGAGCACTTCGCCCGACGCCTTCGCCTTCTTGAAGAGCGCTCCGCTCTCCATTCGCTTAAGGGTGCCGACATCCCGCGACTCTCCCGGCCCGGAAACATGAGCGACCATCACCAGGGTCGTTGCCGGGTTTGGGCGATCGAGGTATTCGGATATGAGCTCCTGACCCTTGCGAGGCAGTTTGTCGATATCGCGTGCGATTACCAGGCGGCGTGACGACATCAGCGGGATCGTCTCCGCGGAGTCCACTATACGCTCGGCGCCTACCTCGGGTGCGTTCAACACCTCCATGTTGAAATCAGCGTCAACCTGTGACGCCAGCAGGTCCTGAAGGCGCTTCAGTGCGTTCTCAACAAGCAGCTCTTCGTCACCGTAGAGGAAATATATGTTCTTGAGTTCTTCGACGCTTTCTACGCGCTTCTTGGGCATTTTCACCGCCTCGCTTTGACGAGGCCAATTCTACCATTGTCCACCGACAGTGATATGTCTCCATCGGTGTCTGTTCGCGCGACTCTGATGCCCCGTGAAGCCAGAAGCTCGAGGCACTCGTGAGCCGGGTGTCCGTACATGTTATCCCGTCCCACGGATATCGCGGCAACGGCGGGGTCGCATGCCTCGTAGAACCTCGCCGAGGCCGCCTCACGGGCACCCTGGTGCGGGATCTTGAGAAGGTCGCACTCGAGGTTCGGGTGACGGCCGAGGAGAGTATCCTCGGCCTTGGGTCCGATATCGCCACTTAACAGCGCGCGCATCCCCGCGACGCGCGCCATGACAACCAAGGAGCAATCGTTTACGTCTTCAGGGATCTTCTCCAGATCGAGCGGCGCATACAGTACATCAAGCTCCGTTGACGATGAAACCCTGAACACCTGGCCTTCACGAGCTATCGTCCGTTTGACGCCTTTGCTCTCGGCAACCTGGATCATTGTCCGGTACAATCCCGACATCTTCGGCAAACCTGGGTCTATCAGCCGTCCAACAGGAAGTTGCTGCAGAACAGTAATAAGACCGGCTTCGTGGTCGGCGTGCGGATGTGAAGAAACGATAGCGTCGAGCTTTCGCACGTTCAAGGCCTCGAGCTTCTTCATAAGGAGCCGACCGTCGGGTCCGCCATCAACGAGCACCGAGGCGCCCGAACGG
>Ga0182021_10001785_pt1 | contig 24995 bp, 22 predicted proteins | sample 612E3MmetaG_FD_120493 | JGI IMG/M metagenome (GOLD analysis project Ga0182021, IMG submission 120493) | Permafrost microbial communities from Stordalen Mire, Sweden - 612E3M metaG (Illumina Assembly) | ecosystem: Environmental > Terrestrial > Soil > Wetlands > Permafrost | place: Sweden... | reverse complement strand
GCGAGGATCAGGAGGAGAACGGGGAATGTGCGGAGTCTCATCGGAGTATTCGTTCCAGTGCCACGATGATGCGCTGCGCCTCGTCGTACGTCCGTTGCATGACGGCAAGGTCAAGACTCGTGGGGGCGAAGCGTGCAAGGTCGCATGTTTCGAGAAGCGCTTTGAGCGACGTGATGATGTCCGCCTGCACGCCGCGGAGCCCGAGCTCCGCGACAGCCCCTTCAATCGAAAACGCCGACTGGGGGATGTTCAGCTTGTCCCCCAGGTATTTCCAGAGCGCTTTCGAGATCTCGCCGTAAAACCTGAGCCTCTGGTTGCTGGCCGGAGCGCCGGAGGAGCCCTTTTCCTTCAGGAGATACTCCGCCTGCTTCAGCCCCTTCTTCGCCACCTTGATTGCCCGGCGGTTCCTGTAGCCGGCCTGATCCAGCATTTCGGCCTTACGCTGGCGGGCGTAAACGAATGCCCCTCCGGCACATGCAAGCGGGAGGAGGAGCATTGCAATGAGCACGCCGTTCGTGCGGAAGTGTTCGCCCCTCCGGGAGAAATCAGGCTCTTCCAGCTTGATGAACCTGACATCCTGGCTGAGGAGACGGACGTCCTCCTGCGAGCCCGCGGAGATCAGCGGTGTGACAGCGGCCGCCCCCTGCTCGACATTCAGCTCGATCTGCGGCGAGTGGAGGCGCACGTATTCCCGCTTCGAGGGGTCATAGTACGAAAACGTCACCGGCTTGACGACCTTCATCCCCGGGTAGCGCGGAATCAGAAGGTATTCGAATGTCTTGCTCCCGGATATCCTGTCACCCGTTCTGTTGATGTTGTCGGAGACCTTGGGCGTGTACTGCTCGAAATCCGCGGGGAGCTCCACCGCCGGAGATTCGATGAGCTTGATGTTCCCGGTGCCCGAGACGGTCACTTTCAGGTCGATCGGCTCGTTCGTCCGGGTCGTTTTCTTGTCCACCGTCGTGCTCATCGCGAACTGCCCCACCGCACCTTTGAAGTCAGGCGGGGGATCCGGGGGGAGAGGGTCGACCCTGATTTTGATGGGATCGCTCTTGACGACGTAGTTGACCTGGCGCCCGAACGGATCCCGGAAGAAGGACTCAAACGGGTCCGTCGACCGGCGGTCCTGAATCTGCACGGCGGCCTGCACTTCCATCGGACCGATCTCGAGCTCCCCCGACTGCGTGGGGAAGAGGGCGGTCCGCTTGATGATGCCGACCCGGAACTGTTTGCCGTTCAGCGTCTCGGGATTCGTCTGTATGTTTTTCGGCGTCTCGACATCTTCCCCCCAGAACCCGGTCATCGTGGGATTCTTTTCCACCGCGTAATTTGCGATGGAGACGCGGGTGTAGATCTTAAAGGTCAGGTTAACCTGTTCCCCTTGCGCGACGTGCGTCCTGTCCACTGTCGCCTTCAGGAACAGGTTTTCGCCGATCTGCGCCGCGTCGTCCTGCCCTCCCGCCTGCGGCCGGGGGCGGGTAGTCCCTTTGACAACCTCGACCGCGACGGGGGCGCTCTTGAGCGTCACCCCCCCCGCCTCGATCGTCGCGGCGCCGATCGTGAACTTCCCCGCCTCCTTCGGCTGCAGAACGTAGCTGTACGTGACGGACGAGGAGACCGCCCCGTTCACGATCTGCATGGCAGAGGATTCGTTCGGGCCCGACATGATGTGGAATTTTCCAAGGTCGGGGAGCTGCAAATTCGCCCCTCCTCCCGTGCCGGCGTTTGAAAGCGTAAACTGAAGCGTGAACTGCTCGCCGATCCCCACCTGGGTCCTGTCGACTGCCGCCTGAAACGCCGCGTTCTGCGCCGCCGCGGCTGTACTGAAGAGCGCGATCGCGCACAGCGTCCGTACCATCCCTTTCACAGTATGCATCCCGCCTTTCACCAGTCTTTGTCTGTTTTCGGCCGCACCGCCTGCCTCGTATGGAGCTTCTTCTGCACGTCCTTCTCGCTGTTCTTCAGAACATCGAGTATCCTCTGCGCATCGGCGCGTGACATCTGTTTCTGCTGCTGTTGAGGGGATTGCTGCTGTTTCTGTTTGTCCTGCTTGTTCTTCTGGTCCTGGTCCTTCTTATCCTGGTTCTTTTTGTCCTGATCCTTCTTTTGCTGGTCCTTCTTGTCCTGATTCTTCTGGGGTTTCGGCGGCGGCACTTTCAGCTTCTCCAGCGCATAGGAGAGGTTGTACCGGGCATCGTCGTCCTTCGGCTCGAGCTTCAGCGCATCGACGTAGGAGCCCACCGCGTCCTTGTACTTCTGCTGTTTCATCATCGAGTTGCCGATGTTGTAATTCGCGTAGGCCTTCGTCTCCTTCCCCTCCGCCTTCGCGAGAGCGTCCTGGTATTCCTTCACCGCTTCGTCGTATTTCCCCTGCTGCGTCAGGGCGTCTCCAAGGTTGAAATGCCCCTGCACGAGCCCCTTCTCCTTTTCGAGCGCCTTCCGGTAGTTGACTTCCGCGTCGCTGTATTTCTTGTCCCTGTACATGTCGTTCCCCCCGTTGACGAGGGACCGGGTGGACTGGCCCGTCGCGGCGGCCAGAGGCAGAAGAAGAAAGAGTCCCGCGGCGCACACCCCCCTCACGGACGGATGAATGAACGTTCGTCCCACGATCATAATTCCACCTCCCCGGGCTTCCTGAGTGGGTTCCATTTCACGAGCCACCGGAGCCTGTTTTCGGTCATCAGAACTTCCGCCAGAAGCAGGAGCAGGGCGGGAACGAGAAAGAACTGGAACCGGTCTTCGAAATCCGTGAACTGCTTGACGCCGAATTCCCTCTTCTGGAGCCCGTTGATGTTCTTGTAGATCTCGTCGAGCTCGTCCTGGGCATTTGTCCCGCGGAAGTACTTCCCCCCTCCGATGGAGGCGAGCTTCTCCAGGGCCGGTTCATCAAGCTTGCTTATGACAACCGCCCCGGCTTTGTCCCTCTTGAAATCCACCTGCTGCCCGGCGGCGTTGTAGACCGGGATCGGGGAGCCCGTCGGTGAGCCGAGCCCGATCGTGTAGATCAGCACTCCCTTTTTCGCCGCTTCCTCCGCCGCGTCGAACGCGTCCCCCTCGGTATTCTCGCCGTCCGTAATGATGATAAGGACCTTTGTCGTCGTCTCCTCGAAGTCGAAGGACTCCGATGCGCGCTCGATCGCAGACCCGATGTCGGTTCCGGGGACCGGGACGGCGTCCACGTCGACGATATCGAGGAACATCGAGGCGGCGCTGTAGTCCGTCGTGAGCGGAAACTGGGTGAACGCCTCGCCCGCGAACAGGATGAGCCCGATCCTGTCCCCCGCGAGCCTCTCGATAAGATTGCGGATCTCGAACTTCGCCTTCTCAAGCCTGTTCGGTTTGATATCCTCCGATTTCATGCTCAGGGAAACGTCGAGCGCGATGAATATGTCGACCCCTTCCTGCTTCACCTCTTCGAGGCGCGTCCCGATCCGTGGACCCGACAGCGCCACGCAGAGGCACGCCACGGCCCCCAGGAGAATAATGAGCTTCGCGACCCGCTTGCTCCCCGAGGCCTCCGGAGCGAGCCGCTCGAGAATCTGCGGGTTGCCAAACCGCGCAGCGGCTTTCGACCGCAAACGCGCGAACAGGATGTACGCGACGATCATCACGGGGATGACCGCCATTGCGTACAGGTACTCGATATGGGCGAACCGTATCATGTTACGGAAGCTTCCTGAGGACTGAGCCGCTCAGCGCAAATTCGAGGAGGAGGGCGATGGCGCCGGCAAGAGCCCAGCCGTAGAACAGCTCAGTGTACGACCGGTACGCCTTCACCTCGATGCGCGATTTCTCCAGCCTGTCGATTTCGGCGTAGACCTGATTCAGCGTCCTGTTGTTCGTTGCGCGAAAATACTGGCCGTTTGTGAGGTCCGCAATCTGCTGCAGGGCCTTCTCGTCCACGTCGGCCGGGATGTTCTGGTACCGCTTCCCGAAAGGGGTCATGATCGGATACGGGGCCTCTCCCTGCGTCCCGACTCCGATCGTGTATATCCGGATGCCGAATGTCTGCGCGATCTGCGCCGCGGTGATGGGGTCGATCTCCCCCCTGTTGTTGACCCCGTCCGTCAGAAGGATCATCACCTTGGACTTCGTCTTGCTGTCCTTGAGGCGGTTCACTCCCTGGGCGATCGCCATCCCGATCGCGGTCCCGTCCTCGACCATCCCGGGCTTCACCTGGCGGAGGAGATTCTTCAGGACCCGGTAATCGAGAGTCATGGGGCACTGCGTGAAGCTCTGACCGGAAAAGATCACGAGCCCGATCCTGTCGTTCTTCCGCCCGTCGATGAAGTTCTGCGCGACCTCCTTCGCCGCCTCGACCCGGTTGGGCTGGAGGTCCTCCGCGAGCATGCTGCCTGAGATGTCAAGGAGGAGGACGATGTCGATCCCTTCGGAGTAGACGTTCTCCCCGCTTGCCGACGTCTGCGGGCGCGCCAGCGCAACGACAAGGACGGTGAGAACGATCATCCGGAAGACGAACGGGAGATGCCTGAGGCGCTCCCGCACCGTCGGTTTAAGCTTTGCGAACGGGAGGAGCGTCGAGAACCGGTAGTGGCTCGTCGCCTCACGTCCCCGCCGCAGATACCAGACGACAAGGATCGGCACCAGCGCGAGCGCCGCGAGGTACCCGGGATCGGCGAACGTCACGTTAGTCCACGGCATGCGCGGCCGCCCTTTCCTCCGCCGGGGCGGCGGGAGTCATCTGGACGATTTTCGTTTTGTCCACAAAATCGTGAATCACCGTGATCATCTCTTCGTGGTCCGCGATCCCGGGCTCGAATTTGGCAAACTTCACGAGATCGGCTCGCCTGAGGATCCGCTCCGCGGTGCCGAGCATCGCATCGGGGAACCTGAGCTTCCTGAGGCCAGCGAGGATCTCATCGGTTGTTTCCTCCATCGCCTGGAGCGTGTAACGGTTCTCCAGGTACCTGCGGAATATCTCCGTCGCTTCGGAGTAGTACTGTTTGACGAGGCCCTGCTGCCACAGCTTCTTCTCCTTCAGGAGCGCGAGCTGCTCGAATGCCACTTCGTGCGCCGGGCGCGGAGGGGGAACATATGCGCCGTCTTTCCCTCCCCTGCGGGCCCTCCTCCGCTTCAAGTACCGCCAACCGAAGTAGAAGAGTGCGAGGACCAGCACGCCCCCGCCGCCATACTCGAGTACCTCCGCCAGGGATACAGGAATCGCCATCGGGGGCTTCAGATCGCGGATGTCCTTGCTCGTGTCGACAGGGACGGTGACAACCGTGAGGACGACAGGGTTCGTGGCAACGGTGCGGGGCGCCGAGTCGCCGGGAACGATGACGGAAAATGGGACGGAGGGGAATGTCGCGGACCCGGAATCGTATTTCGAGACGACGAATGCCGTGGAGCTTGTCGTGTCCGACGTCGGCACAACGGGGCGCCGGTCAAGGACGAGGAACCCTCCGGCCGAATCCCCGAGGACCGGGTGAATGACCGCCCCTCTGGGGTGCACGAGGTCGACGTGCATCGTGATCCAGTCGCCGACGAGATACGACGACGAATCGGCGTGCGCATAGGCGGAGATGCGCGACACCTGGGCCGGCGCACCGGAGGAGACGAAGAGAGCGGCGAGGAACGCGAGGGAGGCCGTCCGGATCATTTTCACCACCTTCGCGCCCTCAACTGGAAGAAATCGACGATCGGCTTAATGTACGGCCTGTCGATCCGAATCGGGATCGCATCCACCTTGCTGCGGAGGAACAGGGTCCGCCGCGCGGCTCTTCGAGCCTGCCAGAATTTTTCGAATTCCCTGCGGACGCGGGGGACGCCCGTGTCGATCCAGCGCTCCGCGCCAGTCTCCGCATCGCGCAGCTTGATGACGCCGGCGTCCGGAAGCTGCTCCTCGCGCGGGTCGGAGAGCTCCACCGCAATGACGTCGTGACGGCGGCTTATGATACGGAGAATGCTGTCATACCCTTCATCGATGAAATCGGAAATCAGAAATGCGATCGAGCGTTTCTTCGTCACATGGTTGAAATACTCGAGCGCCTGCCGGATATTCGTCCCCGTCCCCTCCGGATCGAAGGAGACGAGCTCACGGACGATCCGGAGTATGTGCGCCCGCCCCTTCTTCGGAGGAAGGAACTTCTCAATCCTGTCCGTGAACAGGATCAGTCCGACCTTGTCGTTGTTCTTTATCGCGGAGAATGCGAGGACCGCGCAGATCTCCGCGGCGATCTCGTTTTTCGTCTGGAGGGCCGAGCCGAAATTCCCCGAGCGGCTGAAGTCGACCACAAGCATCACCGTCAGCTCACGCTCTTCCTCGAACACCTTCACGAACGGGCGGTTGAAACGCGCCGAGACGTTCCAGTCGATCGTGCGGATGTCGTCGCCGAACTGATACTCGCGCACCTCGGAGAATTCCATCCCGCGTCCCTTGAAGACGCTGTGGTACTCCCCGGAAAAGACCTGGTTGACGACGCCGCGGGTCTTGATCTCGATCCGGCGGACTTTTTTCAGAAGTTCTCGGGTGTCCATGGCGATGTCAGTTTCCGGCCATGAGTCAGGGAACCTCGATCTTGTTCAGGACTTCCTGGACGACCTGTTCCGGCGTGACTTCCTCCGCCTCCGCTTCGTACGTCACCGCCACGCGGTGCCGCAGAACGTCGAGGCTGACAGCGCGCACGTCCTCGGGGATCACGTATCCCCTCCGCTTGATGAATGCGTAGGCCTTGGCACCCAGCGCGAGGTTGATGGAGGCGCGGGGGGAGGCGCCATACGAGATGAGCTGTGCGAGGTTCGGCATGTTGTACTGCTTCGGGTTGCGCGTCGCGAACACGATGTCAAGTATGTACTTCTCGATCTTCTCGTCCATGTAAATCTCGCCGATCACGCCGCGGGCCTTGATGATGTCGTCCGGTGTGATGACGTTGTTCAGCTCCGGAGAGGCGCCGCTGACGTTCGCGCGCATGATCAGGAGCTCCTCTTCTTTCGTCGGGTAGCCGATCTTCACCTTCAGCATGAACCGGTCCACCTGCGCTTCGGGAAGCGGATACGTCCCCTCCTGTTCGATCGGGTTCTGCGTCGCAAGCACCAGGAAGGGCTCCGGGAGCTTGAACGTCTGCTCGCCGATCGTCACCTGGCGTTCCTGCATCGCCTCGAGGAGCGCGCTCTGCACCTTGGCGGGGGAACGGTTGATTTCATCGGCGAGTATGAAATTTGCGAATATCGGGCCCTTCTTTGTCTGAAACGAACCTTCCTTCTGGTTGTAGATCATCGTCCCGACGAGGTCCGCGGGGAGAAGATCGGGCGTAAACTGGATCCGCTGGAATTTCGCCCTGATCGCGGCGGCAAGCGTCTTGACGCTGAGCGTCTTTGCCAGACCCGGCACGCCTTCGAGAAGAATGTGACCGTTTGCCAGAAGCCCGATCATAAGGCGTTCCACCATGTTCTTCTGCCCGACGATCACTTTCCCGATTTCCATCTGCAGGATGTCGATGAACGCACTTTCGCGGTGGATTTTCTCGTTGATCGCCTTTATGTCATACGCCATTGGACTTCCTCCGGTTGCAGAAATGATCTCGGGGTATACAGAATTGGACGACCTGTAATGTATGAAAGTTTAAAAGGAAAATCAACGAAACGCGGCGGGAATTGCCCTTATTACAGAAGAGTATGCGAGGTTCCTCTCTCGAGAATGAAGCGACGCTCTCTCTCCGGACCGCAGTAGTAGGCAAGCCGGCCGGGGATGCACACGAGTATGCCCGATTCTCTTTCCACACGTGCGACCGCGTCTTCCAGAGGAACGATTGATTGGTCCTTTGAGGTTCCGATAAGATATGCGTCCCGTGGGGCGCCCTTCTCTCTCAGGAGCGCATGGACGTCATTCTTTGATTCAATGCGCGTAGACCATTTCGGATCGAATACAATTTCGTGATGGAGTTTCTTCAGGCCGTCGGGTCTCCGGTTCGATTTGCCGAGGAGCTGCACGTACCTCTCCCTCTTCTCCGGGGGGAAAAATGCCCGGATTGTGGGCTCTTCATATTTGACGATGAGCGTGCTCATTTCTTGCGGCTCCCGCGGCGCATATTCCGCAACAACACGAAGAGAAAAGCAAGGGCCGCCCCCAAAGGAGACTGTTGAGGCTATAGAAGACCGCCTGAACCCACGTGCTCATGGGGGGCCACGGGAAGAGATCCAGCGGGAACAGCAATACCTCCAGTGCATGTGACCAGAATATTTCCCAGGGCGTCGTCGGACCGCTCCAGATCACGAACCCGTTATACAGCGCCAGCACCAGAAGCCCGAAGTGCAGGGCGGCGAAGAGAAGAATCAGCCAGAGGCGGGGAAACCGCACTGAACGCATGACCGGCGGGCGGAGAGGCGCGTCCCCGCTCACGAGAGGCGGGCAAGCTGTGACGGCGTGAGGAGCCATTCGAGCGAAGCGGAACGCGCATAGCGAAGGCGCGCCACATCGAGCTTGCAGAGTCCCCCCTTTTTCATCGTCATGGAAAGCCCGGAGTTCCCCGAAAGAAGCTGCGAGATCAGCTTGCTCAACTGCGGCTCGTGTCCCACCAGGAGAACGTCGTTCAGATCTCCTCCCCGGGCGGCAATCTCGGCCAGGAGCTCGGAGGGATCTCCCCCCACGGCCAGGTGCGGCGTGAATTCGAGCAGGGGTTCGATGCCGAACTCGCGCACGACGATCTCCGCCGTTTCGCGTGCCCGCACGAACGGGCTCGACATCACAAGATCGAACGAAAGCTCGAGCGCTTTCATCCCGCGCGCGATGTTCTTCATTTTCTTTTTTCCCTCCGGGGAAAGCGGACGTTCAGCGTCCGAACCCGCACCCGGGGACCCGGGCTCGACGGCGATCGCGTGCCTGAGGAGGAAAAGATTCATGCCCTTTGCACCACCTGAGGATGAGGAACCGCCGCCGCGGGGAACGTCCGGTACGGCCAGAATTGCGGGAGGGCTTCCGCGTTTTTCATGAACGCATTCACAAGCGCGATCCGGCGCTGCGCCAGATGGCGCTGCAGATTCAGCACGGAGGCCGGGAACGCCGCGCCCCGGGTCACTGCGAACTTCCCGACAGATGCGATAAGGATTTCGATATCCTGTATCTCACCCATTCTGTCCTGAAACGCGTTCATTGCCTTCAGGCGTGACTTCCCCGAGCCGTGAAACACCGGGAGGAGCGCCTCCATTGCATAGCGGAACTCCTTGAAAGCGACACGAAGCCGGTGAATCGTTTTCGTGTCCCCGGCGCTCAGATGCGTGGCCCGCGAGGCGACGCGGAGAAACTTCTTCGCAGCGACCCCCGCAAGAACCGTTGCAGCGGCGGACGACCGATCCGGCGTGCCGTCGAGTGACGCAAGCGAGAGGGCAATCGCTGAGACCTCACGTTCCAGTGCGACGGCGTCGAAACGCGCAATCGAACGGGCCGCTCCCCTGACGAGCTCCTTCTCGAGCGCCTGTGCTTGGCGGAGAAGCGGGCGAGCGACGGTGAACCGGCGTGTGAGCGCCCGGAGGGCAAGTATGCGGACGTGGCAATCCCTGAGAGGGGAAAATGACCTGAGGCTCCTGCGGAGGGCCCGGCGGCTGCGGGGGCTGACTTCTCCCGGGAGGACCGCGCCGGCAAGATCGAGGACCGCAAGGAACCGGCGCGTCGCCACGCGGAGGTCGTGTATCCCCCCTTCCGAGCAGCGACGCCTGTTCCGCGCGAGCTCTGCGGCAAGGCGCTGCCAGCGTTCCTCCACCGCGCGCATCAGGGATCCCGCGACGCCGGGGGAGGGAAAAGCGGACCTGATTTCCTTCCTAGTCTTCAACCGCCACTTTCACGCTGAACGTCTCCTCGAACATCTGGGCCTTCTTCAGCAGGGCCCATTTTTCCAGAAGGAGGTCCCCCTCCCCTTTGAGCCGGATGAAGAATTTCGGCTTGCGGAACTCCACGCTGAACTCGCTCACCTTCGCTGCGTGCTCGTTGTCCATCGCATCCGCCACGCGCAGGAGCGCGGCGAGCTTTGAGACGATGACGCGGTCTTTCGACGGGAGTACGCGGAAACCGTCGTGCTGCATCTTGGGCTGTGATTTTCTGTGGTACCGGGCGGTGTTCGCCACAATCGCCATCTGCTCCTTCGACAGCCCGATCACCGGTGTCGCGGTCAGCAGGTAGAGCGTGTGCTTGTGGTGCTCCGCCATGTTGATGAATCCCCCGATGTCGTGAAGGAGCGCCGCGACCTCGAGGAGGAGCCGGTATTCGAGCGTCAGGTTGTGCAGGGTGCGCGTCTCATCGAAGAGCTGGACGGCGAACCGGGCCACGGTCGTCCCATGCTGTTCGTCGAAGAGATATTTCTTTCCGAGCTGGAGAGCGGACGCCATGACCTGGTCGCGAAGCGGATGACGTTTCTCACCGTACAGCTCCTGTGCCATGTCGATGAGGAGCCCGTCCTTCAGCCCAATCTTCGGGATGATGATCTCCTCGACCCCCGCGAGCCGGAGGATCTTGTGAAGAACGATCGACGCGGGAACGATGACGTCCGCGCGGTCCGGCCGGAGACGGAGCTGCGAGACCCGTTCCTCGAACGACATGCCGAGGAGCTTGCGCACGAGCTGGTCGAGCTCCCCCTCTTCCAGGATCGTGTCCTTTTCCTTCCCGAGAACTTCGCGTCGAAGATCGCCGAGCGTCTCAATGTTCCCCCCCGTACCGACGCACAGCTCGATCTTCTGGCTCCCAATCTCCTTTTTCAGGCGCCGCTGCGTGGCGTCCACGTACTCGCGGACGAGCTGGTTGAAGTGTTTTTCGCCGTGCTTCTTCTCCTCGAGGACCTGGAGGAGGCGCACCGCGCCCATCCGGAAACTCTCCGTGGAGAGGATGTTCCCGTCCGCCACGAGCGTGATCTCCGTGCTCCCCCCCCCGATATCGATGAGCATGGCGAGCTTGTTCCGGAGATTCACCTTTTCCTCCACCGCAAGGTGGATGAGCCGGGCCTCCTCTTCCGCGCCGATGACCTCGACGTCGATCCCGCTCGCCTGCGCAATGCGGTCGATGAACATATCCCTGTTCGTCGCCTCGCGCGTGGCGCTCGTGGCCACGGCCTTCGTCCATTTCGCCCCGCGCGCGTCGACCGCCTCCCGGAATTTTCTGAACGCTTCGACGGCGTTTTCAATCGTCTGTTCCGCGATCGCGCCCGTCGTGAAGACGTCCTGCCCCAGCCGCACCGGTTCCCGCAGGTTATCGACGACGGAGAGCTTCCTGTCCCCGTCGACGGTCCCAATCGCGAGCCGCATGGCATTTGAACCTACGTCGATCGCTGCAAATGTTGGCATTCAGAGTCCTGTTATCCGCCGATGCTGCTCATTGTCCGTTCCGGCCGCACGAAACCGGGCCTGTTGATGAGGTGGCCTTCCTCTTTCCCCTTCACCGCGCCGGCGATCGTCGCGGCAATCTCCGCATCGGGGGCGCCGCCGCGCAGGAGCGCGCGGAGGTCAGTCTCCTTCAGCGAGAAGAGGCACGTCCTGAATTTTCCGTCCGATGTGATCCGCACCCGGTTGCAGTCGCCGCAGAACGGCTGGGTGACTGAACTGATGACACCGATCTCCCCGGCACCGTCCGCGAACCTGTACCGTTCGGCCGGGGCCTTCACGGCATCCGCTGACGCGGGATCACGGTCCACCGGGACGAGGTGCGCCACCGCGTCGATCCTCTCGATCACTTCGCGCGTGGGAACGACGCTCTCGATGGACCACCCGTCCTCCCGGCCGATGGGCATGAACTCGATGAACCTGACGATGATCGGGCGCGCGCGTGCGAGCGATGCAAACGCCTCAATTTCTCCGTCGTTCACCCCCCGTATGAGGACGACGTTGACCTTGACCGGCGAGAGCCCGCACCTGAGGGCTTCTTCAATCCCCTCCCATGTCCTGTCGAAATACGCGCGCCGCGCCATCACGGAAAATGTCGCGGGGTCGAGCGAATCAAGGCTGACGTTGATCCTGTCGAGCCCAGCACCGCGGAGGAGCCGCGCCTGTTCCGCGAGGAAGTATCCGTTCGTCGTGAGCGCGATGTCCCTGATGTCGCGGACGCCCCGGACAAGGGCGACAAGCTTCCAGAGCTCTTTCCGCATCAGCGGCTCTCCGCCGGTAAGCCGGATCTTCGTAACGCCGAGCGTTGCGAAGATCTCCGTGAGCCGCCCGATCTCTTCGAACGAGAGGAGCATGTTCTTCTTCAGCCACTCCATCCCCTCTTCAGGCATGCAGTAGCGGCAGCGGAAATTGCACCTGTCGGTCACGGAGATCCGCAGGTTGTTCGCCACGCGTCCGAACGTATCTGTAAGATTGGCCATAGAAAGAACAGGTGTGATGCACTCTCCCCCGTGCGTCCCTCAGCCGGGTACGGGGGCAAATTCCTTCTTCCATATAGGGACGTCAGCTTTCACACGTTCGATGGCGTACCGGCACGCCTCGAACGCCTCCGCGCGGTGCGGCGCGCCGGCGGCGGTCACAACGGAGATCTCCCCCACTCGCAGGAGACCGATACGGTGGACGATCGTCACATTCTCCACGGGCCAGCGATCACGGATTTCCGATTCGATCCGGCGCATCAGGTCTTCCGCCATCGGCACGTATGCTGTGTACTCGATAGAACCGACGGATTTCCCCTCGTTTGTGTCGCGCACCGTTCCGATGAATATATCGATCCCTCCTGTCCGCGCAGTCCCTATTCCGCGGAGCACGAGAGCAACGTCGATCGGGTCTTCTGTGACGGCAACCATGGCCTCAGCCCCCGCTCACCGGTGGGAGGAAACTGATCTCATCCCCCGCATCAAGAACCCGCTCAAACGGAACGTATTCCCTGTTGACGGCAAGCCGGAGGCTTCCCCGCCAGGCACGGAGCGGAGGGAAACGCGCCGCCAGGGCTTCGAAGGCGGCATCCCCCGTAAACGGGGGGTTCACCTCGAGCGTCAATGAACCGGCACCGACAAGCTCACGCACCGGTCCGAAAAAGAGGGCTGTAACGCTTCTCATAGGGGTTCCACATCCGGCATTTCACAATATACGCTTCCACACGCACAAATTCACAGCTTGTGCCGTGGAGGAGGGGGCACACATGGAGGGAACAACGGGAGCAATCCGGGGGTTCTTCATAGGTCAGGCCGACTCACAACAACCAAAGGAGATCCATGCCGGAACGCCGAAAGCTGTCAGAAGCCGAAATTGCCACCGCGGTCAAGAAGCTGAAGGGCTGGAAGGTCGTCGGGGGAAAGCTGCACAAGGAATTCAAATTTGCGGACTTCGTCGGCGCGTTCGGATTCATGACGAGCGCGGCGCTCATCGCGGAGGGAATGAACCATCACCCCGAGTGGTCGAATGTCTACAATAAGCTCGTGATCGACCTCTCGACGCACAGTGAGGGAGGAATCACGGGGCTCGACGTGGAGCTGGCGGGAAAACTCGAGAAGATCGGGTCACCGGGATAGGATTTCCACAACTGCCTGAGACGGGCGGGCCCAAACAGGGTCACGCGGGAATCCGCAGGTTCGAGTCCCGTCCGCCCCGCGAATTTGAAGTGAAAAACGGCAATTTCCCTTCGCCGACTCTCCATCGGGCGCATACACTTGACCGTTAGTGACAATTCATACACTTGACCGTTAGTGACAATTCAATGAGAAGTTGGATATATTCATCTGAAACAATAGGGAATAACAAGATCATGGTTTCAAATCCTCAAAGAGAAAAGGCTGAACTGTTCTTGAAGTTTCATCAAGACAAAGAAATTTTACTTCTGTTAAACTCATGGGACATCGGAAGTTCTAAATTGATAGAAGCATGTGGCTATAAAGCAATCGCAACAACAAGTATGGGAATAGCTGCCTCTCTAGGTTATCCTGACTGCCAGGTAATTCAATTGTCAGAAATGATTGAAGCTATAACGGGGATCGTAAATGGAGTACAAGTTCCGGTAACCGTGGATATAGAAGCCGGATATGGAAATAACTTAAATGAAATAATTGATTCGGTTAAGAAGATAATTGCAGCAGGAATTGTCGGAATAAACATTGAAGACAGTATTGAATTGAATCCAGTATTAATTGACGAGATGGAATTTTGTGAAAGAATATCAGCTATTCGTGCATTGTCAGATTCACTCGGCTTTCATTTGGTAATTAATGCGAGGACTGATTCATTCTATACTTCGTCAGGTTCGCCACGAGAAAAATTGTCTGAATCAATAAAGCGTGGCAATAAATACCGGGAAGCAGGTGCAGACTGCATATTTGTTCAGCCTGTATGGGAAAGAGAAACGATTTCAACACTGGTTAAGGAAATCAATGCCCCAATCAATATTCTTTCAAACCCTGCGATTGGGGCAGGACTACCTCCATCTGTTCGTGAACTGCAGGATTTAGGTGTCGCCCGCTTAAGCCTAGGTTCAAGTTTGATGAAAGCTACTTTAGCTTTAATCAAGAAAGTTGCTGACGAACTATCAGAAAAAGGAACTTACAATATTTTATTAGATTCTCTAACACCGCTTCCCGACGCAGCATTGGCCTATAAAATGGCAATAGGGTTAAACAAATGAAGAACAGCCGTCATCCCCGGGACACATCGGTTCACTGACTTGTATCATGCCGCTTCCAGTTGAGACGCCCAAAAACACGTCAGGCCGAAGGAAGGCGTGATGCACAAAACGCATCCGCCGTCACGAGGACGGCGGGCGCAAACAGATCCGGATCAGAACACAACCTTCAGGTCGTCATCCGGCCTTGGCCATTGACGCGACCATCGAGTTGAATTCCGATTCGGAATCCCCGATGGTTTTCGCGGGCCCGACGAATTTACAGAACACCATTCCTTCGGGACCTTCCACGATGGCGCCGAGAAGCCGGTAGTTTTCCTTCTTCCCCGTCGACTCCATCTGGGGGCCGGCGGGAGCGAGGTATGAGCCAAAGACCTGGACCACGCTCACCTTCAACCCGTTCACATCTTTTGTCGACTTCGCGGGGACTCCGGTCGTCTCAAACTGGGATACCCAACGCTCGATGTTCTGATCGACGGTGCCTCCCTGGTTGGGTCCGAAATAGAATACAGCACATTCCCCTGGTTCGGGATCGCCCTGCGCGGCCGGCACGCTGTACGTGGCAACACGCATCGGGCGCTGCCCCTGTTCCGTCCACCTCTTGGGAACCGACCATTTGATCCCCGCCACCAATCCCGTGTTGCTCCCGAGCAAGGCCATGTCGACTCCAGCCTGGGACGACTGCTGCTGTTTCGTGCACCCGGTCACCGGCAGAATCATTGCCGCCAGGAGGAGTGCCGCTGTCCAGCGCTTCATCCTTCAGTTCCTTTCAATTGATGAGACTCACGAACCCGGCCACAAACATACGTCAGCCGGGAGAAACATGCAATAAAGCGAATGATTGAAAATGGAGGATTGAATATTGAAGATCGAGGATCAGAAGCGGAGCGCGAGCATCACGCCGGGACCCCGTGGTCCGATACTCGGCGAAACGTTGAGTTTCGTCCCCGCGGGTCCCGCGCTCATGTCACTTCCCGGCCCGTCGTCGTGGTGAGAGGCAATTTTGCCGAACGTGTACCCGAGAGCGATCGCGAGCGGGAAGTCGCTGTACCAGTGCCACCCCTTGTTGACGAGACTTATGCCCGTGAGCCCGACGATGCTGTATCCCACGGGGCGTATCCAGCCGGCATCGGGATAGTTTTCCGCGATCACCGTCACCGTCGCCATCGCTGTCGTGATGTGCCCGGAGGGGAATGCGTAGTAACGGGGCTGATTACTATTATATGCCCGGAGTCCGGGGAATGGACGCCATTCCCCCGCCAGCTCCGTCGCCACCTGCGGACTCTCGCGCCCGGAGATGTGCTTGAGAAGCTGGACGGCGATCCCTGAGGCCAGGAGTGCCTCGATCGTTCCGCTTGCCGTCCGCAGTGCCCGCGAATCCCCGGCCGCGAACCCGTAGAGCCCGAATGCCGCAGCGATCCCGACCGTGGTCCTGCCGTCCCCGGCCCGGATGAGTTGGTTGCTCGCAAAACGCACATCTGAAGACCGGATGAACGCATTGTGGGAGACCGCGTACAACTGGTGGTCGCTCACCATAAGGAGCCCAGTGGCAACGGCGATCCCGCCCAGCACCGGGAGCCCATCAGAGCGGAACGCCATTTTTCCCGACGTGATCCAGTCGCCGGGGATATTTGTAATCATCGAGTACCACGCCGGGCCTGATTGCGCGGGGGAAGGTTGCTGCCCGACGGCGAGCGTATCGCCTTCCTCAAGGAGCGCTTCAGTCTGGATCTCCGGGACAGGTCCCGGAAGCGAAGACTCTTCTTCCTGCGCGAGAAGCCGCGCACCCGGCGCAGCGACCGCGAGAGAGACCGCCAGAAAGAGAAGGGGATATCTCATCCTATTTCCCGGGTGCGAATGAATTGACGACATCATTTAGAATGAAAACCGTACGGCGATTCCGGCCCCGTCCTGCTCAAGGAGAGGGGCAACGGAGAATTTTGTTTCCCCCGGCGCCAGCCCCCCGGTCTCCATCGGGTGGGCGGCGATCATGCCAAAAGAATATCCGAGAACCACGGCAAGCGGGTAGTCGCTGTACCAGTGAATTCCTGTATTCCCCATGCTGACGGCAAGGAGCGAAACCGCGGTATAGCCGACCGGACGCGCCCACCACCATTCCGGGTAGTTCTCGATGACGACCGTGACGGTGGCGAGCGCCGTCGTCACATGCCCCGATGGAAACGCATCGTAATGCGGGACATGTTTTGAATACTCGATCTGATTCGGGAACAGATCCCATCGTCCGCCTGCGACCGTCGACACGAACGGGCTTTCGCGTCCGGTGATGTGCTTCAGGACCTGGACAACGGTACCGCTCGCAAGAATCGTTTCGACGATCTGGCTCCCGGTGCGGAGCGCCCGTGAGTCCTGTTCAGCGAACCCGTAGAGGACGAACGCGGCAGCGAGACCGAACTGCGGCCGGCCGTCTCCGACCCATTCCACGTCGTCACTCAGCACCTTGACCGCATGCGATTGCGTGTACCACCGGTGCGACTGGATCCACGTCGCATTGTCCGCGGCGACGAGAACAGCCGTGAGTCCGGCCGTCCCCGCCATTATCGGAGCGTATCGCGGCGCAAACGCGATGCCGGCGAACCGGAGCCAGTCCCCGGGGATATTCGAGATCGCCGCGTGCCATGCGGGGAGGAACTCGCCGTTCCCCTCCGCACGCGATGAATCTTCCCGGCCCGACGCCGAAGGAACCTGTTCACTTTGAGAACGCACCTGCACGGAGAGGAGCGCGACGAGAGCAAGGCCGAGGCACAGAACCCGTCCCGCACCGCATGCAGAACTGAAAGAACACATTCACTCACTTACATGAGAAAAGGGATTTCCGGAATGCGGGTCCACCGAGAGAGTCCGAGAAATCCCAGGAATATAACCCGAAGGTTAAGGAATATCGCAATTCGGAAGCGGAATTTCAAGTTCGTCCATGGATGCGCCCGGGACGATTCCCGCACATGGGGGACGGCTTGATTCTCGCAAAAAGTCTGGCCAAATTGGGATCCGCTGGCAGAGCGGATGGAAGTCTTCCACACCCCCCCGAAAGGATCCACCCGTGCACCTTCAAGTGCTGGACTGGGTTATCGTCCTCATCTCACTTGTCATTTGCTTCTTCCCATCGCTTTTCTTTGGCAGGCGCGCTGGAAAGAGCACATCCGAGTTCTTCGCGTCCGGACGCGCCGTTCCGTGGTGGCTTGCAGGTCTTTCCATGGTCGCTACGACGTTCAGCAGCGACACGCCGAACCTCGTAACGGACATCGTGCGCAGGAACGGTGTGGCGGGGAACTGGGTCTGGTGGGCGTTCGTATTGACCGGCGTATCGACGGTGTTTTTTTACGCACGGCTCTGGCGGCGCTCGGGAGTGATGACTGACCTGGAATTCTACGAAATCCGGTACTCGGGAAAAGCGGCGAGCTTCGTGCGCGGGTTTCGGTCGGTCTACCTCGGCCTCTTTTTCAACTGCATGATCATGGCATCGGTCAACCTTGCAGCATGCAAGATCGCCGGGATACTCTTCGGATTCGAGAGATGGCAGACGCTCCTTTTCATCGGATGCCTGAACGCCGTTTTCGCGACATACTCGGGACTCTGGGGGGTTCTTGTCATCGACATGGTGCAGTTTTTCATCAAAATGACCGCAGTGATCGCCGCCGCGTATTTTGCCGTCACGCTCCCGCAGATCGGCGGGCTTTCGGGACTCGTCCAGAAACTTTCCGCACTGAAAGGCCCCGGGGGAATCAACTATCTCAACATCCTCCCCGATTTCACGAACAACTGGGACATTGCCGTCGCGGTGTTCATCATGCCTGTGGCGGTCCAGTGGTGGGCGGTCTGGTACCCGGGAGCGGAGCCAGGAGGCGGAAGCTACATTGCACAGCGGATGCTGGCATCCAAATCCGAGCGGGATTCGCTCGCCGCGGTCCTCTTTTTTAATATTGCGCATTACGTCCTCCGCCCCTGGCCGTGGATACTCGTCGGGCTCTGCTCGCTCATCATATACCCGCAGCTCTCCGACATACAGGCGGCGTTCCCCACGCTTGATCCGCATCTCCTCGGGCACGACATCGCCTACCCGGCGATGCTCAAGTTCCTCCCCGTCGGTTTCATGGGCCTGATGCTGGGGGGACTTATCGCCGCGAACTCCTCGACAATACTGACGCACCTGAACTGGGGAGCGTCGTACCTCGTTCACGACTTTTACAGAAGATTCATCCGGAAGACGGAGACCGAGAAACACTACGTCATGGCAGGACGTTTAGTCACTCTCGGGCTCTTCTTCGCCGCCTCAGGGACTGTGTACCTCCTTGACAGCGCGAAGGAGGCGTTCGACATCATACTCCAGGTCGGCGCGGGGACCGGACTCCTTTATCTCGTCCGCTGGTTCTGGTGGCGGGTGAACGCCTGGAGCGAAGTCGCCGCGATGGTGAGCTCGTTTGTCGTCTCGATCGCCCTCCTCGTCCTGAATAAGATGGGAACGCACATCAGTGTGCATATCGGGCTCCTCATCACCATCGCATTTACGACGATATGCTGGATCCTGACGGCATACCTCGGTCCGAAAACGGACAAGAACACGCTTATCGCATTCTATAAAAAAGTGCGCCCGTTCGGCCCCGGGTGGAACGAGATACGAAAAGAGGCGGGGCTTCCCGCCACGGCCGCCGGCCCGGGGGACAACATCCCCCTGGCTCTCCTTGGCTGGTTTGCGGGGTGCACGGCAATCTGGTCCGCACTTTTCTCGGTGGGGAATTTTCTGTACGGAAGGATGGAGTACGCATTCATACTTCTCGCATTCTTCCTCGTAAGCGGGGGGGGACTCTTCTACGTCTTCAACCGGCTCTGGACAAACGACGGCACTTATATGAAAGGAACAGAACAATGACACAGTTTTTCCCCTGCATGCTCACGCTCATTGCAGCCGCTTCACTCACGGTGGCAGGCTGCTCCACATCCACCCCGGAGTCCCCGCGGAGGGCCCGCGCCCCGTTCGGGCACGTCGACGGAAAGGACGTTTTCATCTATACGCTAAGGAATGCGTCGGGGATGGAAGCGCGCATCACGAATTACGGCGGCATCGTCGTCTCTCTCACCGTCCCCGACAGATCGAAGAAGCCGGGCGACATCGTCCTCGGGTACGATTCGCTCTCGTCGTACCTGACAGGGAAATCGTATTTCGGAGCAATCGTGGGACGGTACGGGAACAGGATCGGCAAAGCCCGGTTCACGCTGGACGGGAAAGAGTATACGCTTAACGTCAATGACGGCGCCAACACGCTCCACGGGGGGCTGAAAGGGTTTGACAAGGTGGTCTGGGACGTCGATGAATCCACCCCCGCAACGCAGCCCGTGCTTTCGCTCTCCCACCTGAGCAACGACGGGGAGGAAGGGTATCCGGGGAATCTGAAAGCCAGCGTTGTGTACACGCTCACCGATTCGAATGAACTGCGGATCGACTACGCCGCATCGACAGACAAGCCGACCGTGCTGAACCTCACGCATCATTCCTATTTCAACCTTGCCGGTGCGGGAAACGGCGACATACTCTCGCACCAGGTGATGCTGAACGCGGACGGGTTCACCCCCGTCGATGCGGGACTCATCACAACAGGCGAAATCAGGCCGGTCGCGGGGACGCCGATGGATTTCCGGACTCCGGCAGCGGTGGGTTCGAGGATCGGGGCAAGCGACGAACAGCTCAGGCTCGGCAGGGGGTACGATCACAACTGGGTCCTGAACAGAACAGGCGAGGGGCTCTCGCTCGCGGCACGGGTCACCGAAAGCACTTCGGGACGCGTGATGGAAGTGTGGACCACGCAGCCCGGCGTGCAGTTCTACACGGGGAACTTCCTTGACGGGACGGCGGTCGGCAAGGGGGGGAAGACGTACGCGTACAGGACGGGCCTCTGCCTTGAAACGCAGCACTTCCCCGATTCTCCGAACAAGCCGTCGTTCCCCACGACGGTGCTCCGTCCCGGGGAGAAATTCTCCTCCACGACAATTTATAAGTTCTCGACGCAGTAGGCGCCGGAGACAATGACAACGCGTCTGCCGGTTATCGCTGCTGCCGTCGTGTTCTCTTTCCTCCCGTTCAGAGCGCGGGGCGGTAATCCCACCGCCCCGCGCAGGGACTACCCGATCACACCCGTTCCGTTTACTGCGGTACAGTTCACGGACGGATTCTGGTCGCGCAGGGTCGACATAAACCGGACCGTCACGCTCCCCCATAATTTCGTCGAGTGCGAGAGCACGGGACGGATCGACAACTTCGTCTTCGCCGCCGGGCTAAAGCAGGGAAAATACCGCGGGTACCAGTTCAACGATTCGGACATCTACAAGGTAATCGAGGGGGCATCCTATTCGCTGCTGGCGCACCCGGACAGCACGATCGTCCGGACGATCGACTCCATCATCGTATTCATTGCGGCGGCGCAGGACTCCGACGGGTATCTGTACACTCCGCGCCGGCTCATCAGGCCGGACTACGCTCCCCCGGGGGGGAAAGAGCGGTGGGTCGGGATGAAGGACGGGAGCCACGAGCTCTACACGGTGGGACACCTGTATGAAGCGGCCGCCGCCTATTACACGGCGACGGGGAAGCGATCGCTCCTTGACGTCGCACTCAAGAGCGCAGATCTGGTCTGCTCCACATTCGGTCCCGGCAGGAGAGGCGAAGTGCCGGACCACCAGGAGATTGAGATCGGTCTCTGCAAGCTCTACCGGGTGACGGGGGATGAGAAATACCTCCGTACCGCAAAGTGGTTCCTGGATCAGAGGGGGAACGCAAAGGGGCACGAGCTCCTCGGGGAATACGCGCAGGACGACAAACCTATACTCGAGCAGGAGGGGGCGGAAGGACACGCAGTCCGGGCCGCGTACATGTATTCGGGGATGGCGGACGTGACGGCTCTCGGCGGGGACGACACGTATGTCCCGTCACTCGAGAGGATCTGGCGGGACGTCGTCAACAGAAAGCTCTATATTACGGGGGGGATCGGAGCGGTCGGCAGAAGCGAGGGGTTCAGCGGGGCATACGCGCTCCCCAATTTCTCCGCCTACTGCGAGACGTGCGCGTCAATTGCACTTGCGCTCTGGAGCCAGCGGATGTTCCTTCTGAAGGGGGACGCGCAGTATGTCGACGTCCTCGAGCGGGTCATCTATAATGCGATACTCTCCGGCGTCTCGATGAACGGGGATACGTTCTTCTACCCCAACCCGCTCGGGTCGTTCCACGGTGCCGAACGCTCGGCCTGGTTCGGATGCGCCTGCTGTCCCCCGAATGTACTCAGGTTCATCGCCGGCATGGGCGGCTACGCATACGCCCGGCGGGGGGACGACGTCTACGTCAACCTCTTCGCGTCGGGGAAGGGAATGATCACGCGCCCCGGCGGGGATCTGACGATCACGCAGGAGACCCGCTACCCGTGGGAGGGCGAAGTGCTTCTCTCGCTCGAACCGGCACGCGCGGAGGAATTCACGGTCAACGTCAGGATCCCCGGGTGGGCGACGGGCACGCCGGTTCCGGGAACGTTGTACAGCGTGATTGGGCCGGCAGCCGGACGCGTGACGATCGCTGTCAACGGGACGCCGGCGGAGGTCCGGACAGTGAACGGGTACGCTCAGATCCGCCGCACCTGGAAGAAAGGGGACAGCATCAGACTTCTCCTCCCGATGCCCGTCCAGAGAATCGTTGCGAGCGACAGCCTCGAGGATGACCGTGGGCTCACGGCGCTGGAGCGTGGCCCGCTCGTCTACTGCCTTGAGGGGGTCGATGCTCCCGACGGCCACGTCACGGACATGGTGATACCGGATTCCGCTGCGATCACACACGAGTTCAGTGCCGACCTGCTGAACGGCGTGACCCTTCTTCGCGGACGGGGATACACCGCCGAGAGGACCATCGGCGGAGAAGTCGTCGCCGGGCCACTCCGGGAGTTCCGCGCGATTCCGTATTACGCATGGGCGCACCGGGGGAAGTGCGAAATGACCGTCTGGGCGGCTCGCACGATCGGCCGGGCAATGCCGCTCGCTGCACCAACGCTCGCCAGGAGGAGTGCGGCGAGCGCCTCACGCGGCATCGCGGCCGACGCGCTCAATGATCAGCTTCTCCCGAAGAGCTCAGACGACGAGTCGATCCCGTACATGCACTGGTGGCCGCACAAAGGGACGACCGAGTGGGTCCAGTACGATTTCCCGTCCGGACAGAGCGTTTCCCGTGCGCAGGTCTACTGGTTTGAGGACACGGGCGAAGGTGAGTGCCGCGTGCCGGCGTCATGGCGCATACTGTACAAAGGAGGAGCGGACTGGATTCCCGTGCAGAACACGAGCCCCTATATCGTCGAAAAGGACCGGCTGATTCCGGTCTCGTTCGAACCTGTGAACACTCAATCACTCCGCGTCGAGGTGCAGCTTCAGAGCGGTTTCTCGGCGGGGATCTTTGAATGGACAATAGAATGAAACCAACCCTGTCAGGATTGTTCGCGCTGCTTTTTGTGACGACTTCCGCGTTCGCCTCCGGCAATGCACAGAAACCCGTCACGGCATTCCCCTGGCACATTGCGAAAGGGGCCCGGATGATCACATCCTGGGGGCGGCTTGTGACACCGGAAAACGCGCACAGGGAATACCCCCGGCCCCAACTTACGCGGAAAGAGTGGCTGAACCTGAACGGCCTGTGGCAATACACCGCGGCGGAAGCGGGGGAAACGCCGCCCGCGGGACGTGAACTCGGCGGGCGCATACTCGTTCCGTTCCCGATCGAATCGGCGCTGAGCGGCGTCATGAAGAGCGCCGAGCGTCTCTGGTACCGGCGGACGTTTGATCTCCCCGAGGCATGGCGGGGAAAGCGCGTGATACTCAATTTCGGGGCGGTCGACTGGGAAGCATCGGTGTTTGTCAACGGGTCTCCCGCCGGAACACACAGGGGAGGATACGACCCGTTTGAATTCGACATCACGGATAAACTGAAGCCGGGGAGGACGCAGGAGTTGATCGTCGGCGTGTATGACCCCTCGGACAGCGGAGACCAGCCCCGCGGAAAGCAGGTTCGGGCCCCCGGCGGGATCTGGTACACCTCGACAACGGGAATCTGGCAGACGGTCTGGATCGAGCCCGTACCGGAGACACATATCACGGACATACTTATCACTCCCGATCCCGGCAAGTCTTCCGTCGGCGTAACAGTCCACCTCACGGGTGAGAATAAAGAAGGGGAAAGTGTCCACGTGACTGTGAGCTCGGGGGGGAAGACCTCCGGCACGGGGTCGGGGAATCCGGGTGAACCGATCGCCGTCGCGGTCCCGGGCGCCCATCTCTGGTCGCCTTCCGATCCCTTCCTCTACGACATTCACGTCTCCGTGGAACGCGCGGGAAAGTCCCTTGATGAGGCCGGGAGCTATTTCGGGATGAGGAGCGTGAGTATCGGGAAGGACGCACGGGGAATCACGCGGATACTCCTCAATGGATCGTTCGTGATGCAGGTTGGTCCGCTTGACCAGGGATTCTGGCCGGACGGAATCTACACGGCCCCCTCCGACGAGGCGATGAAGAACGACATCGTGATGATGAAGAAGCTCGGGTTCAACATGGCGCGCAAGCACGTGAAGGTGGAGCCGGACCGGTGGTACTACTGGGCTGACCGGCTCGGGCTCATCGTATGGCAGGACATGCCGAGCGGGAACAACAAAACGGCGGAGGGTAAGAAGGAATTTGAAGCCGAGCTCGCCCGGCTTGTCGCGACACACGTCAACCATCCCTCGATAATCATGTGGGTCGTGTTTAACGAAGGGTGGGGGGAATTCGGCACGGAGAGACTTGCCGCGTGGGTGAAAAACGCGGACCCGACGCGTCTCGTGAACGACGCGAGCGGATGGGACGACAAGATGGCGGGGGACGTCCACGACATACATTCGTACCCGAAACCGAAGGCACCGGCAGCCGAACAGTCCAGGGCGATTGTCCTCGGCGAATTCGGCGGGCTCGGGCTCGCCATCCCCGGGCACACGTGGAAGAAGGAGCACTGGGGATACCAGGGAATGGGGAACCGGGTGGAGCTCACGTCAAAGTACGAGACGTTCATGCGCACGGTGTACGCTCTGAAAGATGACCCCGGCCTCTCGGCCGCCGTATACACGCAGCTCACCGACGTGGAGGTCGAGTGCAACGGGGTGATGACATACGACAGGAGCGTCGTGAAACCCGAGGAAGAGAGGATCGCCGGGGTCAACCAGGGAGATTTCAAGATGGTCCCTCCTCCCCCGACGGTGTACGTGATCGTCCCGACGTCCGAGCTGAACGGACAGGAATGGCGCTATACGTTCGAGAAGCCGCCGGCCGGCTGGTTTGCACCGGATTTCGATTTCTCCGACTGGAAGACAGGAGTTGGCGGGTTCGGCACGGCCGGGACCCCCAGCGCGGTCGTGAGGACGGAGTGGAAGACCCCGGACATCTGGATCCACCG
>Ga0182021_10001783_pt1 | contig 25007 bp, 16 predicted proteins | sample 612E3MmetaG_FD_120493 | JGI IMG/M metagenome (GOLD analysis project Ga0182021, IMG submission 120493) | Permafrost microbial communities from Stordalen Mire, Sweden - 612E3M metaG (Illumina Assembly) | ecosystem: Environmental > Terrestrial > Soil > Wetlands > Permafrost | place: Sweden... | reverse complement strand
GGATGGATTAAAAGCCAGGCTGGTCACCCAGGCTGGTCCTTCGGAAATGGCCGTAGGGCCTACGTCCACCCAATTGGTTCCATCAAATTTCATAACCCTCACAAGATATGTCATCGCAACCCCTATATCCACAAATGCAAGATAGGGTTGACCCAAAGGACTGTAACCCATGCTAAAATACTCTCCTGCTCCGGATGAAAAACCCGCTTGTCCGACAACTGTCCAACCTGTCCCATCGTACATCATTACCGTGGCTTTATATGAATTCACGGAATCTGCAAATGCCAGATAAAGCTGACCGGATGGGCTGAATGCCATGCTTATGCTATAATCACCAGAATAGGTGGAACCAGGTGAACCAATAACCACCCAGTTTGTACCATCGAATTTATTAACAGTTATTTTCCCTGAATTAGGTAAATTGACATATGCCAGAAACGGCTGTCCTGATGGGCTTATTGCCAAATTGTTGTTAGCGGTATGGACAACGCCGGCAGTAATTCCAGGAAAACCAACATAATGCCAGGTGTTCAGCAGCATATTTTTATAGGAGTCATTATCAGCTGCAGGTTGTGCCGAACAAGTAGTCTTTAGGGCAATGGTTCCAGCGATTAGCATGAAAACCAAAAAGAGAAACTTTTTCATCGTGACAAGATTTTGGTAAATATTTTATCAATTCTGAAGAGATATCTCTTAATAATCTTAATAAAATTAATATATGATAGACCGGCAAATATGTGCCAGGTTGTCCTGTGCAGATAACAATATTTGATTTACAAATGTTTTGTTATGTTATTTTTCAAGGAAGGGATTTACGAATAGAAGAAATCCTGGTAGGCAAGGGCGCACAAATTACCCGATTTACATTGCGTTTTACAGCTCACATTTTGCAAGTTTCCAGTTTTCATTGATGCCCTTATTCAGAAAATAGGCCACACCATCATAAATTTCAATTTTTTCAGGAAACGGGAAAGGGATAAGTGTTCCCTTATTAAGATTTCCGGTCCTAAGATCAATCTTATGGATCCTGACCATCCCGGCCTTAAGGTAAGCCGTATACATGTCTCTGTTAAGTTCATCAACCAGGATCGTGTTCCCCCATCTCCAGCCGGATTCATATAACCGGACCGAACCCGTTGTATCAGGCGTTGCTACAGGTTCATGATGAAAAGATATAGGGACGGCATTCATCATTCTCCCGTCTTTATTCATTAATTCTAATACATCATCGCTAAAATTGAAAAAAGCGATGGTGTTATCTCTTGTTTTAAATACCGGGTAAATCATATTAAAAAACTCGAATGAATGGGCCCTTGCTTCATTTTTACCAAATAACTCACCTTCTGTTCGAGGTGCAGCCATATCATTTTCTATATCATCAGCATCCACGAATTTTCCACCGCTTACAAAATCGTTCCAGCTATTATAGAACTCCTGGTCATCTTTGTATTCTGTAATTTTTTTCTGATTAATGACCTGGCGGATATATTTTTTACCGTTACCCTTTTCGTAGTAACCAATGGCTGTCCCGAAATTATCTGCGAGACTTTCCTGGAAATACAAACGCCCCCCGATATTGAACAGAAAGGGTTTAAGGAGTTTTTCAACCGAATCAACCGTTGTCTTGTACAAAAAGTCTACATCATTTGAAGCCTTATTAAAGCTGCATTGATATGCATAATCATTCTTCGAGAAATAGTGAATATTTGAAAGAAAATCCTTAAAAAGGCGGGAAGGAGGTACTTCCGGTAATTTTGAAACAGCCAATGTGTCCCCACTCCTGTCAAGCAATACAAGTTCCGACTGTTTCAGCAGGGTACGAAAGATCAATAAAAGGACGTTGTCGTCCATCAGTTCATAATCGAACACGGAATAATCCCTGTTCTTAAAAAGGTAGGAATAATTCTTTGAAGTTATGTTGACTTCTTTCAGTGTGTATGTCTTTGATCTCAAAAGAAATTCAACAGGAGTCTTTGGAATTCCCGTGACTTTATAAAATTCGTTCTCATAACCGATACAAGAAAATATCATGGGGACAGGAATTTTATCAATATTAATTGAGAATCTTCCTGTATTATCAGTTGCGGTTCCTTTTGTTGTGCCGTATACTTTGATATTGACCCCCGGAATTGGCTTCAGGGTTTGTTCGTCTTTAACAATCCCTTTAAAAATAAAGGGTTGGGTAAAAACAACGAAGTTGAATAACAGGAAAAGAATAGTTAATAAAACCGGCTTTGCCCATCGCCCAATATTGAGTTGTTTAAACACATAGTATCTCATTACTCTCCTTTAATCAATGTTCCCACTTCGACCGTTACTCCGTTTGTTAATCTGATAAAATAAACACCCGGCGACAAACTGCTGATATCTATTTGTGTTTTTTGGTCAGTGAGTTGGTGTTCCATCAATTCCTGGCCATAAACATTTACTATTGCAAGACTGGAGATCCCTGTGAATGCGGAAGTTTCAACAGTGATATTATTATTTGCCGGGCTGGGATAAAATTTTAAAATATTTAAGGTTGATTCATTTTTGTTTATCCCGACTCCCCCTCCATTTATCGTTTTAAGGATTGCGCCCAATGAACCTACCACATAACCCGTAAACTGGTCTGTAAAAAAAACAGAATTCAGCGTAGCCCCAACTCCTGAATTCTGACTTGTCCAAGTTGATCCTCCGTTGAATGTAGCCTCAATCATTCCATTATTGGCAACAATATAAGCCCTGTTAACATCTATCATAAAAACGGAATTCAAAGGCGTATTATAAACCGAAGTTTGGCTTATCCATGAACTTCCTCCATTCGTGGTTTTTAATATCGTACCCGCAACACCCACGGTCAAACCTGTATTTTCATCCGCAAAATGAATGGAATTTAAATTATAACCTGCTCCTGAATTCTGAACGGTCCATGTGTTTCCACCATTCATGGTTTTTTCTATGGTGCTGTTCCATGGCCCCCCTCCGGCAGCATACCCGGTATTTTTATCTGTAAAGAAAACAGACAAAAACCAATCGGAAGTTCCTGAAACCTGGGTTGACCATGTTGCTCCGCCATCCGTGGTTCTCAATATTGTTCCGCTACCGCCTACGGCAATCCCGGTAGCGGTATCCGGAAAATAAACCGAATATAAAACAGTTGAAGTCCCTGAATGCTTAACCGACCAGGTTGTTCCGCCATTCGTAGTTTGCAGTATGGTTTCATTTCCACCGACCGCATAACCCGTATTGGGTTTGGCCGGGATAAAATACACCGAGTATAAATCCTGGGTAGTCGGCGTTTGACTGATCCAATCTGCGCCTCCGTTTATAGTTTTGAGAATGATACCCCCGGAACCAACAGCATAACCCGTGATTGAGTCCGAAAAACAGACTGACCAAAGATCATTGAAAGTTCCGGAGTTCTGGATTATCCAGTTTTGTGAGTTTGCAACGTTTATTGAAAACATTGCAAAAATAAGAAGGAACAGTTTTTTCATATTTACCTCCCGATATATCCTGATCAGTAAAAATAATAAAAACAACTCACGTCATATCTTACGCATTGCATCGATTATTTTCATTTCAGATTCACGGATTGTAAACTCCACCGCTGCATTTTCAGCAATCCGGTTGGCATGCGTAGACTTGGGAAGGGGCAGCAGCTCTTTCTGCAAGAGATACCGAATGCAAACCTGGGCAACAGATACATTGTATTGCTCTGCAATATCCAGGATTGCTTTGCTATTCAGGATTCGTCCGGTGGCCAGGGGAGAATAAGCTTCGACAAGGATATCGTGCTGGCGGCAGAATTCCGTCAGCTCTTCCTGCATATGACCGATAAAAAGCCTGATCTGGTTGACCATCGGGACAATACTGCAATTGTCGAGAATGGCATTGATATCTTTAACACTGAAATTGGAAACGCCTATTGCCCGGATCTTCCCATCCTTGTATATCTCTTCCATGGCTTTCCAGGAAGCGATGTTGCCTTCGGTACAATCTTTTCCTTTATCATTCCAGGGCCAGGGGGCATGGATCAGGAACAAATCGAGGTAGTCGAACCCAAGGTTACGGATCGTCTTTTCAAAAGAGGCATGAGTCTCCTTAAATCCTTTTATCTCGGCGGGTAATTTGCTCGTGACAAAGACTTCTTCCCGCTTCAGCTTCGAATCCCTGACGGCCCTTCCCACATTTTCTTCATTGTCATATGCCCTGGCGGTATCAATGTGACGGTAGCCGGTTTTTAAGGCAGCCGAAACGGCATCATAAGCAGACGCATTGCTGATCTGCCAGGTTCCAAATCCGATCTTTGGAATCTTTACGCCGTTGTGCAAAGTGTATGTTTCGCTCAATACTGACATAATTTCCCGGATTTAATCATTGTTGATATTTTTTGTTTTTCGGTCCGATGGAAAACAGCGAGCTGGGGGCGGAGATCGGAAGATGAAGTAGTATTTACGGAGTCACCCTTCACCCTTCATCCTTTACTGCTTTTTGAGCTTTTCCGAGATCAGCATTCCTCCTTGCGCCATGTTTTCATAAGGATTTTCCTTGATAAAAACGACAAAAACATCTTTCGGAATGTTCATGATATCACTGGCCAATTGCGTGATATCTTTCGCCAGTTTTTCTTTTTTTTCGAATGAAAGCACCGGGCCTTCGATTGTGATTACGGGCATGGTTGATTAATTGATAATGAATAATTAATAATTGACAATCACTTAATAATCGTTCTTCCCAATCCCTGGCTTTGAATCCGTCTCCGGATCTCCTGCAGCTTTTTTTGCTGATTGAGACAAAGCGTGATCTCTTCGATATCTTCTTTTGCTGATTTAATTTCTTTGAGCCTTTTCTGATTATCGGCAATCATCCGTTCAATTTTTTTTGCCTTGAAAGCATAAAGGGCAGGATAAACGGAAAGCAATAAACGATCGATTTCAGGCTGAACGTAGATCTTGTTTTTTTCCCAGTGGTGGCTGAGTTCGTAAGGAAGAATGATCAGGTCGATGGCAAGGGTTGCAAGGATAGGATCAGCATGATGCAGGAAATAGTCCTTGTCGGGAATCACGCCTTTTTGCTGAAGTTCGGCCATTTCGTTAAAGATCTGCCGGCATACGGGCGTTTCAAACGGGATCTCGTCGCGGAGCAGGTCCTGGATGATAAGGTCAGCCACTTTCAACTGGGTTTCTTCCTCCGGCTCATCCCCGGTTTTCTGCTTCAGGGTGATGGTTTCGCTTCCGAATTGAAGCAACAGCCGAATGATCTCTTTTTCCTGGGATTCGCCTGAGTCGAGGTCAAATTCAATTTGAGGCGGGGCGATAGCTGCATCGTCCGGTTCAATGTATGGTTGCCCTCCTTCTTCCTGCAGTTTTTTCGAGAATTTTTTTCGCAGGATCTTGTTCATCTCATTCACCAGCGTCTGCTCAGGAACAGCCAGCAGCGAGGAACATTCGCGGGTGAAAAAGGTTCGGGTGATGCCATCCGGTATAATGGCGATCGTATTTACGATTTCTTTTACCAGTTCGGCTTTTTTAACCGGGTCACCGGCTGTTTCCCGGAGCAGAAGCCGGGTCTTGAAGAGGATAAAGTTGACGGCATTTTTAGCAATGAACTCCTCCACCTCAGCTGCCCTGTGTGTCCTGGCATATGAATCCGGATCTTCTTTTTCGGGAAAGAGCACGATCTTTACATTCATTCCCTGTTCCAGGATCATATCGATGCCCCTCAGGGAGGCTTTGATACCGGCGGGATCGCCGTCATACAGGATCGTGATATTCGGGGTATAACGCTGGATCAGCTTACCTGGTCGGCGGTAAGGGATGTTCCGGAAGAGGCCACCACATTTTCGATGCCGGCCTGGTGCAGGGAGATCACATCGGTGTATCCTTCAACAAGGAAGCAATTGTTTTTGGCAACCATGGCATTCCGGGCATAATAGAGCCCGTAAAGCGATTTACTTTTATTGTAGATTTCTGATTCAGGCGAATTCAGGTATTTGGCCGTTTGTTTGTCGGCACTGAGGATACGTCCCCCGAACCCCATAATCCTGCCAGAAGCACTGTGGATGGGGAACATAACGCGTCCGTGAAAACGGTCGATCAGCCGGTTCTCTTTTTGAATGGATAACCCGGTCTTTGCAAGGTATTCAGCCTTGTATCCTTCCGATACGGCATGAGATGAAAAATCTTCCCATCCTTCTTTGGAATAACCCAGCTGGAACTTCCGGATGTATTCTTCCCGGAAACCTCGTTCCTGAAGGTATGTGAGCCCGATCGCCTTCCCGTCTTCGGTCTCGAAAAGGGTTTGTTCGAAATATTTCTGGGCAAACTGGTTAATGAGAAAAAGGGTCTCCTTCTCATTTTGTTCCTGGATCTTTTCAGGGGTCTGAACTTCTTCTGCGATCTCGATGTGGTATCGTTTTGCCAGGAAACGCAATGCTTCCGGGTAGGTATAATGCTCATGTTCCATCAGGAAGTTCACCGTGTTCCCGGCTTTTCCGCATCCGAAGCATTTGAAAATTCCCTTTGCGGGCGACACCGTAAACGAGGGTGTTTTCTCATTGTGAAAAGGGCACAACCCAATGTAGTTCGTCCCCCTTCTTTTCAGGGAAACAAAATCTGCAACGACCTCTTCGATCCTTACGGCAGACAGGATGTTTGATATGGTATCGGGCGTGATCAAATCCAATATTTTTTCTCAGCTAAGGTAACAAAAATCGATTAATTCTGCCGGTTAAAATGTTCAGGATATCGGAGAGATTGTGTACTTTTATAATCTAAAATCACATTCCATGGACCGTAGAGAATTTTTCAAGAAAAGCATTCTGACAGGTGTTGCTGCAGGCGCTGCCATGACCTTCGGCGATTTCAGGAAAGTCTTTGCCGGGAAAATCCCTCCTCCCGGGGCACCCGGACCTTTTGATCTGGTGGCAGTCAAAGACGGCGAGCCGGTTCAGATGTTCGATAAAGCCATCGAGTCGCTTGGTGGAATGAAAAATTTTGTGAAACAAGGACAAACCGTCGTGGTAAAACCCAATATCGGATGGGATACCTCTCCCGAGCGGGGCGCCAATACCAATCCCGCCCTGGTGAAGCGGATCATTGAACAATGTTTCAGCGCCGGGGCGAAGACAGTTTACGTTTTTGACAACACCTGCGACAACTGGAACAAATGTTATGAAAACAGCGGAATCCAGAAAGCGGTGAAGGATGCCGGCGGTAAGATCGTTCCTGCCAATTCGGAAAGCAATTTTCAGCAGGTCGATGTGAAAAGCGGGAAAAAACTAAAAAACGCCAAAGTTCACGAACTGATCCTCAGCTCGGATGTCTTCATCAACGTTCCCGTGCTGAAATGTCATAGTTCATCAGTGATCACGGCATGCATGAAAAATCATATGGGAATTGTCTGGGATCGCGGATTCTGGCACCGCAATAACCTCAACCAGTGCATCGCCGATTTTGCCGGCTACCGCAAACCCGACCTGAACGTGGTGGATGCTTACCGGGTGATGACCAAGCGCGGCCCCAGGGGAGTATCGGAAGAAGATGTGGTGCTGATGAAATCACTCATCCTCTCAAAAGATATTGTTGCCGCAGATGCCGCTGCTGCCAAATTGTTCGGGACCGAACCTTCAGAAGTCCCTTACATCAAGCTCGCCCATGAGGCCGGAGTGGGGACCATGGACCTGACCAAACTGTCCATCAACCGGATTAAAATGTAAGGACATGCAACTTGCTTTCCTGAAGAAGATCAGGGTTGTTGTCTCTCTGGTCTTTTTTATCGTTACCGTATTCGTATTTGTTGATTTTACCGGTCTCTTGGCTACGCGGCTGATCGGGGCGTTGCTTTATCTGCAGTTTATTCCGTCTTTCCTTAAATTTATCGAGGCGCTTTCCATTGCAGCTGCGGGATTTTTTTTCATCCTGATTTTAACAATTTTCTTTGGCAGGATTTATTGTTCGACGGTTTGCCCTTTGGGGACGTTGCAGGATATCTTCACGTGGTTATCCAAAAAATTCCGGAAACGAACACGGATCAAATTCACAAAACCACAAAACGGGATCCGTTATACGATATTGGGTGCGCTGGTACTGGCTTTGTGTTTTTCTTCCCTTTTTTTTGTGAACCTGTTGGATCCCTACAGCCTGGCGGGAAAAGTATTTTCCGGCTTGCTTCGGCCCATGTTTTACCTGGGCAACAATATCCTGTCGAGAATACTGCAACTGTTCGATTCCTATGCTGTTTATTCTGTTCCTGTTAAAATTTTTTCCTGGCCGCCTGTCCTTTTTTCGTTGTTCTTCCTGGTTCTGATTATTTTTCTTTCAGTCTATAAAGGAAGATGGTATTGCAATACCCTGTGCCCTGTTGGCACGCTGCTGGGAATTTTTTCCCGTTTTTCTGTTTTTAAGATCAGGATGGATGAAACCGCCTGCACTTCCTGCGGACTTTGTGCCAAAGAGTGTAAAGCAGGATGCATCGATGTCAAAGAGAAGAAGGTGGATTTTTCAAGATGTGTTGCCTGCTTCGATTGTTTTAAGGCTTGTCCGGAGGAAGGGATTGGTTACAGGATAGCCTTTTTTAAACACAAAGGACACAAAGAAAGCACAAAGGACACAGAGCGTTTAATTACGACATCTCAACCTCTGAGTCCTCTGTGTAACCTCAGTGTCCTCAGTGTTAAAAAAGATAACAACACAAATCTTTCAAGAAGAAACTTTTTCAAGACAACAATTCTCGGAACAACAGCCATTTTATCAGCAAAGACTGTCTTCAGCGGAAACAAGGCACAACAAGGAATCAGCGCCGTTCCTGTAACCCCACCGGGCTCGGTCAGCATATGGCACTATACATCCAAATGTACAGCCTGCCACCTTTGCGTGAGTGCCTGCCCCACAAAGGTGCTTCAGCCGACTTTCGCAGAATACGGATGGTCGGGAATGTTCCAGCCCAAGATGAATTATCACGCCGAATATTGTAATTTTGAATGTGTGAAATGTTCGGAAGTTTGTCCGACAGGCGCCATTCTTCCCATCACGAAAGAACAAAAATCGACCCTGCAGATCGGGACTTCAAAATTTATCAAAAATATCTGCATTGTCGTAACCAAACATACTGCCTGTGGCGCCTGCTCGGAACATTGTCCGACCAAAGCAGTTGAGATGGTGCCATACCTTGGCGATCTGATGATTCCCAGGGTAGATGAAAAGATCTGTGTCGGCTGCGGCGCCTGCGAATATGCCTGTCCGACCAAACCCGACAAGGCCATCTATGTGGAAGCAAACCTCTATCACCGGAAGGCCTTAAAACCAAAAAAGAAAGTCGAAGACAAGAAAAAAGCAATAAAACCAACGGATGATTTTCCATTTTAGAAAAGTGGTGAACTTGTGAACTGGTGAGATGGTGAATAAGAAAAACAATAACGTATCTTAATTTTACTTCACCACATCACCAATTCACCACATCACCAGTTATCTTATGTACGAAGTCAAGAGATTCAGTTTTGCCGACAAGGATTTAGCAAACCAGGCGTTTGCCATCCGCCGGAAAGTTTTTGTGGAGGAAGAGGGCGTTGACCCAAACCTGGAATATGATCATGAAGAAGAGGCTCATCACTACCTGCTTTTGCTGGGCGGGAAAGCACTTGCAACTGCCCGCTGGAGGGAAACGGAAAAGGGCATCAAGCTGGAACGCTTTGCCGTGCTGCCTGGGTTCCGAAACCGGGGGTTGGGTGGAATCATCCTCAGGGAAGTGATAAACGATGTTGTACCGCTTGGGAAGGTTATCTACCTGCATTCACAGCTGCGTGCAGTTCCTTTTTATGAAAGAAATGGATTTGTGAAAGAAGGAGAGATTTTTTACGAAGCCGGGATGGGGCACTTCTTAATGAAAATGAAGAATGAAAAATGAAAAATGAAAAATTGAAGAATTCAATAATTACATAATTCTGTAATTATTGAATTACGGATTCTCCATTTCTCTATAGACGTCACTCTCTGACGTGTGCCGAATCGTTTGCCTAAAGCCGGGCAATTACAGAGTTGTTCATTTCTTTTGCTTGTCCAAAAGAAATGAACCAAAGAAAAGGACAGCCGCGGGTTTTCAGTGACCCACTAACGGCTCAATTCCTAAGCCAGACAAGCCGTTCGTCCCGGTTTTATTTTTTTCAATTGGATTTTTCTTCTGAATTCCGGGACTCACTTCTCCGTCTGGCTTTTAACGGAATTTTCGCCGAGTGGGTGCCCCGCTGAAAACCCGAAGGCGAAAAAAAGAAAAAAACGGTCTATTTAAATTTGCGAGGCACGAAGTGCCGAAGCAATCTCCTTTTGTCCTCCACAATCCTTGTCATTGCGAGGCATGAAGTGCCGAAGCAACCCCCATCAATTTCAAAACATTAAAATATTTTTTCCCTTTCCGATTCCAGGAAAAGATATCTTTCTACCTTTACATTGTCATCCAAACAATAACGTAGCTTGATTCTGAATCCCATTACCAACCTGACCGCCATGAAAACAAGGTTTACACTTCTCGCTTTTCTTCTTCTCTGCATTACAGGACTGAATGCCCAGACAGGATTCTTTGGCGGGCAGGGAGTTCCGTTAAAACCTCAATCACCGCTATTCGGCTATGATGTCCTCATCAACGATCAGCTCTCACAAAACCAACGAATGTTAGATGTCTGTTCAGCATTTAATGGGTGGTTATACGCCATTTATTCTCATTCCGAAAGTGACGGCCCCTGGGTTGCAATTTTGAAATCCATAAATAATGGGAAAACATGGTCAATTATTTGGGATGAAAATAGTGGATCATTTGGAGATTCTTTTACAAGACTTAATTTGATTTCGACCGGCAACGATACCTCCAACTTGTATTTATTCATGAGTGGATGTTTGTTCCATCAAAGCAGTTTAATCCAAAACGGATTTGTATCGCGGTTTAATTGTAGTTCAGGGTTATTCGAGGATGGTATATTAAATGATGATTCACACAAGATGCGAGATATATCCATTTCTTCAGATATCATTTATCCCGCAGTTGGTTCAATTCCTTATTCAATAGCAGTCGTTTATTCAAAAGCAAAAGATTTTGGCGTTGGTGATACAGTAATTTTTGCTTCTTCGAGTAATGGGGGAATGAGTTTTAACTTTAGGATTGGGGTGGCTTCTTCCTTGAAATATTTTAATAGGGTGTCTTTAGCATATGGCAGAAGTCCCTCGTGGAGTAGCGGAAGGTATTTCGCAGCGTGGGAGGAAAAGTTAACTTCAGCATCAACGATTGGCCATATCTATACTTCGCACTCTGAACCCAATTTTAACAGCTCTTTTACAAAACCCATATGTCTCGACAGTCTTGATCCCTCTGCAATTAACAGAGCCAGGAATCCGATAATTTCCTGTCAGGTTAACAATTCTGATAACGATAGTGCGAACCTGACCGAGGTCGTTTTATTTGAGAAATATAAACCATCAGGTGGGGATTACGATGTCACAGGATTTTACAATCTTCAGGCTACGACTACATCGCACTTCAGACCGCTGAACATCGCGGCAACCTCCAATAATGAACTTCAGCCTGACATATCATTCAATCCATACAACTCAAAGTTTATGGTCACCTACTTTGATTCAACGGTAAAGAAACTGCCTTTCATGACCAATGATATCAGTCTCGCCAATCCGAATTCGTGGAATGTCGTCAGTCAGGGATATAATGATAACAGCAATCTTGTTGCTCCTTACCCGAAGGTCGAGGTAAATTTCGGAAATCAGGACGGAATGAATGCGTGGATCTCGGAAGGCACTGGAGGCAACGGCATTGCCCTGTTTGATGCTCCCTACAGCACTTACACAGGAGTTTCAGAAAACAACATTGGCACTTCAGCGAAACTCATCGGATCCTATCCCAACCCCTGCAGCAACACGATCAAAATTGTTTTTGAGCTTAAGAATGCCGGAAGGGTAACTATCAACGTGACGGGCATTATGGGCCAGGCATTGGGAACGGTCACGGATCAGAATTATCCCGCAGGCAGGCACGTGGTGCAATACAATGTTTCCGGTATTCCTGGAGGGAACTACATTTACAAGTTCAGATCAGGTGATTTTACCACAACTGGGAAGTTCACAGTGATCAGGTAGGGTCGGGATTCTGCGGGATTTTAATTTGTAATTAATAATTATTTAGTGGGAAAAATGAGTAATGAATAATTACCGAATTATGTAATTATAGAATTACTCATTACTCATTTCCCGCATTATTAAATTACAAATTAGATAATTGCAACTTCCTTCCAGCCTTCATGTGTCTTTAACCAGTTTCCCTTAAAACCTGTTTCAACCAGTACTTTCCGGGCTTCTTCAAACCCCAGCGATAGTTCATGCGGCTTATGTGCATCCGAAGAAATTGTAACCGGAATATTAAGTAGCTGGATCTTCTTCAGGATCTCCGGCCCGGGAAACAGGGTTTCCGAGCGTTTTTTATAGATCCCGCGGGTGTTCACTTCAATCACACATCCCGAATCACAGATCAGGTCAAGCGTATCATCTACCAGTGCCGTATACCATGGATCATCTTCCTGAAAATATCTTCCCCGGTTGTACATTTTTATCTTATCCAGGTGACCCACAACATCCGGCTTCTGGGTGGTGATCATCTCTTGCATCTGCCGATAATAGGCGGTTACCGCTCTAACGGCATCTCCCCCAAAAACTTCTTTCAACCCGTTATCATAGATCGTGATATCCGGGCCATCGATGAACCAAAGCTTTCCGGAATCTACATTTTTTACAAGATGAACGGACCCGATAAAATAGTCGAAAGCGTGATTTTTACGATAATGATGAATAGGCGGTGTGACACCGGGAATATAATCGATTTCGAGGGCCAGCAGGACATTGAGGCTGGGGGCAGCACTCAGATGGGAATAGGTATTCTTCAGGTGGAGTATGGCCTGGATGTAATTTTCAATTTCGACCTCACGGATGGCAAAATTATTTTCAAAGGGAACCGGGGAATGATCGGAGAACCCCAGCGTATCAAATCCCTGGTGTATTGCCTCTTTGATGTAGTCCTCGGGATCGGAAGAACCGTCACTGTAGTTGGTATGGGTATGTAGGTTAAAGTTCAATTTATGATTAAAGATTAAAAATTATGAATTATGGATGATCTTGTAAATTTTATCGGCACGGCGAAGAAAGGTTTCAACCGGGATGGAACACTGATCGCCTTTAACCGTCTTCTTCACCGGTTTCAGGTCGACACGGATCTGGGGTATGATCAGATCGATGGACCCCGTTGTCGGACCCTGGATGTAAATGGCGTCACCCGGTTTCAGAAACCCTGATTCCATCTGGATCTCGGCAACTCTCAGTTTCCGGAAGTAATTGGTGACCTTTCCCACATATTCCTTCCGCTGTGTAGCCTGCGAACCATGCTGTCCGGTCCATTCGCCCAAGGTTTGTCCAAGGTAGTAGCCGTCCCAGAAACCACGGTTGTACACCGTTTTCAACCGTTCCATCCATGCTGCAATTTTTACAAGAGAATAGGTTCCGTCTGCCACCGAATCCACTGCCTCCCGGTAACAGGAAATAACGGTATTAACATATTCCGGGCTCCGGCCACGACCTTCGATCTTCAGGATACTGACCCCGGCTGCAAGTATCTTATCAAGGAATCCGATCGTGCAAAGGTCCTTCGGCGACATGATGTATTCATTATCGATCACCAGCTCGGTTTTCCCGTCGGAATCGGTGACGTTATAGGGACGGCGGCAAAGCTGGTAACAAGCGCCGCGGTTGGCTGATGCATTATAGTTGTCGAGGCTGAGGTAACATTTCCCGGAAATAGCCATGCAGAGTGCGCCATGAGCAAAAATTTCAATCCGTACCGGTTTCCCTGATGGCCCGGTGATCTTGTTCCGTTTGATGGCCCTGGTGATGGCAGAAACCTGTGCCAATGCCAGCTCCCTTGCAGTCACCATTACATCGGCAAACTGTGAATAATATTCTACGGCTGCACTATTTGAAATATTGGTTTGGGTGCTCATATGTACCGGCATTCCGACAGAAACGGCATACTGAATCACAGCCTGGTCGGAAGCAATGATGGCCGTGATCCCGTTTTTCTTCGCCGAATCCACGATCTTGCGCAGTTCTTTCATTTCCCCGTCATAAATAACAGTGTTCAGCGTGAGGTAGGTCTGTACATTGTTTTTACTGCAGATCCCGGAGATCTTCACCAGGTCGCGAAGCGTAAAGTTGATCGATGAACGGGCGCGCATATTCAGGATCCCGATTCCGAAATAAACAGAATCAGCTCCGGACTGGATGGCAGCTCTTAACGATTCCCATGAACCAACGGGAGCGGTTATTTCGATCTTGGATTTGTGTGGTTTCATCCGGGGAACAAAGGTAAGGATATTAGCAAAGGAACTGGTGAACTAGTGAACTGGTGACGTGGTGAGTAAACAAAAAGATAAGTTAAAAAAATTCACCACCTCACCAGTTCACCAATTCACCAACTATCATTCCGGAACGGTAAACGAAATCAGGTAACGCGGGATCTTGTCCTCCGGAACCTGGGCGGGATCGGCATTGGTAGAAATCGTGAATCGGTTGGCCGGAAGATTCAATTTTACCGTCAGGTAGTTTCCAAGCGATTGGTTCCGCTTGTCCATTGCCTTTTTTTGAAGGTTCTTCAGCGCTTCGTTACCCAACAAACGGGTGCATTTTTCCAGGGTTGAGGTGAGCGGATCCGTGGATTTGAGCTTCTTGTTAAGATAAGACAGGAAAGCAGTATCCGTTACACTCATCGTGCTGATGGCAATAAGGTCTTCTTTGGACAGGGAATCCGACGGGAATGGGCTTTTCCGGGTTTCGCCATAGAAACTTTTTTTTGCCTCAAAGTAGGTCAGGTATTCAAGGTCTTTTGCAAGATCAAGCGTTTGTTTCAGTTCCATCACAAGATCCGGCTTATCGGTCAGCATATCGGCCACCTTCTTCAATTGCGACATCTGTTTTTCGGTCAGACTTTGTTGTCCATATTCAAATTGGATCTCTTTAAAATCCGCTTCATTTCCCCCGGTCGCGCCTGCAAGCAGGTTTGCAGGTGCAGATACGGCTTTTGTAAACAGGTTCTTCAGCACCTGCACAACGATCTTCCACCAACTGAATTTAGGATTATCCAAATCTCCTTCCACAGGAACCGTTAAGGTGATATTTCCATTTTTATCACGGAGAATGGCAAGAACAAGCTTAACCGGAAGATGTATGGCGGTTTTGTTCCGGATCTTTTTTCCTGCATAGATCTTCTCCACGAACAGGTTATTATCCATCTTGATCTTATGATTCTTCACTGCCACTTTTCCGGTGTAGTTGAATTTCCCTTTAGTAAAAGGATAAGCCACGTGGAAGACGGAATAAGGATTATAATCGATCACCGCAACATTCTTCAACTCATAGTTCAGGTCAAAATCCATAAAATCCTTTGGGTTTAAGGATATCCCGGCTTTCATAAAGCCACCCTTGTTGATGCTTGTGCTGAAATCTGCCATTGCCCTGCCTTTCTCGGAATTGAGTTGCTGAACGTCGAAAAACATATCGCCCAGGTTCAGGTGGAATTCTTCATCCAGGGTATGGTCATAATATTCGGCCATTCCACCGGTAACGCTGAAGCGCTTGACCTTATAATCGGTGATGATCACCTCCTTTGCCAGGTCGCTGATATAATTTGCAAGCATGACAAATGGATTGAAGCTCGCGGCATTTCCGGCGCCTGGAATAGCGGCGCCTCCCGGAGTTGTTCCCGTGGTCATCGAAGCCAGGATCAGTCTGGAAATATTGTCAATATCGGGATACCGCTCATAACGGAAATAGGGTTCATCCAGCAGGATGGGTCCGAAATTCCAAAGATTCTTTTTTATATTCAGCGAATCAATCGTTTGGGTGAACATATTGAACCCGGCCACTTTTTGGCCGTTTTCATCCAGGATCTCTACCTTGTAGATCCCGCTCTTTCCCTTGATGGCAATGGCCTGCGGGTCATTAAAATTCCCTTTCGTGATGATATTGAGGCTCAATTGTCCTTTGAAGGCGCTGATCTTCAGATAGGGTTTCAGGTAAGGATACATCACACCCAGGTTGAATCCATCGATCCGGATGGTATGCGTGAATTCCAGTGTATTGAGGTTCAGCCGGAGATCGCCGCTGAAAAGGCCACCGGTGCGTATGATGAAATCATAACGAACCTCAATAGCAGGATCATTCCACGAAAACTTCGGAACGACAACTCCCATTTTCATCAGTTGCGTATTCAACTGGTAGTCCTGGTAATTATAACTGATCTTTCCCCCGGTGATCTTCAGATCCTCCAGGAAATACTTCGCGGGAATTGTATCGGCCGGATTTTTTGGTTTTTTGGGATCTGGTTCAAACCTTTTCAGGATGTCGTCGAAATTGAACGATGCCCCTTTCTGGGTGATCCTTACCGAAGGATCTTCCAGGAGAAGATGTTCAACCCTGTAAACCGATTTCAACAATTTTCTCTCATCGAGATCCACAAAAAGATGTTTAAATCCAACAAACAGGATCTTCTTATCCTGTTCAAAGACTTTCAGTCCATAAGCATTTACCTTTCCATTGAAAACATTAATCTTCAGTTTATCCATGCGGATCACGCGCCCGGTATATTTTTCACCGTTGTGTTCGATGATGTATTTTGCAATCGGACCTGTAAAGAGAACCAATATCAATAACATGAACACGATTAAGGCCATAATACCTGCTGCTGTCCACTTGAGTATTTTCCGCATCTTTTTCATAGGGTAAAAATAATATAAAGATGGATTTATGACAAAATGCACGATAAAATACTAATGTGTTCTATGTGCCTATTGTGGTAAAAAATTAAAAAATCACCACAATAGACACATAGAGCACAATAGAATAGAAGTTATCGGCCAACTTATATTTCCGTATTTTTATCCCTTTAATCGATTCATCGTGATAAAAAGAATACTGCCTGTCATCGTTCTTCTTCTGCTCACAATTAGGGTTACAGCACAATCACTCGACCCGGTTGCTGATTTTCCAGTTGAATTCAAAGACCGGGCAATGGAACACGTTACCCGGATCTGTAGTTTTGGCGAACGGGTTGCTGGTACGAAAGCAGCAGCAAAAACGCTGAATTACATCGAACAGGAATTCAGAAAATCAGGACTTGAAATAGAAAGGGATACATTTTATTACAGTTCATTCGAGGCAAAAAAAATTGTCCTGAAGATCGATGGGAAAACACTGAAACCAAGGCAGCTCATTCTTAATCCTTATTCTGGGAAAATTGATCACGGCGGATCATTCCTGCTCTTTTATCCGGATTCATCACTTGCCAGGCAAATGATGCAGGATATGAAAAACCAGATCATCGTGACCCGTGATCCGGCCGATTATTACCAGCTTTCCTACCGTTCACCCAAGGCCATCCTGGTTCTTGAAAAAGCCGATTTTGACGCCCTGGCTGAATCAGGGAAAAATCATTTGATCATTTTTCAATTTTCAGGGAAGATAAAAAAGTTTCAATCGGTCAATCTGGCGGGTACTTTAAAACCTTTGCATCCTGATACTGGTGAAATTCTTCTTTCTGCCCACTGGGATTCGTTTAACAGCGTGGGTGCTGATGATAATGCCTCCGGACTGGCTACCCTGCTCGAATTAACAAAATATTTCAGTCAGCGGCGGAACGAGCTGACCACAACCTTGAAATTCGTTGCGTTCGGTGCAGAGGAGATGGGAACCCTCGGTTCGGTTTCGTATGTGGATCACCACCCCGGTGAACTTAAGCACTGCAAGCTGATGTTCAATATGGATTGTGTGAGCGGGTTGCGGGATATCTATGTCGACCTGACGGGAAAAGTGGAAAACATCTCCCCGGTAAAAGGAATCATCAAAGAAGATCTTTATTTCCGGAACAAAGCCCTGAGGGGAAAAACCGGCAACTGGATGTGGATCGAAGATTATCCTATGGCTTCGGATGTTCCCGGCTGGCTTCGGCAGGATGTGGTGGATGTCTGCAATTCCTTAAACACGAAGATCAACCAGGTCAGCGGCATCGGCTCCGACCACCAGGCCTTCTCCCAGGCAGGCATCCCATGTACTTCAATTACCATTGACAATCAGGTGGAAAATCATACACCAGCGGATACCCCTGAAAAAGTTCACCCCGAAGGAATGTGGATCGCGGGAAGGATCGCAGCAGGCGTGGTCGTAAAGGTACTAAAGGGAAGTACAGGCAATAAATAAGCTGGTGAATTGGTGAACTGGTGAATGAATTTACTCACCACCTCGCCAGTTCACCAGTTCGTTAGCTACTCCTTGAGTTCCTGCTCAAACATCTCCCGGTCTTTTTTCGACAACGAAGGACAGTCGAGCATGGCTTTTCTTAACTCGCGGTTGAATTTTTTGGTGAATTTCTGATCCTTGACCTTCTCCCCATATTTATCGTTGAATTCCTTGTAAACGATCGTCATTTCGATCTGAAGCTGATGGGCCTGTGAGCGGAGTTTCTGCATGGTGACCGAATCCGCGGGATTGGCGGCCTTCATTTTATTCATGATCTCAATGTTCCGGCACATCGCATCGCCGATCTTGGAAGCGTCTTCTTTCATTTCACGGTTTCCGCAACCGGAGAAAAGAAGAATTGCACCAATTATTGCAGGAAGGAAAAGGCTCTTTAAGTTCATAAAGTATAAAGTTATAAAGTTTATAAAGTCAGATTAATCTACAATTTGATTTTTTCTTTTACCGCGAAATCGCGAAGACACAAAACAAAACGCTAAAAAACAATCGTCACTTCCTCACTTCCTCACCTCCTCACCTCATCACCTCATCACTCCATCACTCCATCACTCCATCACTTTTTTCCCATCACCCTTCACCAGTGTAATATTCAATTCCTTCAATTGTTCTTCGCTGATCGTTGCCGGCGTATCGATCATTACGTCTCTTCCGGAATTGTTTTTCGGGAAGGCCATAAAATCCCGGATCGATTCACCTCCGCCAAAGATGGTGCACCAGCGGTCGAAACCAAAAGCAATGCCGCCGTGGGGAGGTGCTCCATATTCAAATGCGTTCATCAGGAAACCGAATTGTTCCTGTGCGAGTTCATCGGTGAAGCCAAGCACCTGGAACATTTTCTTCTGCAGGTCGCGGTTATGGATACGGATGGAACCGCCACCAATTTCCACACCGTTGATGACGAGGTCGTAGGCGTTTGCCCTTACGGCTCCCGGGCTGGTATCAAGCAGGGGAATGTCCTGGGGTACCGGCGAGGTGAACGGATGATGCTTCGCATAAAACCGTTGCGATGATTCATCCCATTCGAGCAAGGGAAAATTGACTACCCAGAGGGGCCTGAAAACCGACGGATCCATCAGGCCAAGACGTTTTCCCATCTCCAGCCTCAGTGTTCCCAGGGCCGTCTGTGTTTTTTCCGTTTTCCCGGCCATGATCAGCATCAGGTCGCCCGGCACGGCAGAAAACAATCCGGCAATGACTTTCAGGTCATCCGGAGAATAAAATTTATCGACCGACGATTTCAACATGCCATCGGTTCCGTAACGGAGGTATACCAGTCCGGAAGCGCCAACCTGCGGGCGTTTCACCCATTCGGTCAGTTCGTCTAGCTGTTTGCGGGAATATTCGGCACATCCTGTTGCGTTGATGCCGACAACCAATTCTGCATCATCAAACACCTTAAAACCTTTGCCTTTTCCGGTTTCATTCAGTTCAACGAGTTTCATCCCGAAGCGGATATCCGGCTTGTCGCTTCCGTATTCGCGCATGGCCGAATCATATTCGATTCTCGGGAATTCACCGGGGTCAAGACCTTTTACCTCAAGGAACAGGTATTTTGCAAGTCCTTCGAAGGTGGCAAGGATGTCCTCCTGGGTCACGAACGACATTTCACAGTCGATCTGTGAGAATTCCGGCTGACGGTCGGCACGGAGATCTTCATCGCGGAAGCATTTCACGATCTGGAAGTACCTGTCGAAACCGGCAACCATCAATAATTGTTTGAATGTTTGGGGCGATTGGGGCAGGGCATAAAACTGTCCCGGGTTCATCCTCGAGGGAACGACAAAATCGCGTGCTCCTTCCGGCGTGGATTTAATGAGAACCGGCGTTTCGATCTCGATGAAACCTTGTTCATTCATATAGTTCCGCGTGAGGATGGCCATGCGGTGGCGCAGCTCAAGGTTCTTCCTGACCACATTGCGGCGGAGATCGAGGTAACGGTATTTCATGCGAAGCTCTTCGCCACCATCGGTATTATCTTCGATGGTGAAAGGAGGGATCTTTGATGTATTCAGGATTTCCAATGAATCAACGAGGATCTCAATGTCGCCGGTAGGGATTTTGGCATTCTTGCTGGACCTTTCGGCTACTTTGCCTGTTGCTGAGATCACAAATTCACGGCCCAGTTCTTTGACTTTTGCAAACAAACCGGGCTGAACCTGGATATTGAAGACGAGCTGGGTGATTCCATAGCGGTCGCGAAGATCGATAAACGTCATTCCTCCCATTTCGCGGATCCGCTGTATCCAGCCGCAAAGTGTCACCGGCTGACCGGTGAACTGCATGTTCAATTCCCCGCAGGTATGTGTTCGAAGCATGATTAGTGAACGTTATTTCCTGCAAATGTAAGGAAGTTTCAGGTATTGGGTTTCATATCCTCGATCGTCCATTTTCCATTATCTACTTACCCACCGAAATCCGTAAGCCTTCCGAATGTGCTCCGAATTCCGGGGCATACATGCATTGTACGGTTGTGATTCCGTTCGAATACTCACCGGCGGCATTTACCACCAGCGGGTATTCAAACACCCAGGTTCCTTTCGGGAGATAATCGAAGAAGAAATTCGCAGCCATATCCGTGATGGATTGATAGTAACCCAATCCATCCTGATAACGGTATCCTGAAATCTGCTCAGAAGTCAGGGGTTCAAAAGCCGATGCCCGCATATCTTTCATATGAACAAATTCAAGATTACGGTCAACAGAAAGAATGATACGGACAATGATTTTATCTCCGACCTTTATTCTTTCCGAATTCTGACCTCCGGCTTCTGACCTCGTTATTGGTTCAAGAACCTTTCCTGTTGGTGTTACCCTCTCGATGAAAAGTTTTTTCTCCAGCCTGAGCGGCGTAGCATGCGGTGTGATCTTGTCGAGATCCTCGAAATACTGCCAGTACAATGCTCCCCAGGCCACACCTTCATGGGTACGGGTGATGGTTACATTTCCCATTTCCGGACGGATCTCATTTCCGTCGCGGGTAACCTGGAAATAACCGGTCCCGGCTTCCACTTTTGTATCTGTTAACTTCTGAGGATCGATGACTTCATTTCCTAGGTTGATCTTAACGCCGGGATCTTCTGCCAGGAGGTCCGTTCCGCGAAGAAGCAGGGCATAACAGGCTTCTGCCGTGGCACGATCGGTTTTCCAATCCTGCGTTTGTTTCTGCTTCAGCAGCCAGATCTTCATTTCGTCAACCGGTTTCGTATCGGCAGTGATTTCTTCGTATGCCTCGATTAACAGGGCCTGTGTTTCCACGGGTGCCTGGAACCATTCATAACCGCTTTGGGTGGCCCAGTACATTCCCATTTCAGGTGAATGAAGGGCTTTTTCGGAAAGCGATTTCAGGATGGCCGCAGGAACGGTATTATTCCCCAGCCGGTTCAGTGCAAGCCCGATCATTCCCTGGCAATAAAGATCATTCTGCAGCCAGTATTTTTCTGCCTGTTTCTGGAAATAATTGAAAGCGGTTTTCAGGTCGCCATTGTTTCTTAAAGGAATATCGGAGAGATAATAACTCCGGGCATACAGGTATTGTATCTCTGCCGAGCCAAGATGATTCTCCTCCATTTTAGCAGGATAATATTTTTTGATATCGTTGTAATCCTTCACAAGTTCACCATCGAGATAAGAGATTGCCCTGTTCAGCATGTTCCAGGTATTCTTGTCATCATGAATATTTTTAATTCCAAGATGATCCAGGTGGCCCAGGCCGGTAACAATATCCTGTGTGATGTACCGGTTTTCCGGCATCCCTTCAAACCAGGGCCACCCCCCGGAAGATACCTGCATCTTCTGCAGTTTTTTCAGGTTCTGGTCCAGCCTTCCGGAAAGGGTATTCAGGTCGAAAAGCAATGCCAGCCTTTGTTTCCGCTGCGATTCATCCTTTGCCTCCAGCACCCACGGGGTTTCCTGGAGCAAGGCTGATTTCAGCTGCTGGTTCTTTTCGAGGTTCGACAGCAGTGCATCGGGTGTAAGGTTCTTCCAGCTTTCGAAGACCTGTTTTATCTTCGGATTCGAATTGGCAATGAATGAAGCGATGCTGTTTGCGTAGAAAGACCGGAAAATATTATCAGCATTCGGATATTTTGGATCATCCAGTGTTGAAAGCGCCTGGACCGCATACCATGCCGGGTTGGATGCGAATTCAAGGGTCAGCTTATAATTCTTCAGGGTCTTGCCTGTGGAGGAATTCAACAGCTTATCGAATTTGAAATCAAATGAACCTTTTCCCCTCACCGGCAGTGGCAAGGCTTCGGTTACCAGCATACGGTTGGTCAGAACCGGAAATGCTTTTTCTTCCCCGTCACTGAAATTGCCTGATTTTGCCGTGATACGATACTGAAGAACAGAGAGGGAGGGGTCATTTGGAACCGCGATGCGCCATTGAAATGCCGAACTTTGCCCGGTTGGCAGGGTGAAGGCCTGGGTTTGATTGCCGGAGATAACCAGGTTGACCGTCTTTTGTGTCAATGCATCGGATAGTTTCAGCGTCACATCACCGTTTAATGCCCTTTCACTGAGATTGACCACCTTCGCACTGAATACGAGGGTATCGCCCTGGCGGACAAACCGCGGTGAATTGGGGAATACCATCAGGTCTTTGTGGGTCACGATCTCTTTTTCCGCCAGCCCGTAATCCAGTTTTTTCGTATGGGCGAACCCGAGGATCTTCCATCTTGTGAGAGATTCAGGCAATGTGAATTTCACATCCAGGTTTCCTGCTGAATCGGTTACAAGCGAAGGAAAGAAAAATGCCGTTTCCCGGAAATCCCTCCGGATCTGCACCCCTGCCTGTTTTTCAACTTTCGGTGCGACTTTATTTGCTTCTCCCGGTTTCCCGTCGGGGGACGTTGTGATCCCGGCTACAGGAAGCGAGAGAGCATCCACGGATTTTTCTTCCACAGCCGTTTCATCAGCTGCCATCGGCGGTGTTTGTTTCGCTGACCGGTCCATCTTCATCATCCCTCCCCCGTATCCTCGGAAGCGTCCGCCGCCGACCAATCCAAACCCAAACCAGTTCAACTCTTCATAAGCGGGAAAGAAATATTCTCCGCCGGCAGCGTGCAGCGGATAGTATAAGCCGGATGAAATCCGGAATGCACCGCTGACCTCCCAGGGGAAGGACGAATAATAGTTATGCAAAACAGAAAACGACCAGCTGTTGGGAGCAAACGCATCCAGGGACGCATCATACATGGCCGTGAGGTATTCGGCCTTCACACCTTTCTTCGCCGCATCCGTGATCCTGATCTTCCATTCTTCATTTTGTCCGGGATATAATTTATTCCTGAACGTTTCAAATTTGATGTCGAGTTTCTTGTTTGTATAAGGGACATACACCCACTCGCTGTGCTGGAACGTCCTGTTGTACCGTATAAATACAAAGTTCACGGAAAAATTTCCCCGGAACTTCTCCAGAATGGGAATCTCAACAAGCACCTGGTTGTTGCTGAGTTTCATCCATTGTCTTGAAAAAAGCGTATCATGCACACGGACCTCATACAAAACAGATACATTCTCTGCTTTTGAGCCGACCAGGAATTTTGCCTTTTCCCCGGGCTCACCGCTCGTTTTGACAGGAACGAACCAATCGATTTCCGGCACCGGAACCGCGGAGGAAGAAGAATTATAGACCACAAAGGAGGACTTTTGTTCAACAGTTTCACCATAAGGATCCTTTGCCTTCAAAGTCAGCAGGTAGGTGCCTGGTAAGAGAACTGACGACTTTATTGCAAGCTGTGAAAAACGAAACATGGAGTCCGTAGCTGTATTAAAATCTTTTTTCAGGATTTCCTGTTCAACCGGCCAGTTGGCTACGATATTCTCATCTGCATAAACATAGTTCGGGAAGTCAGTATGAAACTCTTTTTCCGTCATTCCCATGAGGTCCGGTTTGGCCCATTGCCGTAAAACGAAGAACCGCTCGGGTTGACGAAGGCGTTGAATCATCACTGACACGGTTGTGGGAGTCTTGCGTCCATTCAGGTTGGTTGCGGTCAGGTGAAACAGCGTATCCCGGGCAGGATCCAGCTTTTCCGGGAAATCAAGGCCTACCAAAAGGGAAATATAACCGACAGATACACTTTCATTGGCGGATTGTGTTTCCCCGTTGATATCGGTTACATCGGCATAAATCACGTAATCGAAAACCGGTTTTGAGGATTTATCAATGGAAAGATCCGGAATGGCCTTAAACGTTACCTTAAAACTGCCGTCAGCAGTTGTTTTCATAACACCTTGCAGGATTTCCGTTTCCGGGCTTGCAGGCATGGGGGTCCACCATGCTCTTTCCCAGAAAGGTTCCCAGAAAGGAAAACGGGCAGAACGGACTACCCTGAAATTCACCGCAGCACCATCGATGTTGTTTCCTGCATAAGCGACAGCTTTCCCGGTAAGTGTGACACTGTCGTTGAGGTGGTAATTTCCTTCCACGGGTTCAAAGGAAACCTCAAAGGTGGGGCGTTTATATTCTTCAACGGAAATGGTGGCCGAACCGGAACCATTCGAAATAGTCATGGTTCCCGGCAGCAATCCCTGGGGAATCACAAAGGATCCGTTGAACGACCCGAACTCATTTGTGGTGAAATCCTGCCCGGCAATTTTCTGGTTGTTTACATCAGTAAAGACTGTGGTTGTTTGAATTCCCGGCTTTATGTTAAAGTCATCACCTTTCTT
>Ga0182021_10001782_pt1 | contig 25010 bp, 18 predicted proteins | sample 612E3MmetaG_FD_120493 | JGI IMG/M metagenome (GOLD analysis project Ga0182021, IMG submission 120493) | Permafrost microbial communities from Stordalen Mire, Sweden - 612E3M metaG (Illumina Assembly) | ecosystem: Environmental > Terrestrial > Soil > Wetlands > Permafrost | place: Sweden... | reverse complement strand
TCATCGACGGCGTCGAACATTAATAATTGCTCAAGTCCGCTGTCGCGCAGGAAATGAATCAGTTTAAGAGTTCTGAACCCGTCAAACCAGAGAATCTTCTGCTTCCGTATCTGCGCGTCCAGCTTTGAATTCCTGATAATTTTTTCCCAGTTGTCCCGGAATGAATTCCGGAGAAGGAAGTCATGAAGCGCCGGATGAATTTTCACGGCCCCGGATAAATATTCTTCGGCGGAACGGACATCTTCGGCACCGAAGAGAGCAAGCCACTTTTTTAATATCACAAAAGATTCCGGATTATATAAAAGATACTCCCGATGTGTCCCGGCGACGAACCGGTTTACACGCTGACCTGTTCCGAAAGGGACGCGCCAGGAACCGCGGTTCGAAGGATAAACATATGCCGAATTTATCTCCCGTACAGTTGTGATCTTTGCAAGTTTTTCCATAAAATAAAAATCTTCGGCCGCTTTCTTTTTATTCATCCCTCCGATTTTTATATAGCTTTCATAATCGCAAACCATTGTCGAGCCGATTGCCGGAAACGCGAATGGAGACCCCGCATATTTCAGGCCCAACACATAGTAGCGGAGAAATATTTCATAACAGATTATCGCGAGTATTTCTTTTTCAGTTCCTTCGAGTCTATGCTCGCAGACGGCATAGGCGGCCTTAAATCCGTTCTCATTGAAATTACCAACTATCGCGCTAAGATATCCGGGCTCAACAATACAATCCGCATCCAGGCAAATTAACAACTTCTTCCGGTTATTCGAATAATCAAAATATTTTAGTGAACTGTCCATCCCGATTTTACGCGCAAGACCAACTCCGCCGTCTTTTTCCGGCAATTCAAGACCGGGACTTGATGCGTCTATTAATCCCAGATTGAGTCCCTTCCGGTTAATCAACCCGCTTAATTGATCCGCGGAATCCCGCGCGATTAAACTCCGTAAAAGCGAGATGCTTTTTTCATTACCGGTTTTAACCCCGGAAGAATCATGAATCCTGTTATTGACTACTATAACAACAAGTGTCTCGCTGAAAAACTTAGGATCATTCGCGGCAAGGGAACCCAACAAGTGCGGTATATTATCATATTCCTCAATTGCCGGAACTACAATAATGTTGTTGAATTTTCTGCTCCCCCGGAGTTCAAGTCTCCATCCGGTCAGGGCATTTTTATTCAGATAGTTTTTTACGGTGAGTGGAAGATCATCATTTACGGCGGACGGATTCATCATGAGAAATAATTATCATTTATAATTTTTTCTGCCTGTTGGAAATCGGGTCCTTCTATCCACCGGATCACTATTCCTTCACGCTCCATTTTCCGGAACCATGTCATCTGCCGTTTTGCAAAACTATGAATCGCGCCGTTGAGATTCCGGTACATCTCGTCATAGTTCAATTCCCCCTTCAAATACCTGCCGACAAATTTATACTCAAGTCCGAACAGTTCCAGCCGTTCAAACGGAATCCCCCGTGCGACGAGGTTTTTCACTTCATCAATCATTCCGTTCTGCAGGCGATGTTTTAAGCGTGCGGTAATACGTTCCTTGATTATTTCCCGTTCGAACCGGACACCGATAACAAGCGGGCGGATCGATTCCTTTTCTTCTTCCTTAACAGCTCCGCCTTCGGCGATAATTATTGCGCGTATTACTCTATCTTTAATAAGAAGATCGGTAGTATTATGGAGAGCTGGATTGATTCGTTTCAATGCATAGGTCAGTTCAACCAGATCCATCCGGTTTAATTCTTCATACCGGCCGGTATCAAACTCGACCTTTGTCAGATTATAATCTTTCAGAACGGAATGAAGATAAAGTCCCGTGCCGCCTGCCAGGAACGGGATTTTGCCGTTCCCGCAGATTTTATCAAATGCTAAGTGGAAATTCCGCATGAATGAAAAAAGGTTATATTCTTTTTCGGGTTCTATCAGATCAATCAGATAGGATTCGACAATTTTTCCCTTTACATTATAATCGGCAATGTCTTTCCCCGTGCCGATATCCATTCCTTTATATACCTGTCTTGAATCGGCGGAGATAACTGCCCCGTTGAATCGGTCGGCAAGTAGAGCTGCGAGCCGGGTTTTGCCGACAGCCGTTGGACCGAGAATAGTAATTAAATTATAGCGCATAGCGGAAATGGGTTCCGGTTTACGGGTAACAACAAATTATAATGCGGAGTCGACCGGGATAGAAATAATTATTTTTGATCCTTCTCCGTAAGTACTTTCGGCGCGTATAGATCCGTTGTGAAGCTCGACCAGTTTTTTGGCTACCGTCAGACCAAGTCCCGCCCCTTCTTTCCGGTTATAACTTACAAAGGGTTCAAATATTTTTTCTTCAAGCCCTTCCGGTATTCCTTGTCCGTTATCTTTGAATTGGATTTCTATTTTATTGCCTGCGCGCCGCGTAGAGACCGTAATATTTCCGCCGTCGGGCATAGCGTCGCAGGCGTTCCTGATTATATTCAGGTAGCATTGAAAAAATTCTTTTGCATCGAGCTTAACGATACAATCATCACCGGGCTTATTTACTATCTGGCAGAGTCTGTTTTCCGCGTACTGTTCCGCTTTAACGGCATACCCTGAAAGAATACCGTTCAGACTTAAACTCATCGTTCTTAGTATGAGATCTCCGGATAAGCATTTGGAATTGATATTAACCGAATCAACCGCCTGACCAAGCTGGTCAATTATCATATTGACAAGCTGGGTCGCGTCGGCGGGCAACTGTTTTTTAAGAAGATGTTCTGCGTATCGTCTTCCCACCAGGACCGGTTTTTTAACTTCATTGGCTAAAAAATTGGCCATCTTCTTCAGCGAATCGGATTTTAATTCCCGCTGAAGGGTTTCCACGCGGAAAGAATTCTCGATTGCATTGGCATAATGGATCGAAATTCTCTCCATAAAAGATTCTTCCCGTTCCCCGAATTCACCCTTTGTGCAGTTGAGAAGCTGAAGCACAGCAATTATTTCACCTTTTCTATTTCTGACCGGCGAACTCAGAACGGTAACCGCGATATAACCGGGCCAACTTTCCAATTGAGGTAAAAATATCGGGTCGTCTTTAACATCTTTTAAATTGATCGGTTCTCCTTTTGCCGCAACCGTACCGGCTATGCCGGTTCCGATTCCGAATCTAACCTTTTCTTTGGGATATGGACCCGCGTTAAGAAGCGAAAGCTCATTTTTATCCCAGTCAACCCGGTAGAGGGCGGCCCGTTCGGCGAATGCCGAATCAACTGAGGATTGAATAATATTCTTCAGAACAGAATCTGAGGTGATGTTTGAGTTGATAAGTTCAATTACATTGAGAATTTCATTTGAAACATCAACTCGGATCGGTTCGTTTAATGGCAGAGGCCGTTCGGACAAAGGCGGCTTCGCAGCCGGAGCTTCCTCCTGCAAATGCCGGGGTTCGTCATTTAACAGATCTAAAAACGGATTTTCCTGATCATTCTCTTCCGGGCGAACGGTATGTTCTTTCTCAATGTCGGGGAAATCGGAAAGTAAAAGCGGTTCCGTTTCTTCGCTTCCTATTTCAACCGGAATCTCTTTGTCCGGTTGTAAATCTTTAACCGGTTCGGGTTCAACATATAGGGCAGACGGCTCGATAACATGAGGAATATTTTTCCCGGCGGAAGCCGGCGGCTGAAATGCCAGAGCCTCTCCACCTGTTAATATTTGGAACAAGGCATCGTCAAGATCGTTATCGGTTTTATTATTTTCTTCAGGTGCCTCTGCCGGTTTCGATTGAATTTCGGGTATTTCAAATTCCGGCTTGGGAATTCCATCCTCATCCAGATAAGCGTTTTCATCAAACGGCAGTTCATTTATTTTATCTTTGACACCCGTTTCCGGTCGTGTTCCTCCGCCTTCCTCCTTTGAAACAAACGAATCACCGATAGGGAAGCGTTCGGGCATGGAGCCGTCGTCAAATCGAAACGATTTTTCATTATGGATTTCTGTGACGGGTTGAACCAAGTTTTTATTTTCAGTCCTGGCGGAATCAGATTTAAACTGGGAAAAGTTATAGTCATTTTTCTTCTCTGTTTCAGGCTCTTTATGCGACGTTGACGGGGCTTCTTTTGACCGGTCGGAAATCAATTCCGGCTCATCGAAAGTTTGAGTATCAGCCGGTTTTAATTCTTCTTTCCGGGCCATTGCCTCGTCAAAATTCTCGGGCACCGGTTCTCTCAGGTTGACATGAATCTCATTATCCTGTCGCACTAATGATTCCACCTCGTCGCGCGTGAGCGAAATAAGATAAGAATCGCGCAGAGCCACTGCGGTCGATGTACGCGAGGTTTCTTCGAAAAACTCTTCATGACCGAAGAAATCGTTCTCCATGAAAAGATACGATTTTGTTTTACCGAGGAGGCGTTTTTTCAGAATATTGATCTCGCCGGATATAACCAGAAAAATTATATCGGCTGTATCTCCTTCCCGGTACAATATTTCGCCTTCGCCGATAGTCAACAATTTACCTTTAATATTTTGAAGATCGATCTTCGAAATATCAACATTTTTGAGTAATTTGTTGTGATTCAGAGCAATTGATAATTGATTTTCCATACAGGTCTATTTTAATGCATAAGGATGAAATAGTAAAAGCTGTAAAACACCTTTCCATGCACGATAAAGTGCTTTCAACAATAATAAATAATAACGGCATTATCAATTTAACACGGCATAAGCAATACTTCAATCTGCTTCTCCGGTCGATAATCGGCCAGCAGTTATCTATGTATGCCGCCGCGGCAATTGAAAAAAGGTTTATGGATTACTTCGGAAACAGCCCAAAACCGGAATCGGTGCTTGCCGCCGAAGATCAAACGCTCCGCCTGCTCGGTCTTTCAAATGCCAAGATAAAATATGTGAAGGATCTCTCGCAAAAAGTCATTTCCGGCGAGGTTGTTCTTAACGGAATCTCAAAAAAGACGGACGACGAGATTATTGCCGAATTAACTAAAGTTAAAGGGATTGGCGTTTGGACAGTACATATGTTCCTGATCTTCACACTTGGAAGACCCGATATCCTGCCATTCTCCGATCTTGGCGTCAGGAAAGCCATAATGACAAATTATGGTTTGAAAAAAATGCCTGAGGAAAAAAAGGTGCTTGAGATAGCGCGGAAAAACAACTGGCACCCCTACTGCTCTACTGCAAGTCTTTATCTCTGGAAGAGTCTCGAGTTTTAATTATTTCCAATGCATTTAAAACTTTCCGGATACTTGGCTAAATAATCGATTTGCTCCCCGCTCAGATTGATAGGCAGTCCCCACGCCTTGAAAAAAGTGAATGCCTTTGCAATTCAGAATCGATTGCGTATTTGAGCTTTGATGATGACTGTGGTGCTCGCGATAATCGGAAGTGATCCCGATCTCGTTCCCGTTTTGATTGAATTCAACTTCAACGGGGTTGTCCTCATCTTCCTTATTTATTATGACCCGCGCGCTTACCAAATCCTTATCCCATCCCTCAATCTTTATCGAACCGCCTGTTTTCAAATCGATAACAACTTTACCGCCCGGCTTCACTTCAAATTCTTTATTTTGACGATTTCTTTATTGTTATTTCATCGTTAACAGATTTCAGAAATATTTTGCTTCCCCCGCCGTTAAGGATGTAAGTTCCCACGATATCGTGAGTGTATCCGTCAACATTGTTTGTTGCGGCCTCGAAATCTGAATTTATTTTGTAATTATCCTGAGCGTCTTTCCACCATCCCTGAACGTGGATCCTGGCTTCAATTTCCGTTTTGGCGGAGGCAGCAATATTCAAAGTAATCGAACCCATATTTGTTATTATTTTACTCTCCGAATTTGGAGCGGGATTAAAGCCGAGTACTATTTCTCCTGCCATCGTTTTAATATCCACACTTCCGTTCACGTTCTGAAATTCGATATTTCCTCCGTTTGTTCTTCCTTTAACCTTCCCATTTGCTCCGCTAAGAGAAAGATTCCCGCCGTAGGTTTCCATATTAACGTCCCCGTTAACCTTGCCCACGCTTATATTTCCGCCGTAAGTGACAAAGTCGGAGCTGCCGCCCGCATCGCCAACGGAAATATCACCGCCGTAGGTTTTTACCGAGATGCCCGACAAGCATTTGCTGATTGAAATCTCGCCTCCCATTGTATTGACTTTTGCGCTCTTGCCCTTGATTACTCCGATATTTATATCGCCGCCCATAGTGTTCACGTTGAGATTGCCTTCGACATTACCCTGCAGACTGATATTTCCGCCGCTGGATTCGGCATTAAGATTTCCGGTGACATCCTTAAACGACAGGTCTCCGCCGCTGGTTGACGCTTCCACGTTTCCGTCGATTTTACCCGTTGTTTCGATATTGCCGGAACTGGTTTTCAGTTCGACGTTGAAATTAACCGGCACCGTTACATTGAACTCTGCATCGCTTTCGGATCCCCAGCCTTCGTCGCACCGTACAGTCACCGTGTTTTTATCCGACGTGATCTCCACTTTCTCAGTCTGATCCTCATCGAGACCCGTCACGCTTACTTTAACCTCATCTTTCGACCACGTATTTACTTTTATCGGGCCGGGGACATCAACTACCAGTCTGCCTCCCCTGTTCACATTAAACGATTTGACAGTGTCGGGCCGCTCTAAACGGGCGGACGTTACGGTTCCGGCATAAAGAAATGCCGCGGCCTGCAGACAATAAAACATTTTTCTTGCTTTCATATTAATTTACCTCCTGTAATATTGAAGCAGCCCGCAGCCTGATAAAATTGTTATTATCAGTTGCGGCTTTTTTCGTGAGAACATCCTTCACCGCCTCATCTAGTATTTTCCCGCTTTGTTTGAGATCCGCGAGCGCATTTATCGCAGCAACCCGCATTCCGGAATTGCGGTCGTTTGATAAAACATATAATAGTGCATTACGGATTTCGTAATCAATCTGGTATTTGGTCAATGCGCCCAGCGCCTCTTTTCTGACTGCCGGGTTTATATCTGTTTTCATTGCTGTAATAAGAGCCTGTTTGATTTGTGGATCGGGTTTTTGTGTTTCATCCTTTAACTGCCGTGAAATGGTATTAACACTTCTGAGCCGTATCCCCGGATTAGCCCCGCTTAACATCGATGCCACCAAAAGCTGCCGGATGAACGGGTCGGTTGTTTCTCCTTTTACCGTAACCGGCTTCACCTCGTCATAGCGGACTTCAACCTGTCCGTCCTTAGCCGGAGAGACGGCAATTTCCACATTTGAAATTTTTGGCTCGTCCTTTGTCTCTGCGTTGTCGAACAACGCGTGGAGCTGATTCTGTTTAACCGGTGCCGCCGGATGTGGAAACAAAAAGAGATATCCGATTACGATCCCGAGTACGAAAGTCATAACGCCGCCGAAGGCGAGCTTATAGTTCTCAAATAAAAATCTCCTGATACTATTAACCGCCCGTACAAACGGCGACGGGAGGGCGGCTTCTTTTCTGATTGCGCGCATAAGGGAGATCCTTGAACTTGCGAGCAGACGCTCATCGGCCGGTGAGGGTTTATTCGCCTTTACCGCAAAAACCGTCTGCTTTATCAGCTCAAACTCTTCCTTCAAGAGCTCGTTCTGCATCAGGGCGTCTTCAAGTTCAATCTTCCCGCTTTCGCCGATCTCGTCAAGAAGATACAGGTAAGTAAGTTCTGTGAATTTTTCCTTATTCATTGCTCATCTCTTAATATTTTTTTTAACTTCTCTCTCATTCTGTGTGTTGCCAGAAATATATATTTTTTTACCGCACCCTCGGTGCACTGCATCATAACCGCGATTTCCCTGATTTTATACTCCTGGTAGTATTTCAGCGTAAATGCCATTTTTTGTTTCGGCGGAAGGTTGTCGAGCGCTCCGTTAATGTATGTAGATATATCCGATCCTATCGCGAGTTCGTCCGCCGACCTGAAATCGGAGAGAGTGTCGGCGAACGTTGTTACCGAATCGTCGCTGTTCGACAGCTCGCGGTCAATCGAATCATAAGTCTTCCTGCGGGTTTGATGTGTTATGCAGACATTGGTTGTTATTCTGAAAAGCCAGGTTGTAAACTCGCTTTTAAATTGAAAATTATTCAATCCCCGGTAGACACGCATGAATACTTCCTGGTAAATATCTTTCGCGTCTTCTTCGCTGTTGCGGAACGACTTTGCTATATTCAGCACATGTTTATCGTATCTGTATACCAGTTCCTCAAATGCGGACATATCACCCTTCTGCGCATTAACTATTAATTGATAATCTGTCAAACTCATTCTCTTATCGGTTTCCGCTCATTTAGACTTCATCCCGCTGGTAATAGTTGTACGCAAATTGCTTAAAAAACGAATGAATAGACAGGAGATAGAAGGTAGAAGATAGGAGGTAGGAGTTAGAAGATAGGTGGAAGAGGAAAGAAACCGGATGGAAGTTTGGAATATTGGAATGATGGGAAAATGGAATATTGATTAGTAAGTGGTAAATTAAAAGTTCCAATGGCTCGTAACGCGTCACTTGTTACGCGTTACAACAAAGGTAATAGGATTAACAAAGAAGGCACGATTAATTTAATTATTCAGTCCGGCCAATGAGTCTTTTATAAGATCCTCGATTGAAATATCGGGGGTTCTGTCGGTGATCGACCGTACTATCCGTTCGGCGACTTTCTGATTGTAGCCGAGATTTACAAGGGCGGCGATAGCGTCGTTCCTGGTATTCGACGGTCCTGATATAGTTGCTTCACCGGATTCCGAAACCGAGTCCGCTTTATCGCGCAGTTCGATCATGAGCCGTTCGGCGGTCTTTCTGCCGATTCCCGGAATCGAGACGAGCCGTGAAATATTCGCGCTCTTCAGAGCGTCTTTGAGATCCTCGATTTGAATCCCGGATAATATTCCCTGCGCCGACTTCGGTCCTATTCCGCTGACGCTGATCAAAAGTTCGAACATTTCCTTTTCGGCGGCACTGTAAAATCCATAAAGATCCATTGCCGATTCTCGTACGCTTAAATGAGTATAGAGGGAAACTTCCTCTTTGTCGGCGAGTTTCTCGAATGTGCTTATGGAAATATTTACTATGTACCCGATTCCGTTGACGTCGATTAATAATTTAGTCGGCTTTTTGGAAATTATTTTGCCTCTCAGATAACCGATCATTGATTTTAAGAATTAATGACGAAAAGATTGGGTTTCAAATTACAAGTTGTAAACTAAACCTTGCCGCATCGAAAGGCAAGAGCGAGAACGGTTTGAAACTGCTTTCTATGATCCGTAGAAACGATGCGGTCCGGCGGCTGCCGGATCGTCTCTATAGTTGTTTTGTCAGCGTCCTGAACTCCTATGATTGTTAATCTCCCAAAATTCTTCCGGGGTTTGCTTCCACGAATTCTTTCCAGCTTCCGCGTTTGCGCATAGGCGATGATGTTCTGAACGCATGGCAGATCGATACGGCAAGTGCGTCGCTCTCATCGAACTTCATCTTTGCATTTCTGAGCGCGAGGAGTTTCCCGATCATATACCGCACCTGTTCTTTCGACGCGGCGCCGTTGCCGACCACGGATTTTTTAACTTCGCGGGGCGAGTATTCTTTTATTACAAGATTATTATGGGCCGCGGCCAGAAGGGAGACTCCCCTGGCATAGCCGATTTTGAGAGCCGATTGAACGTTCTTTCCGTAAAATGCCGTTTCTAGCGCGAACTGATCCGGTTTATAGAGTTTTATTATCCTGCTCACTTCGTTGTAAATTACCAGGAGGCGCGGGGGAATTTCGTCGATTGCCGGAATCCTTATAACTCCGGATGAAACATGCATCAGTTCGTACTTATTGAAATCAATTATTCCGAAGCCGGTAACTATTGTTCCGGGATCGACTCCTAAAATTCTCATTTATTTCTTAACGAAATTGATTGCCTGACCATGCTTCACTCGATAAAGTCGGCGTTGCTGAATACGTTCTGCACCTCGTCGGAATCTTCAATCCCTTCAATCAGCTTCACCAGCTTTTCGGCTTCTTCGCCTTTGACGGGAACAAGGTTTTTGGCTATCCATTGAAGGGATGCGTTTTCAACATGAAATTTTTTCCCGATAAGAAGTTTCCTTACTGTCTCAAACGATTCGAGCGCTGCAGTAACCTCAAAAAATTCTTCTTCGGTTGAAAGGTCGTCGGCGCCTGCATCGAGAACAACTTCCATCATCTCGTCTTCCGGCTTGCCGTCCCGTTTAACGGTGATGATGCCTTTGCGTTCAAACATCCAGGCGACCGATCCTGTCTCGCCCATATTTCCGCCGTTCTTACTGAAGAGATGGCGGATCTCGGCGACGGTTCTGTTTTTATTATCGGTAGCTACTTCTACCAGTATGGCGATTCCGCCGGGTCCGTATCCTTCATAAGTCAATTCGTGGAATTGAGTTCCTTCAAGTTCGCCTGTGGCTTTTTTAATAGCGCGGTCGATATTATCGGCCGGCATATTTCCCGCTTTCGCATTATCGATGGCAAGGCGAAGCCGCGGATTTCCGTCGGGGTCGCCCCCGCCCTGCCGGGCTGCGACTGTAATTTCCTTAATCAGCCTGGTAAACATCTTGCCGCGTTTTGCATCGATCCCGGCTTTTTTTCTTCTAATGGTAGCCCATTTAGAATGCCCAGACATACAATTACTCCTTGATCGTTTTCAGTTTATGTTGTCTTTGACTTCTATATCTTTTAAACGAATTTGCGGGTAAGTTTTGCCGTCTTTCTGAGTCGTTTCTATTGTATATACAATATCAACCAAATTTTTTTCTTTATCAATAAGCTTTACGAATGAGCCGAGATTAAATCCGATAGCGTCGAATGTCTTGTCGTTTCCATTCTGCCTTAAACTTGTTACAATGTGATTAGTACCCACAATTCTCGGGGGATAAACCAGCGTGACATTCTCACTTAAAAAAACAGGACGCATATTGCCCGGTCCGAAGGGTGCAAACTGATCGAGCACGCGGATAAATTTAGGCGATATTTCCGAGAAGGTGATTTTAGCGTCGATATAGACTTCGCGTGAAATATCCTCTTCTTTCATATTGCGCCGGAGTATTTCGTTGAATCTTTCCCGGAATTCAGGGAGATTTTCGAGTTCGATCGCCAGTCCCGCGGCGGCTTCATGGCCGCCGAACTGAAGAAGAAGATATTCGCAATTCAGAAGCGCGTCGTATATATTAAAACCCGGAACGCTCCGCGCCGATCCTTTTGCCACTCCGTCGATTGTTGTAAGCATTACCGCGGGTTTGTGAAATTTCTCCACGAGGCGCGATGCTACGATTCCGATTACTCCGGGATGCCAGTTATCGTCATGCAGAACTATACCGAGTTCATTATCAAAGTTCATATTGGATTCAACCTGATGCATAGCGGAATTAAATGTTTGCTCGTCGATTTTACGTCGTTCCGTATTCTCGTCTTCCAATACTTGTGCAAGTTCAACGGCTTTTTTCGGATCGTCGGTGGTAAACAGTTCTACGGCGCGGTTCGCGTCGCCCAGCCGTCCCACCGCATTTACTCTCGGCGCGATTGTAAAGACAATCTGGCCCGCGGTTAAACATCCGGGATCAATCTTAGCGCTTCTTATCAATGCCGCCACGCCGGGTCTTGGATTAATATTTATAAGGTCGAGTCCTTCCTTAACAAGAATCCTGTTTTCGCTTACCAGCGGCACTATATCCGCCGCTCCCGCCAGGGCAACGAGGTCGAGATACTGAAATGGCATCTCCTTTTTACCGATCCGTTCGCTGACTGCACGCGCAAGCTTAAACGCCACACCCGCGCCGGAAAGATGTTTAAATGGATAAGTATCGCCCGGTTTAATCGGATCAAGGACTGCGTAGGCAGCGGGTATTTTTTCTTTAGGCTGATGATGATCGCAGATAATGGTCTCGATCCCGAGTGAATTGGCGTGATCGATTTCATCGACGGCGGTAATACCGCAGTCGACGGTAATTATCAATTGAATTCCGCGAGCTTTGAGAATATCAACGCTCTGAATGGAAATTCCGTAACCTTCGGTAAGCCGGTTCGGAATATAGGTTTCAACCTGCGCGCCGAGTTCTTTCAGAAAGAGATACATCAGTGCTGCCGAGCAGGTACCGTCGACATCATAGTCGCCATAGACGCAGATTTTCTCATTGTCAGTTAATGCCCTTATAAGCCGTTGCGTTGCCTCGTGCATACCGTTCATCAGGAAGGGATCGAAGAGAGAGTCGAGCGATGGACGAAAATAAGTTTTAGCTTCGAAGAAATTTGTAATTCCGCGCTGTACTAAAAGCCCGGCCAGGGCATGGGAAATATTAAGACTATCAGCGAGGGCAAGAACGGATTTTTCATCCGGAGCCGCTTTCACTTTCCAGCGTTTTATTTGCATAGCGCCTTTTGTAAAAGACGCTGATAATCCGTGTATGTAAGCCGAATTCTGTTTCCCCGATTTTAAAATCGGGGCGGCAGTTATTTGTCTCATCACGGCATTACTGACGTGATTTAGCGGTCTACCCGAAGGAATCCAGGGCGAACAACCCTGTCTGAGGGAAATCCCTACAGAACCTTCTGCTCGACCTTGCACCAAGCGGGGTTTTCCGTGACCTCTCCGGTACCGGAGAGGCTCTCAATAATGAGACCTCCAAAATTACTTTTGGAGCGGTAGGCTCTTACCCTGCCATTTCACCCTTCTCCCGCAAAAAGCGGGAAGGTATTTTTTCTGTGGCACTTTCCGTATCCCGAAAAAACCGGGATCCCGGGAGTTACCCGGCGCTTCGTTCTGCGGAGTTCGGACTTTCCTCTATTCAAGGAGATACTCCTTAAATAGCAACTGCCCAACATGGATTATCAACTGTTCTTCTACTGCTTTTATTTAACATATTATTTTTTCAACTGGCACTAATATAATAAAATTTCTTATTGATTCCTTTTCGCCGTAATATCGGGTGGTACAATAAAAGGGTTAATTATCCATCAAGTTTGTAATGAACCGCATATTCTTGTTATGGGAGTTCGATATTACAATCTTTATCACCGCAGTCAGGGGAACCGAGAGAAACATTCCCACAATACCCCATATGTAGCCCCAGAGGAGGAGTGAAATAAGGATTACCAGCGGGTTAAGTCCAAGACGATTGCCGAAAATTTTCGGTTCAATCAGGTTTCCGACAATATTCTGAAAAACTATCAGAATTCCGGCAATTATGATCGCGTAACCGAACGACTGGTACTGAATAAGCGCCATAATCGAGGGAAAGATTACGGCGATAACAGATCCGATGTTGGGAATGAAATTGAGTAATACGGCAAAGAGAGCCCAGATGATGAAAAACTCGACGCCGAAAAGCCAAAGAATGATTCCGAATAGGAGTCCCATCGTAAGGCTGATTAGAAATTTTGTAACAACGTAACGCTGAATCTGCTCCGTGATATCCTTAAATGTTCTTCGGAGTTTAATCTCGCGCTGGATTGTCATTGTTTCGAAGTCGTCCCCGTTCGTTCTATTGACTTCGCCGTTTGTTTCACTTCCAGGTTTCAGATCTTTCATTATCTTCTTTAATGAGGATTTTACTCCTTTTTCGACATATCGCATCCTGATCGCCTCAAAAATCTTATGATGGCCGCTGCTGATAAAGATAAAAAAGAAGAGAACCAGCAATACGCTTGCGACTATCGACAAAGTAGAGGAGAAGATTCCTCCTGCCATAACACTGTAGTCGAGCGATTTCAGGATTTTGGAAATATCGAAGTGGGTAAGAATCCGTTCCCGGATTCCAAAAGAGAGGGCCGTTGTACTTATAATATGGTTCAATTTTGTTTCATAAACCGGAAGCCTGGCTCCGAATTGAACGAACGAGTCAATGATTATTCTCGATATTCCGTATAGGAGCGATATCGTAAAAAACAGGTCGGCGAATATGATGAGAACCAACGGAATTTTTTTTGATTCTAGGTAATCGTTCAGAGGTTCAAAGAAAAAGAAAAGGATATAAGCGATGACAAAAGGAATGATGATATACTGAAGTTCTTTCAAAACAATACAAATAAACAACAATCCGATCACCGATATGAAAAACTTTACTGCGGGATCGCTAAATGTTTTTTTCATTTTTCACCCTGAAATTGCTATTAATAACATTCCCCGCCTTTAGCGCTCTGGAATTGATAAATAAAAATAATAAAAATGAATTTATATAGCGTTAAAAAATCATTAACTTCTATAAGTTGTTTAACGGCATTTCTTTTGGGGGAAAAGAAACCTTATTTTTTGATGTCACAGTTCGCTCAAGAGCCGGCTATCGCGCGAATATGGATCAATTTTTTACTGTCGAATGGTGAGGAAACCATTTATATATGAACCACAAAAAGAGAATAACTTCATCCAACAAATCGGTTTATATTTTAATATTAAGCTCCGGACTCCTTATCGCCGCCGCGGTTCTTTTTACGATGCTGATCGGGAACAGGATCAATTTTTTGTACACGACGATACTTAACGCCTCGTTTGAAGTGAAGACTGATCTCTCTCTCGCGCGGATCAATGTGTTGAATTACATTAATAAACCTTCCGAACAAATACTAAAAGACACCTGGCAGTTTATTTCGCTGGCGGAATTCAACACAAAAATAATATTGGAGGAGAAAGATAAGCACAATATTATTTCGAATCCCTTAAATGACGGACTGGTTACGGAAGAGGTGCATCTCCTTCAGGTTCAGTTATTGGAATTCCAGAATCTGGCGAATAATGTATTTAATAACAATATTTCTAAACCGGATCATTCTTCGGTCCAGGTATGGAATGAACTGTTCGACCGCCTTGAAGCCCAGTCGTTGGTAATTGAAAATAAGCTTAAGGCTAAAATCGCCGAGCAGACAAAGATTTTCCGTTTCGCCCAGTTCGGATTGATGGGCGCGGGAATTTTTTCAACTCTGATTGCCGCACTGATTTTTTTCCGATATGAAAAGCAGAAGATTCTTTTTCAAAAGAAATTCGCCGAGACCAGTATAACGCTTGAAAAGAGGAGCCGGCGCGCCACGAAAACGGAAGAAGCCTATTTGGAATCGCAGCGCCAGCTTAATACACTTGTGCAGAACCTGCCCGGCATGGTTTACCGTTGCAGAATAACCCGGCCCTGGGCGTTCGATTATGTCAGCGAAAAATGCACCCAGGTAATCGGATACAGACCCGATGATCTGACCGACAACAGCAAGATTTCATTTTATGAATTGATTCACCCGGATGACAGGCGTAAAAATCTTGAGCTGGTAAAAATTGCCATTGAAGAAAGGCGGCCGTTCCAGCTGATTTACAGGGTAAAGACTGCTGCCGGTTATGAGAAATGGGTTTGGGAACAGGGCGTTGCGGTTTATTCCGAATCCGACGATGAGCCGGTAGCCCTTGAGGGATTTATTACCGATATCACAGAGCAAAAAACCGTTGAAGACGCGGTATCTCTGCAGAGCCAGGCCCTTGAAGCGGCTGCCAACGGCATGGTCATTACCGATAGCGACGGAATTGTTCTTTGGGCAAATTCCTCATTTACAAGACTGACCGGGTTTTCGCTAAAGGAGTCGATAGGCAAAAAACTCAATTTTCTGCGATCCGGTGTCCAGGACGAAAGTTTTTATTCGTTTATGTGGACGAAAATCAAATCCGGTGAAATGTGGCGCGGCGAGATTGTCAACAAAAGAAAAGACGGCTCTTTTTACACCGAAGAGATGACGATCACGCCGACTCTGAACACAGCGGGCGAAATTATTTCATTCGTCGCCGTAAAACAGGATATTACCGAACGCAAATCGGCTGAATTCCAGCTTATTGAAAGCGAATTAAGGTTTCGCGGACTTTTTGAAAACGCAACCGTTGGAATGTATCAGACTACTCCCGGCGGAAAAGTAATAATGGCGAATCCCACTCTGATCAGGATTCTCGGATACGATTCCCTTGAGGAATTATCCTCCAGGAATGTGCTTGATCAGTATTCGGATCCGGCAATACGGGAAATATTCATGAAGGAGATCGCGAAGTACGGTGAGATCCTCGGTTTCGAAGCACAGTGGAAGAAAAAAGACGGCACCCTGATCTATATACGGGAAAGTTCCCGCGTTGTAAAGGATAAGGACAATAAAATTTTATATTATGAAGGCCAGATAGAGGATGTCACCGAAAAGAAAAAGACCGAACAGGAGCTGATTACCGCCAAGGAAAAAGCGGAGCAGTCGGACCGGCTGAAATCAGAATTTCTCGCACAGATATCCCACGAGATCCGGACACCCCTTAATGTTATTCTTAGCTTCACTTCAATTATGAAAGAGGAACTGAAAGATAAAGTAGACGAGGAAATGCGCGGCGCGTTCGATGTAATCGATTCGGAAGGAAAACGGATAATGAGAACGGTGGAACTGATTCTCAATATGTCTGAACTCCAGACGGGATCTTACAATTATAAATCAAAAAAGATCGATCTCGCGAAAGATGTTCTGGAAAAAATGAACCGGAGCTTCCAGCAGGTCGCAAAACAGAAGAAGGTATCGTTTTCAATTGTAAACAACACCCAAAACACAACCCTCGAGGTCGACGAATATTCCGTGAATCAGATTTTCTCCCATCTCATCGACAACGCCCTGAAGTATACATTAAAAGGAAGGGTGAATGTTATCATTGATCAGGATCCCCGCGGCAATCTCTATGTCGACGTAAGCGATACCGGAATCGGAATAGCCGAGGAATACCTGCCGAGGCTCTTCACACCGTTCACAAGAGAAGAAAAAGGATATACACGAAGTTTCGAAGGAAACGGATTGGGCCTCGCACTCGTGAAGAAATACTGTCAGCTGAATAACGCCGAGATTAAAGTAACAAGTATAAAAGGCTCCGGTACAACATTTAGAATCATATTTCCAAGATAAAGTAAACCGGTGATGAAAGAATCACCAAAATGATGTAACCAGGGGGTTGCTATGAAAAAAGTAATTCTTCTGTTTCTCTATTTCCTCGAATCCATTTTCGTATATTCTCAAAACCCGGAGTGGATAAATTATTTCTCTTCGAATCGCGACTTCTCCTTTATTCCGGGTAATTCCGTTGCATTGGAAGGAAATACAGTTTGGTGCGGAACTGCCGGATGTTTGGTGAAATTCAATAAATCAACCGGGGAAAAAGTAATTTATAACAGAGTTAATTCCGGCTTGCCCGCGAATAATATTATGGCTCTCGCTGTCGATAAAAAAGGAAATAAATGGATTGGGACAGCAGGCTCGGGCCTGGTTAAATTTGACGGTACCTCATGGACTTTATACGATACTACTAATTCCGGTTTGCGGGATAATAGTATCAACGCACTGGCCATAGACGGAAAAGGAAATTTATGGATAGGAACCAACATTGCATTAACTAAATTTGACGGGATAAACTGGACTATCTATAATTCATCCAACTCGGGCTTTCCTGCCCGGCAATTACCAATTTCTACTATCGCGGTTGACGGCAACAATGTTATATGGATCGGGACCGGAGTAGCTGCGATTATTGATCCGTATACTCCTTCGGGATTGATAAAATTTGACGGAAAGACCTGGACTATCTGTAATTCATCAAACTTGCACGTACGACTCGCGCAGGTTCTTTCAATCGCCATTGATAAAAGCGGAAATATATGGATCGGAACTTATTTCTCGGGTTTGTTTAAATATGACTGTGATACTACATGGACTGAATATAATTCTCCTAGTCCCGACTTAACAAGCGGCGGAGTTTATTCAATTGCTGTTGACGAAAGCGATAATAAATGGATGAATACTTCCGGCGGTCTGGTTAAATTTGACGGAAATACATGGACTGTATATAACAATTCCGGTTTAAATGATAAATCAATCAGATCATTTATCTTAGACGAAAGCGGCAATATCTGGATCGGAAATTTTAACAGTCTGGAAAAATTTGACGGTACGGCCTGGACCACAATATATAACGGCATACCTGATAATTACATAAATTCTATTGCTGCGGATGTTGATGGAAATAAATGGATCGGAACTAACGGCGGCATTGCAAAATTTGACGGAAAGAACTGGACTACATTGAATGCGGGCAATACCAGGCTGCCGGGTAACGGGATAACGTCAATAGCTGTAGACAATAGCGGAAATAAATGGATCGGGGTCAGCAGCGCTCTGGTTAAATTTGACAATAATATTTTTACAATTTATCAATATTCCTGGACAGGTAAACCGGGAGGAAACGTATCATGCGTTGCAATTGATGCAAGCGGGACTGCGTGGATTGGAACTTATGACGGAGGATTGTCAAAATTTGACGGTACTGCATGGACTAAATATAATACTTCCAATTCCGGTTTACCGGAGAATAGCATCTACTCTTTAGCTTTAGATAATTCGGGCAATAAGTGGATCGGGACTTATGGAGGCGAGCTGGTAAAATTTGATGATAATGCCTGGACCGTGTACGATTCGACAATTACAGGCCTACCAAAACAGATTTTTAATTGCCTGGCTATTGACAACGCCGGCAATAAGTGGATTGGAACCTACGGCAGCGGACTGGTTAAATATGACGGCTATAGCTGGACTAAATATAATAGATCAAATTCCGGCTTGCCCGATGAATTTATCAGGTCAATCGCGATAGACGAAACCGGCAATAAGTGGATCGGAACTGCTAATGGAGGATTGGCTAAATTTGACGGTAACTCATGGAAAACATTCAATACTTCCAATAGTTATCTACCCGTTAATGATATAAAGTCAATTCTGATTGATGCGGAAGGTTACAAGTGGATCGGGACTAATGGAGGCGGTCTCGCAATATATAATGAAGGTGGATTCGTTTCCGTTAAAGATAAACCAGATAATACTATTCCAAAAGGATTTTTGCTTTCGCAGAATTATCCGAATCCTTTCAATCCGACCACAACAATAAAATATTCAATCCCCGTAGATCCGGCAGCTGCCGGACGCCGGGCCAGCTTGTCCCGCCAAGGCGGGATCTCTACAAAATTAACTGTCTACAACCTCCTCGGACGGGAAGTTTCCAAACTGGTTAACGGCGAAAAATCTCCCGGCAATTACGAAGTTAGATTCGACGCAGGTAAATTGCCCAGCGGTATATATTTCTATACTCTTAGAGCGGGTGACTTTGTACGGACGAAGAAAATGCTCCTCCTACGCTAAAGATTCGGAACAAATCTAGGGCTGTCTCAAAAGTAGTTTCTTTTGTGGAACTTAGTGACTTTGTGGCATTTAAAATCTTTCTCTTTCAACTAAAATACTAACATCTGCCACTAAGGCACGAAGGCACAAAGAAAGATTATTTTCTTTTTAGACAGCCTCCATCTGAAACCCATCTCATAAATTTATTTTGCGTCAATTATGACCGCTGCGTCTTTCAATCCTCCGGACGAGGCGGTCAATGATATTTTTCCTTTCTTTACTTTTGACTGAACAATCGCAAGACACATTCCGTGGAACGCTTTTCTGGAATCAGCTTTAAATGATTCATGACTGATTTCGCTTCCGTTATCGACGCCGGCAATAGATCCCTCACCGCTTATTTTGAAATTAATCAGGTTTTCGGCATAAGGCACCATAATACCGTTTTTATCAACGACCGTTACGGTAACAAACGAGAGATCGGATCCGTCGGCATGAATTGTCTTCCTATCGGCGCTTAAAATTATTTTTGCCGGTTCGCCGGCGGTTTTAACCTCCTCTTCCAGAATTTTTTTACCTTTTAGATACGCGACAGCTTTAACGATGCCTGGTTCAAACGGAACGCGCCACGAAAGGTGAATATCGTCCCCGGTTTTTTTCTTAAGGCCGAGCGATTTGCCGTTCAGGAATAATTCGACCGCGTCGCCGCTGGTGTAGGTCCATACATCAACGACCTGCTTTTCTTTCCAATTCCAATGCGGAAGGATATGAAGAACCGGTTTGTTCGTCCATTCGCTTTCATACATATAGAAAGCGTCCTTCGGGAAACCGCATAAATCAAGAATTCCGAAGTAAGAACTCTTCGCCGGCCACGGATACGGAGTCGGTTCACCAATATAATCGAAGCCCGTCCAAATGAACAATCCGGATAGAAAATCATATTTCTTAATTACCTTCCATGTTTCTTCGTGCGTTGAACCCCACGGAACGCTGCAGTTATCATAAGACGAGCAGCTATAATCCGCATTGGCCCCGGTCAACGGAATATCCCAGCGAACGGGCCACCGGCGGATTGAATCCGAAGGCATATCATAGCTCCCCCGCGTCGCTATCGCGGAAGTTGTTTCCGTGGCGATAAATTTGCCTTCGGGAAACACTTTTAAGAAATCAGGATACGAATTTTGATCGTAATTGTAGCCGATAAGATCCAGGGCCCCGGATTTAAGAATAAAATTATTATCCTTGCCGTTATTCAACGCGGAAGTGATGGGCCTGGTCTTATCCAAATTTTTTACAATCGAGGCAAGTTCTGTTGCAATCGGAATGCCGGAAGGATCCCCCTGTTCGGGAATTTCATTGCCGATACTCCAGATAAAAACGCTCGGGTGATTCCTGTCCCGTAATATCATATCCTCGAGATCGCGTTTGTGCCAGGCGTCCCAATCGAGATGGTAATCGTAGTCGGTTTTCTGCATTTTCCACATATCGAATGCTTCGTCCATTATGATGAATCCCATTCGATCGCAAAGATCGAGAAGTTCCGGCGCGGGAGGATTATGCGAAGTACGCATCGCGTTGCAGCCCATCGATTTCAGTAATTCCAGCTGGCGTTCAATCGCACGGGTGTTGATTGCCGCGCCGAGGCACCCGAGATCGTGATGGTCGCATACACCAAGTATCTTCACGGGTTTCCCGTTTAATAAAAATCCTTTCTTACTGTCGAATTTAAAATACCGGATTCCGAACGGAGTCTCATAAGTATCGGATGCATTCCCGCCTTTGTCGATTTGCGTTACAACTTTGTAAAGATTGGGGTTTTCAATCGACCACAATTTAGGATTGTTAATTATCAGCTCCTGCTTTACTTCAGTAACCGAATCTTTCAACAAAACGTTATCGCTTTCCGCGTGTGCGGCAATTTTTCCGGATTGATCATAAACGACCGTACTAAGCTTCACGGTCTGTTCGAGCCAAATCCGATTCACAATTTCCGTAACGATATTGATTTTTGCGGATTTAGCGCTCACCTCGGGCGTCGTTACATAAGTCCCCCATTGAGCAACATAAATTTTATTCGCGAACTCAAGCCGGACATTTCTGTAAATACCGGATCCCGAATACCAACGCGAGTTGGGCTGCATGGAGTTATCGACTTTAACGGCAATTACATTTTCTTTTTTCCCGTAGTTAAGATAAGGGGTCAGCTCATAACGGAAAGAACTGTAACCATAGGGACGCTTGCCGAGATAATGACCGTTGATCCACACCTCGCTGTTCCGATAGACGCCGTCGAAATCGATAAAGACACATTTATTTTTGTCTGTTTCTGAAACCGTGAACGATTTGCGGTACCATCCCACACCTCCGGGTAAAGCACCACCGCCGGGTGTTGCCGGATTTTTTTCACTGAATTCACCCTCAACGCTCCAATCGTGAGGTAAATTGAGCTGACGCCACTTTGAATCATTGAAAGACGGATCCTGAGCATTGGAAGGATTACCAAGGTTAAATTTCCAGGACGTATCGAAGTTTATGGTCTTGCGCGCTGTGCCGGAAGCATTTAACGACGCGGCTGACAACAGAAGAACAGTAACAAAAAAGCGGATAATGTTGGATTTCATTTTCATTTCCTCACTGTATATTTTGATTTATTAAGTGTTATTAACATCACCCTTTCGTGTTCATTAATTCCCGCCTGCATTTATCAAGATTCCGTTTCTGTTCTTCCGAAACCTTCGGATAATGCAGGTTCAAACTCTTTAGTAAATTTACTATAACTTCCGAAATTACGTACCGGGCGAACCATTTTTTGTCTGCGGGAACTATATACCACGGCGCAAAATCGGTACTCGTCGCCGACATTGCCTCTTCGTAGCATTTCATATAATCATCCCAGTATCTTCTCTCCACGAGATCGGTGGGTGAGAACTTCCAGTTTTTAGCCGGGTCTTCAATCCGTTCCAGGAAGCGTTTAGATTGTTCTTCTTTCGAGATGTGAAGAAAGAATTTTATGATTCTGGTTCCGTTATCATACAGGTATTTTTCGAAATTATTTATCTGGGAGAGACGGTTCTTCCAAATCTCTTTTGAAATTAATTCCGGGGGAATTTTCTCCGATTTGATCAGATTATGAACCCGTACTATCAGCACCTCCTCATAATACGACCTGTTGAAGATTCCGATTCTTCCGCGTTCGGGCAATGATTTTGTTGTTCGCCACATATAATCGTGATTCAATTCTTCGGTCGAGGGTTGCTTGAAGCTGAAGACCTCCGTTCCCTGAGGATTAAGTCCGCTCATAACATGTTTAACCGCGCTGTCTTTACCGGCAGCATCCATCGCCTGAAATATTATCAGCATGGAATATTTGTCTTCCGCGTAAAGCTTATCCTGCAGATCGGCCATTTTCCTTATATTCTTTTCCAGGAGCTCGAAGGCTTCATCTTTAGAATCGAATTTTCCCGAGAAATCCGTTGAAATGGCGGAAAGGTTGATCCGAGTCTTCTGTTTTGCTTTGAATTTTTCAATGTCCATTTATGATTCCCATATTTACGATTTAGCTCCTTTATTTATTAACCGAGCGCAGGAACGAACCGAAGTTTTTAACTTCCTCAAGACGGCACGACCAGACAAGCTCATCGTTCCAGACCGTAATATCCGGACACCCGTCGCACATGCTCTGTCTTCCGTCCTGCATAAAATCGACGGGTTGGATCATCAGGATAGTTTGGAAATAAGCTTTCTTAAAGATACGGAAAGGATTCTTCATCATGGAGGCCGCCGCTTTTCTTAATCCTTTATCAAACGGCCAGAGAAGCAGCATCGACGCTCTTCCCATTTTCGAAGTTGACGGCGAGGCATATGAAAGATAAGTTCCCATAGCGAAGTGGTAGCAGCTCATTACCAGTTCCATGAACTTTGGGCCAAGATAACCGTAGATTCTGTTTTTTGTACCGATCCGTTCGGTAAGGAGCCATTTAAACGAGTCGGCTTTTTCGGTTCCGTTCAGATAAGCCGCGGGTGCAAGTTCCGGAAACTTCTCGCGCGCTTTGGCAAGAACGTCGGTTGATAAAATATCAACTTTGCGGTCGGAATCGGTATGGTATGAGATCGTCTGCCAATCGACTTTTTGTCCTCCGGCAAACCAGTCAAAAGGCATTGTCGGAACTATATAGCGAAAGCAAATGAAAACCATCGTATGAACTATATCGATATTTTTCTGCGCCCATTCTATCATAGCGGGTATATACTGAAGCGTATCCTCATAAACGGTAGAGTTGAACGAGCATGCAATGCCGCCTTCATCTGCCAGCATACGGGCGTATTTATATCTCAGCTCGCACAGTTCAATTTCATTCTTTCCTTTCCACTCACCGCCGCGGCCTTGTTTACTGTCGACATGGAAGGTAAACCCGAAAACGCCTGCATCTTTCAATTCTCTCAAAAACCGGGCATTGAGCGCGAAGCCGTTGGTATTGACGATCGGTTTCATCCCGCGTTTTTTAATTTCACCTACTATTTCAAGAATCCGGGGATGTAAAAGGGGATCTCCCCCGGCTATTGAGATACAGTCGGTATTCCGCTTCTGCTGAAAAATATCCAGTTCGTGTTTAACATCATCCAGCGATTTGTGCGAATCTTTCGTGTTCTCGCGGTAGCAACCGTCGCATGCAAGATTACACATCGCGGTCGGCTCAAGCCACGAAATCGCATTATCGGCTAAATTCCACGGCAGGCGGTAGAGCTCCCTGTTGCTGATAATTGCGGACATAATTGACCTCATCTAATTTTTAAATTAGTACCCTTCATATCAAAACCTTAATCTATTCAAACGATTTGACAGTCGGGCCCGCGGAATAGTTGCTTAAATGGATCTGTTATCTTTTGTCTCTGTACAAAGTATATTGATAGATAATTAAACTTATGACCGGAAATAATTATTAATTTACAACGGAAGGATTACAGATGCAACCGGGGGGAAAGAGGTTGAAGGGTTGAAATGTTGGGGGGTTGAACTGTAGATTCGCCCTTTTCAAATACTACGTTTTGTTCTCTTTGCGTCTCACTTCTTAGGTATAACTTATTTTGTATATAAGCTGAAAATCGGAATATCGACACAGACGGAAAGACTTAAACGCCAATACAATGCATCGGTATAATCGTTTTGTGTTGAATTCACCGCATGGAGATTCGGACCTATCTGAATTCCAAGATTTAGTGATATTGGAATGGAAGGAATTCCAAATGAGACAAACGCGCCGGGTGCAAAAATATCTTTCAGACGGATTGTCGGAACCTGTTTAGTAGAATCATCCGCAAATCTGAATGCCGCAACTGCCCCTAGGTCAATAACGGACAAAAATAAAGAGAAGGAACATCCTCCCCAACTCGTACTTGTTGAAATTCCGATTGGGGCTGTAATACCCGTCGAATTTACCTTCGTTGAATTGCCGAACAATGGCGCATCATATCCTTTTATCGCATCATATCCAGCGAAAAAACCGACATATGCATTCAATGCAACATCAAAACAGGATTCCCGCTTTATCCGGTAAGAACCGGCAGGTAATGCCGCTGCCTCTATAGCACTCTTTACATCATAGGAATTCTGGGCCTGAACCATTGCCGCTATGAATGAACCATAATTCAGGATAAAACTTTTAACTTTCTCCGCATTTTTAATGACAGTTTTGTCGGAATCGGTCTTGTTATCCGAAGGAAATTCGAAATTATAGATTAGAAATGAATTGATAATTGCCGAGCTATAATTCCTGCGGTTAATATCAAGAGCAATATTGCCGCCAGTTCTTAGAATCGTCATATACCTCATAAAGTTGTTAGCCGGTTTCAAT
>Ga0182021_10001781_pt1 | contig 25024 bp, 25 predicted proteins | sample 612E3MmetaG_FD_120493 | JGI IMG/M metagenome (GOLD analysis project Ga0182021, IMG submission 120493) | Permafrost microbial communities from Stordalen Mire, Sweden - 612E3M metaG (Illumina Assembly) | ecosystem: Environmental > Terrestrial > Soil > Wetlands > Permafrost | place: Sweden... | reverse complement strand
GGACGAACGACGGGATGTCGAGGTCGCTGCCCTCGAACGACGGTGCCTCACCGAAGAGAGGCGCCCTGCCGCTCGGCTGTGATCGCCGCGCAGCCGCCGGCGGCCTCGGGCTCGCACCGCGCACCACCGAGTCGTCGAAGCCGGTGGCGACCACGGTGACCGAGATCTGCCCCTCGAGGCGCTCGTCCACGACGGCGCCGAAGATTATGTTGGCGTCCTCGTGAGCGGCGGCGGCGATGAGCCCAGCGGCCTCGTTGACCTCGAACAGCGATACGTCCGGCCCGCCGGTGATGTTGAGCAGTATGCCGCGGGCACCGTCTATGGATGTCTCAAGCAGCGGCGAATGGATCGCGTGGCTCGCCGCCTCCGACGCGCGGTTGTCGCCGGTCGCCACCCCGATGCCCATCAGCGCCGTGCCCGCGTCCTTGACTATCGTACGCACGTCGGCGAAGTCGAGGTTGATGAGGCCGGGCACCGTGATCAGGTCGGTGATGCCTTGCACGCCCTGGCGCAGCACGTCGTCGGCATAGCGGAAAGCCTCGACCACGGTGGTCGTGTGCTCGACCACCTCGAGAAGCCGGTCGTTAGGAATGACGATGACCGTGTCGGCGACCTCGCGCAGCGCCTTGATGCCGTCCAGGGCTTGCGCTGCCCGCTTGCTGCCCTCAAAGGAGAACGGTCGCGTCACGATGCCCACGGCCAAGGCGTCGATCTCGCGCGCGAGCTCGCTGACGACCGGCGCGGCGCCGGTGCCGGTGCCGCCACCCTCGCCGGCGGTCACGAACACGAGGTCGGCGCCGCGCAAGGCTTGCTTGAGCTGGTCGCGCGACGCCTCCATGGAGGCGCGGCCCACCTCTGGGTCGGCGCCGCCGCCCAGACCATGTGTGATCTCTTGACCGATATGGATCTTGACGTCGGCATCGCAGATGTCGAGCGCCTGCGTGTCCGTGTTGACGGCGATGAACTCGACCCCGCGCACGCCGGAATCAACCATGCGGTTCACGGCGTTGGTGCCGGCACCGCCTACTCCCACCACCTTGATCGTGGTGACATATGCACGACCAGCGACCGGAGCATCGTCTGCCCCAGGCGCCGGGTCGCTCCCACCATCGGTACGCCGGAAGAGCTCGTTCAGACCGTCCCGCATGTTAGCGCGACTTCCCATTCAGCACCTCCCGAGCCAGAGCGCGGTAAGCTTCCGCTCCCTTGCCCCTGGAATCGTACTTGAGCACCGAGCTGCCCTGGACCGGGGCTTCGGCGAAGCGAATCGTCTTGCTGACGACCGTCTTGAAGACCAGAGCGCCGAAGTTCTCTTTGAGCACCTCCACCGCCTCCCGGCCGTGCAAAGTGCGCGCGTCGTACAGGGTCGGTAGGATCCCCTTGATCCTCACTTTGGGATTGAGGTTCTCACGGATCATGTCGAGCGTGCGCTCGAGCTGCAGCAGACCGCGCAAGGAAAGGTACTCGCACTGCACAGGCACGATGACGCCCTCCGCAGCAGTGAGCGCGTTGATGGTGAGCAGGCCCAGCGACGGCGGCGTGTCGATGAGGATGTAGTCGTAGTCCTTCTGCACCGGTCCGAGAGCCTTCTCGAGCGCCCGCTCCCGGCCGATCATCGTCGAAAGCGCCATCTCGGCACCGGCAAGGTCGATGGTCGAGGTGGCCACGTCGATCTCGCGCGCAACGATGATCTCTCTGATGGGCGTACGGTGGACCAAGACGTCGTACATGCTCTTGTCAAGGCCCTCGGTGTCGATCCCCTGGCTCATGGTCAGGTTCCCCTGAGGGTCCATGTCCACGCCCAGGACTCGCAGTCCCATCTCGCACAGTGCGACGCCGAGGTTCAGGGCCGAGGTCGTCTTCGCCACTCCACCCTTTTGGTTGGCGAAGGCTAGAACATGCGCCATGGAGTTCCGCTCCTCTCTCGACACCACGTCAGAACGTAGTTCTGGTAGCCGGAGCAAAACCCTGCAAGGGCCGACAATCCGGGGCCGAGGTCCCGTGCCGCCCGTCGCCCGTGCTACTTCATCTTCTTGCTCTTGCCCGTGTTGTTCGCCGCGCTCTCGCTGGACTCCTCGTCGACAGCCGGGTCGTCTTCCACTTCGTCGGCAGCCGCTGGGTCGTCTTCCAGGTCATCGCCAGCCGCCGGGTCGTCTTCCTCTTCCTCGGCGTCGGCGGCGTCCGTGTCGTCGTCTGCCTCCTCAGCCTCGCCGTCGCCGGCCGTCAGCGCGGCCGCCTCGGTGTCTTCGCTCTCGTCCTCGACGAACTCGTCCTCTTCGTCTTCCTCTTCGCTGACGATGGTCGAGACGGCACGCTTGAGGAACTTGACGCGCGTGCGGTTGGCGATCTCGAGCTCGACCCAGTCGGGCCCTATCTTGCGCACGGTGCCGAACAGGCCCCCGATAGTGACGATCTCATCGCCCTTCTTGAGCATGGTGACCATCTCCTGGTGGGCACGCCGCTGGCGCCGCTGCGGGCGCACCGCCAACAAGTAGAAGACGGCCACGAAGAGCGCGATGTAGACGAATAGCAGAGAGCTCATAGGTTACTGTCCTCCCGCGGCGAACCGCACATGAATGTCCTCGGCGAACGCATCGAACCGGCCCGCCTTGATGCTGGCGCGGGCCGCGCCGGCCAATCTTACCAGAACACGCAGGTTGTGTAGACTCAGCAGCTCGGCAGCTAGCATCTCCTTCTGGTTGACCAGGTGCCTCAGGTAGGCACGCGTGAAGTGCCGACAGCAGTAGCAGTCGCACTCCGAGTCGAGCGGCCGCATGTCGGCAGCAAAGGCGGCGTTGCGCAGGTTCAGGCGTCCGTCTGCGGTGAAGGCGGTACCGGTGCGCGCCAGGCGCGTGGGTAGCACGCAGTCGAACACATCCACCCCGCGCCCCACCACGTCGACGATGCCCAACGGGTCGCCGATGCCCATGAAGTAGCGCAGCTTGCCGGCGGGAAGCAGCTCGTCCAGGAGTGCCACGGTAGCCAGCATCTCCTCGCCGCGCTCCCCCACCGACAAACCGCCGATGGCGTAGGCGGCAAAGCCGATGTCGAGCAGCTCCGCAGCGGAGCGGCGGCGCAGCTCTTCGTCGACGCCGCCCTGCACGATGCCTACCAGCAGCTGGTCGCGGCGGCCATGTGCCTCCTTGCAGGCCGCCGCCCATCGCGTCGTGCGCTCCACGGCGGCAGCGATGCACTCGCGCGTCAGGGTGCCCGGCGCGCACTCGTCAAAGCACATCACGATGTCGGCGCCGAGGTCCTGCTGGATCGCCATGGCTCGCTGCGGCGTGAACACGTGCCGCGAGCCATCGTACACGGAGGCAAACTCGACCCCGTCGTCGCGCAGCACGCGCGTGTCGCCCAAGCTGAACACCTGAAAGCCGCCCGAGTCGGTGAGGATCGGCCCAGGCCAGCCCATGAAACGGTGCAGACCGCCGTGGGCCGCGACGATCTCGGTACCGGGCCGGAAGAAGAGGTGGTAGGCGTTGGCAAGCAAAATGCGGGCCCCCAGCTCTTCGAGCAGGCGCGGCGCCAGCGCCTTGACCGTCGCTTTCGTGCCCACCGGCATGAAGCACGGCGTCTCCACCTCGCCGTGTGGCGTCAGAAGCTGACCCGCGCGGGCGCGGCCGTCGACCGCCTCAACGGCAAACGAGAAACCGTCGGGCATCGCCGTGTCGCCCACGGCCCTCGCCGTCTTCGCCGTGCTCACAGGATCAACATCGCGTCGCCGAAGCTGTAGAACCGGTAGCGCTGCTCGACTGCATGACGGTAGAGCCCACGGGTCTGTTCCACGCCACAGAACGCCATCACCAACGCTAGCAGACTGCTGCGCGGCAAATGGAAATTCGTGATCAGGCCATCCACAAGAACGAACTCGAACCCTGGGTAGACGAAGAGGTCTGTGCGGCCCTGCACGGCTGCCTCATCGGCATGGCGTGCCAGCGTTTCGAGCAGGCGCACCATGGTCGTGCCGACGGCGATCACGCGGCCGCCGGCCGCCTTGGCCGCCGCGATCCGCTCACGTGCACCGGCCGGCAGAGCGAAGGCCTCGCTGTGCAAGCGCTGGCCCTCCACGGGGCCGTCTGCCAGCCGCTTGAAGGTACCAAGGCCGACGTGCAACGTGATGTCGAGTATCTCCACGCCGGCTGTGCGCAGTTGCCTCTCAACGCCGGCGGTGAAGTGGAGTCCGGCGGTGGGTGCCGCTGCTGAGCCTGCGTGAGCAGCGAAGATCGTCTGATAGCGTTCCGGGTCGGCCAGCCGGGCTTTGATGTACGGCGGCAGCGGCGGCGACCCATGGCGCGCGAGCAGCACATCTACCGGCTCGCGCGCCAGACTGCGCACCAGCCAGCGCCCGTCCCCCAACTTCTCCAGCAGGCGCACCTGCCACTCGTTGTCGGCGACAGATGTGAGCGTCTCGCCTTCCCGCGGCCGACCGCGTACCAGCGTCTCCCATGCCGGGCCGCCGTCACCCTTATCGCCCTGGTCGTGCGCCTCCAGGAACAGCACCTCGAGGCGCCCTCCCGTGGCGCGCCTGAAGTGCGTGCGCGCCGCCAGCACCCGCGTGTCGTTGCGCACGAGCAGATCGCCGACGCGCAGCAGGCCCGGCAGCTCGCTGAACCGGCGGTCCTGGCGCACATCGTGGGAGCGCTCGTACACCAGCAAGCGCGCCGCATCACGCGGATCCACAGGGCTCTGGGCGATCAGCTCCGGCGGCAACGCGTAGTCGAGCTCGCTCACGTCCATCGTCGTCAGACCGGCCGCCGCAGACGGCTGCGCTGCATGGCCCAGGCCTCCCATTTGCTGGGCACGCAGCCGCAGTAGCGCTGCCTGTACAGACCCAGGCGACGACTCTCCTGGCCACTGCGCGCGAACTGAGCTCGAAGATCGGCGTAGAGGAACTCGACGCCGTGAGCGGCGGCGGCGGCCTCACCGGCGAGGCGGATGAGGTCGTGACGCTGATAGGGACTGACCGTGAGCGTAGTGGCGAAGCGCGGCACGCCACGCGCGGCGGCCAGACGTGCCGTGGCGTACAAGCGCAGGTTCAGACACGCCGCGCAACGCTCCTGGCCCGCGGCACCGTCCTGAGCCGCAAACCAGTCTGCTGCACCGCCGCCTTCATGCACATGCAGCCCGACCCCCGCCAGAAGAGCGAACTCCTCCAGCGAGGCGAGACGTCGACCGTGCTCGCATGACGGCTGGATGTTCGGGTTGTAGAAGAGCAGGGTCGCGGCGAGGCCCTCGGCCTGCCAGGCGGGGAGAGCGACGGTGCTGCAGGGTCCACAACAGGCGTGCAGGAGCAGTTGATCCACGGGCCGATTATACGCGCGGGAGCCGGCCGTTCGTGGCGCCGACCGAGCGCTACTCGAAGAGTGCGTCCGGCCCCGCCGGCGGCTCCACGCCGCAGTGGCGAAAACCGCTCTTGGTGAGCACGCGGCCACGAGGCGTGCGCATGAGAAAGCCGCGCATGATGAGGTAGGGCTCGTAGACGTCCTGTACCGTGTCCGCCTCCTCGCCGAGCGCCACGGCCAGCGTCTCCAGCCCGACTGGCCCGCCGTCGAACTTCTCGACGATCGCTCGCAGGATGTCGCGGTCGAGCTTGTCGAGCCCCTCGCTGTCCACCTGGAACAGCTCCAGGGCAGCCAGACAGATCTCCTCGCTGATGCGCCCCTCGTGACGCACCTCGGCGAAGTCGCGGACGCGGCGCAAGAGCCGGTTGGCGACACGCGGCGTGCCGCGTGAGCGACCGGCGATGGCGACCGCCGACGTCTCGTCGATAGGCACGCCGAGGATGCCGGCAGACCGGCGCACGATGGAGGCCAGCTCGTCCTCGTCGTAGTACTCCAGACGCTGCCACACGCCGAAACGGTCGCGCAGGGGCGTCGTGAGCAAGCCCGTGCGCGTGGTGGCGCCAATGAGCGTGAACGGCGGCACCGGCATGCGGATGTTGCGCGCCGCCGGACCCTCGCCGATGATGATGTCGATCTCGAAGTCCTCCATGGCCGGGTAGAGCACCTCCTCCACGGCGGCACTAAGTCTGTGGATCTCGTCGACGAACAGGACGTCGCGCTCCTGCAGATTGGTGAGCAGACCGGCGACGTCGACCTTGCGGTCGAGCGCCGGACCGGACGTGGCGTGCATGGCTACGCCAAGCTCGTTGGCGATGATGCCCGCCAGGGTCGTCTTGCCCAAGCCGGGCGGGCCCGCCACGAGCACGTGGTCCAGGGTCTCGCCGCGGTTCTTGGCCGCCTGGACGAAGATCTCGAGCTGCTCCTTGGCCGCCGGCTGGCCGACGAAGTCAGCGAACCGGCGCGGGCGCAACGACACCTCCAGCTCGCGCTCGTCGGCGCTCTCCTCCGGGTCGGCCAGCCTGCCGCGGGACTCGGTCATTCGGACTCCCGCGCCTGTCGCAGAGCGTGCTTGACGAGCTCCTGGACGTCGGCCTCGGCGGGCGCGCCGTTCAGCGCCGCCTCGGCCTCCCGCAGACTAAGGCCGAGGTTCTGCAAGGCTGAGCGGGCTTGTATGAACGCTGCCGGGCCGGCCGCCGAGGCGGGGCCGGCGGCACCTTGAGGAATGTCCATGCCCACCGTGTCCTTCAGCTCGACGATGAGCCGCTGGGCAAGCTTCTTGCCCACTCCCGGGATGGACTCGAACTTCTTCGCGTCGCCCCGAACCACGGCGAGCTCCAGCTCCTGTGCGGGGTATCCCGAGAGCACCGCCAAGGCCACCTTGGGGCCCACCCCACTCACGGAGATGAGTACCAGGAAGAGAGCGCGATCGCGCTCTTCGGCGAACCCATAGAGCTGCAGCGTGTCCTCGCGCACATGAAGGTAGGTCGCCAGCTGAGCGTCCTCGCCCACCGAGCCGGCAAGACGTGCCAGGTCCCGCGCGCTCGCGTTGACTGCCAGTCCGAGGCCGCCCACCTCTATGATGGCGCGGTCGGCCTCCACCGCGGCTACGCGACCGCGCAGCCTGGCGATCATGACGGGCGGCCGTTGTGGTGACTGTGGCAGATGGCTGCGGCCAGAGCGTCGGCCGCATGATCGGGCTGCGGGATGCGCTTGAGACCGAGGATGACTTTGGTCATCTCCTGGACCTGCACCTTGCTCGCTCGTCCGTAACCGGTGACCGCCTGCTTGATCGCCACGGGCGCGTAGTCGAACGGGGTGAGGTCGCGCTCGGCCGCGGCGAGGATGATGACCCCGCGCGCTTGTCCGACGGCGAGCGCGGTCTTGACGTTCACGTTCACGAACAACTCCTCCACGGCCACCGCGTCCGGCTTGAAGCGCTGCATAAGACTGAGCGACTCATCGTAGATGCGCCGCAGGCGGGCCTGCACGGGATCCTTGGACGAGGTCACGATGCAGCCGTGGCCCAGACAGCGCAAACGGCTGCCGTCCTGTTCTACCACGCCCCAGCCGGTGCTGGCCGTTCCGGGGTCGAAGCCCAGCACGATCACGCGTGCACCACGCTACGTGTCGCCTCGGGCCGCGACCTGATCGCCCACCCGCGACTCACTGTTCAGCCTGCCACCACTTCGAGCACTTCCTCGGAGATGTCGAAGTTCGCATACACATCCTGCACATCGTCGCTGTCCTCGAGGGCGTCGATGAGCTTGATGATGCGCCGTGCGTCGGCCTCGTCCAGCTGCACGGTCGACTTGGGCACCATCGTGAGCTCGGCCTGTTCGCACTCGATGCCGGCAGCGTCCAGCCCAGCCTTGACCGCCGCCAACGCCGTCGGATCGGTGAGCACTTCAAACGAGCTGCCGTCGAGGACGATGTCGTCGGCGCCGGCGTCGGCCGCCGCAGCCACCACATCGTCCTCGGCGTACTTCGCCGCATCGACGATGATGGAGCCGTGGCGCTCGAAGATCCACGCTACGGCGCCCGGCTGGCCCAGGGCGCCGTTGTGCTTGGAGAAGATGTTGCGGATCTCGGCGGCGGAACGGTTGCGGTTGTCTGTGAGCACCTCGACGATGATGGCTATGCCCGCGGGACCGTAGCCCTCATAGAGGATGGACTCAAAGGCCTCGCTACCAGCCTGACCGCCGCCGCGCTGCACAGCGCGCTCGATGTTCTCCTTGGGCATCGAGTAGCTCTTGGCTTTCTCGACGGCGTTGTAGAGAGCCGTGTTCATGGTCGGGTCCGTGCCACCCTCGCGCGCCGCCACCATGATCGCGCGTGCGAGTTTGGAGAAGAGCTTGCCGCGCTTGGCGTCTTCCTTGCCCTTCTTGTGTTTGATGGTCGCCCACTTCGAGTGCCCGGACACTAGGACACCACCTCCTCTCGTGCGTGCTGACGTGCGGCCGCCTGGTCACTGCCCGCGTTGCGCTGCCGGTGCACCATGTCGAGAAAGCGCTGGTGCAAGCGCGTGTCGTCGGTGATCTCCGGATGGAACGCGGTGACCAGCACCATGCCCTGCTCGGCGGCCACACCGTGCCCGTCGATGGCGGCGAGCACGTGCACGCCGGGCCCACTGGCCTCGATGCGGGGACCGCGGATGAACACGGCGCGCAGGGGCTTGCTGCCCAGCTCAGGGATGCTCAACTCCGTCTCGAAGCTGTGCACCTGCCGGCCGAAAGCATTGCGGCGTGCGACGATGTCGATGAGGCCCAGCGTAGGTAGATCTCGCTCGACGGTCTCACGCGCCAGTGTGATGAGCCCGGCGCAGGTGCCGAAGACGGGGCCTCCCCGAGCGGCGAACTCGCGGATGACCTGGTCGAGGCCGGTCGCCCTCATGAGCTTGGTCATCGTCGTGCTCTCGCCGCCGGGTACGATGAGCCCGTCCAAACCGCGCATATCGGCGGTGCCGCGGACTTCGCGCGTGTCCGCGCCGAGACGCTCAAGCACGAGCCTGTGCTCGCGAAAGTCGCCCTGCAAAGCCAGCACGCCCACCAAAGCATGGTCCCGGGCGCGCGGCTTCAGCGGCTCCGGCGACAAGATCCAGTCGCGGCGTCGGTCGGGGTTACCCTCGCTCAAGACGTGCGCCACGAGGCCGTTCCGCCCTCACCAGCCACGAAACTGAATGAGGTTCTCCTCGCCAAGCTCGTGGATGTCCTGGCCAGGCATGGCCTCGCCGAGACCCATGGATACCTCGGCCAGGATGCTGGCGTCGCGGTAGTTGGTAGTGGCCCTTACGATGGCGTCGGCGCGAGAGGCCGGCTCTTCGCTCTTGAAGATGCCGGAGCCCACGAACACACCTTCGGCGCCAAGCTGCATCATCATGGCTGCGTCGGCTGGCGTGGCGATGCCGCCGGCGGAGAAGTTGACGACCGGCAGCTTGCCGTTCTCGGCCACCCAGCTCACGAGCTCGTAGGGCGCCTGGAGATCCTTGGCCGCCAAGTGGAGCTCGTCCTCGTCCAGGCTGCTCAGACGGCGGATCTCGCCCATGATGGTGCGCATATGGCGCACTGCCTCGACCACGTTGCCGGTACCGGCCTCGCCCTTGGTGCGGATCATGGCGGCGCCTTCGCTGATGCGACGTAGCGCCTCGCCCAAGTTGATGGCGCCGCAGACGAAGGGCACGGTGAACTTCCACTTGTTGATGTGATTGCTCTCGTCGGCCGGCGTGAGCACCTCGCTCTCGTCGATGTAGTCGACCTCGAGCGCCTCGAGGATCTGTGCCTCGACGAAGTGACCGATGCGCGCCTTGGCCATGACGGGGACGGTGACGGCCTGCTGGATCTCACGGATCTTGGTGGGGTCGGCCATGCGCGCCACGCCACCCTGTGCGCGTATGTCGGCAGGCACGCGCTCGAGGGCCATCACGGCGCACGCACCGGCCTCCTCGGCGATCTTGGCCTGCTCGGCGTTGGTAACGTCCATGATGACGCCGCCCTTGAGCATCTCGGCAAGGCCGCTCTTTACACGCATTGTGCCGATGTCAGTCACGAGCAACCTCCGTTGTCGCTGCATCTGCGATTCTAACGCACGAGTGTGATGGCTTCCAACGCTGTGGAATCCACGAAATACGCCGGCATGCGGCCAAAACCGGTGACCGCGGCGAGAGGTGAAGACTCCAGGTCCTAGCCTTTGTGAGCCTCTTCGCGTTCCTTCTTGGCCTGGTCGACGATCTTCTGGGACAGGTGTGCCGGCACCTCTTCGTAGCGCAGGAACTCCATGCTGTAGTCGCCGCGGCCCCCGGTCATCGAAGTCAAGTCGGGCGCGTAGGAGAGCATCTCGGCCAGCGGCACCTCGGCACCGACCACTGAGTTGTGGCCGCGCGGGTTCATGCCGAGGACGCGGCCGCGGCGTGAGTTGAGGTCGCCGATGACGTCGCCGACGTTTTCCTCAGGCACCGTGACCTCGGCCGTCATGATGGGCTCGAGCAGAACCGGCTGCGCATTCTCCATGGCCTTCTTGAAGCCGAGAGAGCCGGCGATCTTGAAGGCCATCTCCGAGGAGTCGACCGCGTGGTGAGAGCCGTCGTAGAGGATGGCGCGCACGTCCACCACGGGGTAGCCGGCTACGAGGCCCTCCTGCATGGCCTCGACGATGCCCTTCTCTACGGCCGGGATGAAGTTGCGCGGTATGACGCCGCCGACGATGTGGTCGACGAACTCGAAACCCTCGCTCCGTGCCCTGGGCTGCAGCTCGATCCATGTGTCGCCGAACTGGCCGCGGCCGCCGGTCTGCTTCTTGTGCCGACCTTGAGCCTTGGCGCTGGCACGGATGGTCTCACGATAAGGCACGCGCGGCGGATGAAGTTCGACTTCCACGCCGAAGCGCCGCTTCAGGCGGTCGCACACGACCTCGACGTGCACCTGGCTCATGCCGGCGACGATCGTCTCGCCCGTCTGTGGGTCGCGGTGCAGATCCATCATCGGGTCCTCGACTGCGAGGCGCCGCAGGGCACTGATGACCTTTTCCTCGTCGCCCTTGGTCTTGGCCTCCACGGCAAACGACATCAGAGGCGCCGGCAGCTGGATGGCCGGGAACGTGGCGCCCGCGCCGTCGGCACACAGGGAGTCGCCGGTGACCACGTCCTTGAGCTTGGCGACCGCACCGATGGCCCCCGCAGAGAGGCCCTCGACGGGCTTGTTCTCCTTGCCTTGCGAGCGCAGGAGCTGGCCGAGGCGCTCCTTGTGACCGTCTCGGCTGACGACTACCTGCGTGTCGCTCTTGAGGGTGCCCTGGAAGACGCGGAAGACGTTGATCTGACCACTGAACGGGTCGGCCAGGGTCTTGAACACAAAGGCCGCTGCCGGTTTGGCCGGGTCGCAGACCAAGTGCACTTCGGAGCCGTCGGCCGCCACCACTGTGGGGCCGGCAACGGCGTCGGGCGCCGGCGTGAGGGCCAGCACATCGAGCAGCCGGTCGATGCCGATGAGTCCCGTGGCCGCACCGGCAGCGACCGGGAAGATCTTGGCTTGGGCGACGGCGACGGCGAACGCTTGCACAAGATCTGCAGTGGCGATCTCCTCGCCCTCGAGGTACTTCTCGATGAGCGCGTCGTCTGTCTCGGCCACGACCTCGGTGAGCTTGTCGCGCGCCTCGGCCGCCTGGTCTGCGAGCTCGGCGGGGATGTCTGTCTCCACCGACTTCTCGCCGTCGAGCACATGGGCCTTCATGGTCAGCAGGTCGACGACGCCTGCGAAATCGTGCTCGCTGCCGATCGGCAGCTGCATGGCCACGATCTGCTGACCGAACGCTTGCTTGAGGGAAGCCAGACTCGCAGCGAAGTCGGCCCGTTCGCGATCGAGCATGTTGCAGAACACGACGCGCGCCAAGCCTCGTTCTTCGGCGCGCGCCCACAAGCGCTCGGTCTGCACCTCGACGCCGACCACGGCATTGACGGTCATGAGGGCCGTCTCGACCACCGTCAGGGAGGCGATGGTGTCGGCCAGGAAGCTCGAGTCTCCGGGAGTGTCGATCAGGTTGAACGTGATGCCGCCGCGCTCGACATGGGCCAGCGTGGCCGAAAGGCTCAGCTCGCGCTTCTTCTCCTCGTCGTCCCAGTCCGACACGGTCGATCCGTCCTCGACTTTGCCGAGGCGGTTCACGGCGCCGCCACGGAAGAGCAGCGCCTCAAGGAGCGACGTCTTGCCTGCGCCGCGGTGGCCGACAAGTGCGATGTTCCTGATCTTGCCCGGGTCGTCCATCCTGCCTCTCCTGTTGTCTTGACCGGCCGCTGCCACCCGCGGTCTGTCGCCTCGCGCTCTGATGCAGCACACTGCGCGGCCGGGCACGCGGGACTTGAGCCGGCGAACACGGTACTGCCCACCGAGGGTGCCGTGGAGTGAAGCGTGTTCGGCCACGACGGCGTGCTCGGCAAGGGATGAAGTCTAGCACATGGAGGTGCGTGCGACGGGTAGGAGAGCGCAGGTCGCCGGACGCAGGGCACGCTTGCCATACTTGGCGCGCACGCGATCGACCGCCTCCGCCAGAGCGACCTCCTTCCACTGGTCGTCGAAGGTGAGCTGGCAGGCGTTGCCGCACAAGCTGCTGGCGCTGATCCCGACAAGGCGGACCCAACGCGCCCCCAGGTCGATCTGCCCGAACAAACAAGCGACAACTCCGTAGATCGCCCTTGGGCTGGAGACGGCACGCGCGAACGTCGCCTGCCGGGTGATGGTATGGAAAGTGCTGTAGCGCACCTTGAGCGTGATCGTGCGCGCCGCCAGACCCTGGGTGCGCAGTTGCGCCACCGTGTCGTCGGCAAGCGAGAGAAGTGTCGCCCGCAGCAACGCAGAGTCGCTGGTGTCCTCGCTGAAGGTGACCTCGCGGCCGACCGACTTGGGCAGCTGCGCGGTGCTGGAGACCGACGACAGACCACGGCCGAAGGCGAGCTGCTTGAGCGCATAGGCGCCGCTGCCGAACACGGCCGCCAGCAGTCGCAGAGGTACGTCCTGCAGCGCGCCCACGGTGGTGAGCCCGAGGACGGCGAGCTGCTTCTCGGTGGCCGGCCCGATGCCCCACAGCTCACGCACCGGTAGCCCACGCAGGCGCCCGTGCACGTCGACCTTGCTGAGCATGCCGAGGCCGCCCGGTTTGCTGAGATTGGCGGCGAGCTTAGCGAGCAGTCTGTTGGGGCCGATGCCGATGCTGCAGGTAAGGCCGTGCTCGCTATAGACGCGCTCCTGGATACGGCGAGCGATCGCCTGCGGCGGACCGAAGAGACGGCGGCTGCCGGCGACGTTCAGGAATGCCTCGTCGATGGAGACGGCCTCGACGGCGTCGGTGAACTGCCGGTAGAGCGCCAGCAAACGCTTGCTGACGGCGGCATAGGCAGCCATGTCGACAGGCAGGAAGACCGCCTCAGGACAGAGGCGCTGTGCCTGCGTGACCGGCATGGCCGTGCGCACCCCGCGGGCGCGCGCCTCGTACGAGCAGGTGGAGACCACGCTACGCTTGGCCACCTCGCCGCCGACTACGACGGGACGTCCCCGCAGCTCCGGCCGCCGCACCTGCTCCACGGAAGCAAAGAAAGCGTCCATGTCGATATGGAGGAGTGCCGGCGCAGATACGAACATATGTTCGTAGTGTACGTGCCGCTACGACAACCGGTCAAGACCCTTGAGAAATGAAGGAACCCGCCTGCGGGCGGCCGCCGTCAGCCGCGCCGGCGGCCGAAGTCAACGGTATAGAGGTACACCCCATGCAGGCCGCAGAACTTCCCCTTGACCAATCCCACACCTACCTCACGCCACTTGCGGTCAAGGATCACGGCGCGATGCACGGACGAGCTCATCCAGCGCCGCAACACGATCTGTGGCACGCCGTACACGCCCTTGCCCCAAGCAAGGACCTCGCCGACCCGCCACACCTTGTAGCCCGAGCGACTATACCCACACCGTGCGATGCGCGTCCCATAGTCCTGCCCGTTCGGAGAGGAATGCGAGAAGAAGTTATGGGCCACCATCTGGCGCGAATGCAGATGCGCCGCCTTTGCCAGGTTGTGTTGCACGCGCAACGCCGCTAGACCACGCCGCATGCGTGCCTTGTTGATGAGTGCGATCAGGATGCGCGCGTTCTTCTGCAGCGCCGCCGCTTGTCGTGTCGAAACGGCGGCATGCCCCGAGGCCGCAGAAGCCGGCGACGCCGTGGCCACCGAGATCGCCATCCAGCAGGCGAGCAGCACTGCCACGATCAGCAGAGTGGTTCTCTTGGTGCCGCTCACGTACCTCCTCGGTGCGGCGGGCCTTCCGTTCTCGAGGTAGTTCCACACGCCCTCAGAGAATCCTGTCGCCTACACTGTACACAGAAAGGCCGCACCTACGACAAGGTTAGCACCCTACGACGTGGGGGCGCAGCGAGCTAGGCGGCGGGGTCGGCGAGCTCCAGACGCGGCACGTCGCCCCAGAGCACTTCGAGCCGGTAGAAGTCGCGCGCCTCGGGCGTGAAGATGTGCACCACGACGTCGAGGTAGTCAAGAAGGATCCACTGGCCTTCGCGTTCGCCCTCGCAGCGCAGCGGCCGGATGTGCTCCTCGCGCAGGCCACGCTGGATCTCCTGTGCGATGGCCGCCGTCTGACGCGGGTTGCCCCCATTGAGGATGACGAAGCAGTCCGTGTAGGTGACCGCGTGAGTCATGTCGAGCACGGTCGCGTCGTCGGCCTTCTTCTCCTGGGCAAGACGGACGATCTCCGAAGCGAGCGCGCGGGCGTCGTTGAGCTTGACTGCGGCTCTTACCGTAAGTCCTTTGTCCTCAAGTCCTTGCCGACGATGACGACGATCGTGGTGGGCGGCACCGTATCGCCACCGGCGAGGACCACCCCGCGGCCGAGTATAGCACGGATGTCTTGGGCCACGGCGAGCGCATCTGAGCCGGCCAGGATCTGCGTCTCGTGGTAGCCGAACGACGGTGCGTTGCCGGGTGTCGGCAGGTTCACGTCGAGTACGGACAGACGCTGCACGACCATCCTCCCCACACCGGCGTCGCCGTTACCATTGCGCACGAGAACCGTGTAGTGCGCCTGGTATCGCGGCGCCCAGCGAGTCACTTGGGCCATGATCTGCTCCGTATCGGGGCGAAAGGCGAACTGCCCCTCAGCCGTCTGCCCGTAAGAGGGGATCCGTTCGACCAGAGGCGTGCCCGTGACAAGACCGGCCAGGAGCCCCTGCGTCTGCCTTCGTACGGCAGCGTCGGGCGCCAGCTCAGCCACGTGCTGCACGGCGGCGCTGCGAGCGTCTGACGGCAACAGCGCCGCCGTCTGCAGCACCGCACCCAGGACGGCGACCGACATGGCGGCCTCCTCCGGCCCCTTCTGCCCATCGGCGCTGAGCACCTCGGGGAGCGCCGCGGTCGGCAAGGAGAAGCGCCCCCCATACATGTGCACCGCATCCCCGACTCGCAGGCCGATAGACGATTTCAAGGTCACCCAGATGGAGCCGGCGCCCGCCAGCGCCGCCAGACTCCGATAGGGCAGGCCGACCTGAAAGTCGATGGTCGCCTTGATCAGACGGCTGACGTACGGTGCGAGGTCCGCCGTACCCATGAGGTCTCCGGCCATCACATATTCGCCGTGCGGTCCCTCCAGAAGCAGCGTGCGCGGCACGGCGAACACACGGTAGGAGCCGAGCCCGCGGTTGAAGATCACAACGTACGACACCGGTTGCCGGCTTGGCTCCCCGGCGCCGACCGTCACCAGAGCGACGTAGCCCAGGTCGGGCTTGGCTACATGCTTGGCGGTCAAGTGGTGGGCGATATAGGCGGCACCGAGCACCGCCGCCAGGGCCACCGCTGCGGCCACGAGAGCCAGGGCGGCCAGCTGCAGACGCCGCCCGCGTGCAGCTCGTCGTTCGCGCAGGCGCTGTGTCCTGTAACCGCTACCCTTGGCCATGGCACTCGTTGTACAGCGCGACGGTCGCCGGGGCAAGGAGCTGATGCTTGTCCAGGAGCTGCTGCAGGGTCATGCGTGCCGCCGCCGCCACGGCTTGGTCGAGCGACCGTGACGCCAGAGAGCGGACCTCAGCAGCGCCGGCGAAGCGCCTGCCCGGCTCGCAGAAGTCCGCCACATACACACAGCGCGCCACCACGTCCATGGCGGGACCGCCAGTCGTGTGCAGGGCGATGGCCGCCAGCGCCGACCGCGAAAGACCCTCGCCGGACAGCTCGGCAGCGGCCACCGGGCCGTGCAGCAGCTGCAGGGGATGACGGCGCTCGAGGGCGCCGACCGTCAGGGAATGGCGTTCGGCCGCCCGGAGCAGTTCCTCAGGCGACCACGCCCGGCAGAGGTCGTGCAGCAATCCGGCGAGCCGGGCGTCGGTCTCGTCGCCACCCCAGCGGCGGGCTAACTCGGCCGCCACGTCAGCGACCCGCCGGCAGTGGGCCAGCAGCCGTGCGGACACGCTGTGCGCCGCCAGGCGTTCAGCCTGCGCGACGTCGATCACGTGCTCCCGTAGAGTCGGTGCTCGGTGATGTACCTCTCCACTGGCTCCGGCACCAGGTAGCGGACCGGCTTGCCGCTGCGCACGCGGCCGCGGATCTCACTCGACGAGACGCTGACCACGGTAGTCGGCACAACAGTGACTTTCTCGCGACCCCAGCGCGCGGCCTCCTGGTCCACAGCGTGCGAATCGTCGCCCGGACGCAGTGCGACCGCCAGCGCGCAGAGCTCCAGTATCTCGCGTGGCCGATGCCAGCTGCCGAACTGCAGCAGCGAGTCCGAGCCCAGGATGAAGAACAACCAGTAGTCGGCCCACTGCCGCTGGATCTCGGCCACCGTCTCGACAGAGTACGTGAGCCCTCCGTCGATCTCGACCGAGGAGACTGCGAAGCGCTCGTCGCCGCGCACGGCGAGACGTGTCATCTCCAGGCGCTCGGCTGCTGAGACGTCGGCCGCCGCCGGCTTGTGCGGCGGGTTCGCCGCCGGCACGAACAGCACCTTCTCGAGACCTAGGATGGCGCACGTGTCGGAGGCGATCATCAGGTGCCCTACATGCGGCGGGTTGAAGCTGCCGCCGAGGATGCCTAGTCGCCGCTCGACGTTCACGACGCCGCGCTCAGCCGCGCACCTGCCCATCGCCCCAGACGACGTACTTGGTGCATGTCAGCTCCTCCAGGGCGATAGGACCGCGGGCGTGCAACTTCTGGGTCGAGATCCCCATCTCGGCGCCGAGGCCGAGCTGGCCGCCGTCGGTGAAGCGCGTCGAGGCGTTGACATACACACAGGCGGCATCGACGCGCTGCGTGAAGGCGGTCGCCGCCGCCAGATCCTCGGTGACGATGGCCTCCGAGTGACCGGTGCCGTAGGTCTCGATGTGCGCCACCGCTTCGTCCAGCGACTCCACGACGCGCACCGCCATCTTGAGGCTCAGAAACTCGGTCTCGTAGTGCGTCTTGTTGGCCCGCCGCAGCGATGGGTCGTCGACCAGGTCAGACGTCGTCTTGTCCACGGCGAGCTCCACGCCACGCTCGCCGAGCTCCTTGACCATGAGCGGCAGAAACGCTGCCGCCACGTCGCGGTGTACGAGTAGCGTCTCGGCCGCGTTGCAGACGCCCGGGCGCTGCACCTTGGCGTTGAGCGTGATGCGGCGAGCCTTATCGAGGTCGGCAGCGGCATCCACGTACACGTGGCAGTTGCCGCCGGCAGCGTGGATGACCGGTATGCGGCTGTGGCCGACGAGGAACTCCTTGAGCTCCTCTCCGCCGCGTGGGATGACGAGATCGACGTAGGCATCCTGCTGCAACAACTCCTCCAGCTCCTCGCGCTCCGTCGACAAGTGCGAGACGGACTCGCGCGGCAGACCGGCGGCCATGACGCCGCCCTGCACGACTTCGGCCAGCAGTCGGTTGGAGTGCCTGGCGGCACGGCCGCCGCGCAGGATGACTGCGTTGCCCGTCTTTATGCACAGGGAGGCAGCGTCGACGGTCACGTTGGGTCGCGCCTCGTACACGACCGCGACGACGCCCAGCGGCACGCGCACCTTGCGTACCCTGAGGCCGTTGGGCAACGACCAGCCGTGCGCGACCTGCCCGACGGGGTCGTCCTGCAGGGCCACGGCACGCACGCTGGCGACCATCTCACGAAGGCGGTCTTCGTCAAGCAGCAGGCGGTCGACCATGGCGTCGGGGAGCCGGTCGGCACGGGCCAGGGCGATGTCCTCGGCGTTCTCGGAGAGGATCTCGTCCACGCGCCGCTCGAGCGCTTCGGCCGCGTAGGCCAGCGCCTCGTCTTTGCGTTCCCGTCGTAACAAGGCCAGCTCGCGCGAAGCTCGTTTCGCGCTCGCACACAACTCCTTGACGGTCACTGTGCCTCCTCGCTCACGAGCACCAGGACATCACGGTGGATCACCTCTTCGTCGGCGTGCGGCAGAGCCGCTCGCACCTGATCGCTGCGCAACCCGGCGACCCGGCGGACTTCGCGCGCCGACATCGTCGTAAGACCCCGCGCTACCTCGCCCCGGTCGAGGGCGATGACTGCGACCGCGTCACCCGCCGAGAAGCTGCCGTGCACTGCCGTCACGCCGACGGGCAGCAGACTGCCGCCCGTGCTGACGAGCGCCTGAGCCGCGCCGGCGTCGATCTCTAGCGTACCACGCACCGGCTTGGCGTAGCGCAGCCACAGCCCGAAGGCAGACTCACCCGTCGGGTGCGGCCGGGCAACGGTGCCTACCCGCTCCCCGCCTGCAGCACGGCGGATCACGTCCTCGTGCGCGCCGTTGGCGATCACGGTGCGCACGTCGGCGGCCGCCGACATGCGGGCGGCCGCCACCTTGCCCGCCATGCCGCCGACCCCGCGGCCGCCGCTGCCGCCGACCACGGCAGCCGCGACGACCTCTTGGTCGTCGAGTCGCTCGACCAGTCGTGCCCCAGAGTCCCGGCCAGGATCCGCCGTGAACACGCCGTCCTGGTCGGTCAGAAGCAACAGCAGATCGGCACGCAGTAGGATCGCCACCTGCGCCGCCAGCACGTCGTTGTCGCCGAAACGGATCTCGTCGGTGCCCGTGGTGTCGTTCTCGTTGACCACGGGCACCACGTGCCAGGTGAGAAGGCGACGGAGTGTGGCACCGGCGTTGACGTAGCTCTCCCGGCGTGCGAAGTCCGTGCTCGTGAGAAGCACCTGGGCAGCGGCCAGGCCGCGCTGGCGCAGCAAGCGCTCCCAAGCGCCGAAGAGGCGGCCCTGGCCTACGGCTGAGGCCGCCTGCAAGGCCTCGATGCGTCGCGGCCGCTCCTGCATGCCGAGCCGGCTTTGACCGCAAGCGATGGCGCCGCTGCTGACCAGCACTACCCGGTCGCCCGCGGCTACGAGCCCAGCGATCTCGGCCACCCTGGCGCCCAGCAGGCCCAGTCGCAGGCGTCCGCGCGTGTCGGCCACCGTGCTCGAACCGAGCTTCACGACCAGCGTCCTCATGGCCGACACTCTCGCTGAGACTGCATCACAGGAACTCGAACTCCTGCTCACCGATCAGGACTGCATCCCCAGGCTGCGCCCCGGACTTGCGCAGCGCCGTGCTCACACCCGCCTTCTCCATGACAGTCTGTACGTACTCCACTGCCTCACGATTGTCCAAGTCGGCCTTCGCGACCAGCCGTTCGAGAGCGCCGCCCTTGACCCGAAAGCCATCGCCTTCCTTGAGCACGCTGAAGCTCGCGACGCGATCGCTCGCCGGCCGCAGCACCACTCTGGCCCCGTCTTCGTCGCCTCTGCGGGCCGCCGTCGTCTCGGCATGGGCGAGCGTCTGTCCCACCGCAGCCACCACGTCCTCCAAGCCCTGGTGACCGGTCGCCGACAGCGCCACCGGCGCTGCCGTCGTCACCAGCGCCGCGCCCGCGGCACGCAGCACATCGTCCAGCTCGCCGGCCGGCACGAGGTCGACCTTGTTCACCGTCACGATGGCAGGCGTCTCGGACAAGGCGGGCTTGAAGGCGAGCAGCTCGCGCTGCACTGTCGTCAGCGCCTCGGCCGCCGCCGCAGCTCCTTCGCTGCCGTCCACTACGAACACGAGCATGCGGGTGCGCTCCACGTGAGCCAGAAAACGGTCTCCCAAGCCGACGCCGCGACTGGCGCCGTCCACGAGCCCGGGGATGTCGGCGAGAACCACGGGACGGCCCTCGACCTCGAGCACGCCGAGGTTGGGCTCCAGCGTGGTGAAGGGATACGAGGCGATCTTCGGCCGCGCCCGGGTGAGAGCGGCCAGCAACGAGGACTTGCCGGCGTTAGGCAGACCCACCAAACCGACGTCGGCGAGCAGCTTGAGCGTGAGCTGCAGCCACAGCTCCTGACCGGGGAGTCCGTGCTCGGCGAAGCGTGGCGCCTGACGGGTCGCAGTGGCGAAGCAGACGTTGCCGCGACCGCCTTCGCCGCCGCGCGCCACGACGACTTGGGCGCCCACTTCGGCAAGGTCGGCGAGCAGCTTGCCATCGGCGTCGCGGACCTCCGTACCTACCGGCACCGGCAGCTCGAGCCGTGTGCCATCCGCACCGTGGCGCAGATCGCCCTTGCCGTGACCGCCGTTGCCCGCGCGGAAATGGTGCTGCCGCCGAAAACGGTAGAGGTCGGCCACCTGACGAGTGGCCGTGAGGACGACATCTCCGCCGGGCGCGCCGTCGCCGCCGTCGGGGCCGCCACGGGGGATGTATTTCTCGCGCCGGAAGCTGACGCAGCCGCTGCCACCATGGCCGCCACGCACGTTGATCTTGGCGCGATCGGCAAGCATCACAGAGGCCGGCTTCGCGCCGGAGTCACGCTACTCGACGGGGACGACGGAGACGAGTCGGCCGGCGTGGCCGGTGGAGAACACGACACGGCCGCCGACGCAGGCGAAGATGGTGTGGTCGACGCCGATGCCGACACCGTCGCCGGCACGAAAGCGCGTGCCACGCTGGCGCACGATGATGGAGCCCGCCGGCACTACCTGGCCGGCGAAGATCTTGACGCCCAGTCGCTTGGCCTCCGAGTCGCGACCGTTGCGACTGGTGCCAGCGCCCTTCTTATGCGCCATCTTTCGTCTCCTTCTGCTCTTTGACGGTGATGGACTCGATGGCGAGTTTAGACAGCCTGCTGCGGTGACCGCGAGTCTTGCGGAAAGTCGACTTGGGTTTGTAGGTGAAGACCCTGATCTTCTTGCCCAGCACGTGCTCGGCGACGGTGGCCTTCACCTTCGTGTGCTCGAGGGCCTTGGCGTCAAACTCGCCACTCTGGGTACGCACCGCGATGGGCCGCAGGGCCATGCTCTTGCCTTCTTCGGCCGCGACTCGATCGACGACGATCACGTCGCCTGTGCTCACCTTGTACTGTTGCCCACCCACGCTCACTACAGCGTAGAGGATGTCGTTCTTAGCCACGTATGCTCCCTCACGAAGACGGCCGCTCATAGTAGCCAATCCACGCCTGAGTGTCAACGCGCCCGACCGCTCACAAGGGTCGCGTGCGCTCCTGTACGCATGGCCGTCACTACGCGCACGCGACGCCGCGTGCCAAGACACTCCCGGCCGCCTTCGACGATGACCATGTAGCCGTCGACGTAGCCCACCGCGTCCCGCGGACTGTAGGTGAGGGCGTACTCGACCTCCACCTCCACCTCCTGGCCCTCGTGCACCGGGATGCGCTGCTTCTCCACCTCTGCCGGAGTGCCCTCGATCACGATACTGAAGCTGTCCACCGGCAGCGCCTGGGAACTCTCCAGGAACACCCGCTTGCCGGTCTCCTTCTCCAGACGCTTCAGACGCCCGTCGGCCATGAGCCGCTCGGCCACATCACCGTTGACCTCGACAAGCATGGCCTTGTTCTGTGACGCTCGTGCGCGCTCACGCACGCTGCGCTCGACGCTGAGCGCCACCGTCTCCTCCGAGAGGATGCGCGCCTTGCCCTGACACAATGGGCAGGTCTTCGTGAGGATACCGCGCGCTCCGTCGGTGGTGTTCTGGCGCGTCATCTCTACTAGCCCCAGGGGCGAAAGCTCGACCACGTACGTCTTGGTGCGGTCGGTCTCCAGCTCGGCCTCGAGACGATTGAGCACCGCCTCGCGGTTCTTGGCGCGCGCCATGTCGATGAAGTCGACGACGATGATGCCGCCGATGTCACGCAGCCGCAGCTGACGGACGACCTCGCGAGCCGCCTCCAGGTTGGTCTTGGTGGTCGTGTCCTCGAGGCCCTTGCCGCCGGTGTAGCGCCCGGTGTTCACGTCGATCACCGTCAACGCCTCGGTATGGTCGATGACCAGATTGCCGCCACTGGGCAGGTTCACACGCCGTTCAAGAGCCCGCGAGATCTGTTCCTCGATGCCGTGCGCGGCAAAGAGCGGCTCCTGCCCGGTGTAGAGCTCCACACGCTGCTTCAACTCCGGGGCCACCTTGTCCAGGTAGGCGACGATCTCCTTCTGGCGCTTGACCGTGTCGCAGACCACGCTCTCGCACGACTCGTTGAAGAGATCGCGCACTGTCTCCAAGGCTACGTCGACCTCGGCGTACAGGAGCCCGGGCGCCGACACGCCGTCCACCTTCTTCTTCAGCCGCGCCCACAGGCGCGACAGGAAGCGCAGGTCCCGCTGCAGCTCCTCGATGCCGATGCCTTCCGCGGCCGTCCGCGCGATGAGGCCGGCGTTGCGCGCGTCCAGGCTCTTGCCCAGGTCACGCAAGCGGTCACGCTCGTCTTGCTTCAGACGCCGCGACACGCCGACGCCGCTGCCGTTGGGCACGTACACCAAGTAACGGCCGGCCAGCGACAGTTTGGTCGTCAGGCGAGCACCCTTGTTGCCCATGGGGTCCTTGCTCACCTGCACGAGGATCTCCTGGTTGGAACGCAGCATCTGCGTGATCCGCCGCCCGCGCCGGTCCGGCTCATCCTCGACCACGACCTCATCCACCGAGAGAAACCCGTTCTTGTCCAGGCCGATGTCTACGAAGGCGGCGTCCATGCCGGCCAGCACGTTGTCCACTTTGCCCTTGTAGATGTTGCCCAAGCACGAGGTCTTCGACGGCCGCTCGATGAGGATCTCGGCCAAGCGGCCGTCTTCGACGACCGCCACGCGCAGCTCGGACGGCTCGCTGCTTACCAGGATCTGCTTGCGCCGCGGCATCTCGACAACGACGTCGTCGGCTCCTGGCGACGCCGAGGCGCCTTCGGTCTCCGCGACCGCTGCCTCGGGCTTGGCGCTCGCACGGCGACGGCGCGTGCGCGGCTTCTCCTCTTGCGCCGTCTCGCCACCTGCTGCCGGCGCCTCACCGCCCACGCCAGGCTCCTCAGACACAGGCTGCGGCGCGCCAGGCGCCGCCTCTTCGGTCTTCGACTCAGCGGTGACCGTCTTGCGGCCGCGACCCGAACGGCGGCGGCGGCCGCGCGGCTTCTCCTCTTCCGGCGCCGCCGCACTCATCGCTGACGCCTCGCCGCCCGCGGCTGACTCCGCGAGCGCCGCAACCGTCTCCGTGCCTGACTCCGCGACGGTCGGCGTGAGCGGCGCCGCCTCTTCAGTCTTCGGCTCTGGTGTGGCTGACTGCCGGCCGCGCCCTGAACGGCGGCGGCGGCTGCGAGGCTTTGGCTGCGGAGTCTCTTGCTGCGGCGCCTCGGCGCCGGTCGCCGGCACCTCGACACTTGCCTCCGGCTGCTCAGGCACAGCTACCGGTGGTGCAGTCGATGCCGCCTCTTGAGTCTTCCGCCCTTCCGCGACGGCCTTGCGACCGCGACCGGAGCGACGACGACGCGCTGTGCCCTTTGCTCTTGGCGCCTGCGGACCGGCCTCGACGCCTTCCCTAGCCGGCTGCGGTTCTTTGCGCGACTGTGCCGACTGCGGCTCCGCCTGCGTCAGCTCGCCAGGCGAGGGCGACTCCGGCACCTCGCCAGCGGCGTCCGCTGGTGTCGCCGCTCGCGCGGCGGCCCGGGCAGCGGCGCTCTTGTGGCGCCGACCGCCACGGCGGCCGCGGGCTCGCCTCGCCCGAGGTTTGGCGTCTTCTTGGCCGGCGGCTCCGTCTGCCGCCGGCTCGCCGCCGGTCGGCGCCGGGGCGCCAGTCTCTTCTTGTTCGTTCACGCTACTCCGATCCTATGGCCCGCCGGCGAACCCGGCAGGCAAACCTGTGTACACGACGCGTCGCCGCAACAGGTGACGCGCCACAGCCTCGACTCCGGCCTGGTCGGCCACGAGGCTCACGAACTCTTGCGGCCGTGCGGCACCGGTGCTCCGATGGCGCACGGTAAAGCCGACACACACGCCATCCTGCGCTGCACGGCACCATGTGTCGGTCACAAACTCCTTCAAGTCGACTATACGCCGACCCTTTGGCGACACACGCTCAACGGGCGTGGATTGTGCCGCGCTGAACCACCGCAGGGCGGCGGCGACCGCTCCCTCGTCTGCAGCAAGGCCGAACTCGTAGTCGGCCGCAACCGCTTGCGGCCGCGGCCTCTCGGCCACAGCCAGCACTGCCAGGGGTTCGAGGCCTGGCGCTGCCGCAGCCGCCAGCGTCGGCAGCGCCACTTCAGGCTCAGGCGCCAAGTCGGGCACCTCAGCCACGAGCAGCTCATCCTCCGCGGCCGCGCCCACGGGCAACGGCAATCCCAAGGCCAGGCGCGGCTTGGGCCGCAGTCCCTCGGACAGCACGAGGTCGATGCCGGCGCGCGCAAAGGTGCGTCGCCAGGCCCGCGCCGTGTCGAGGTGCGACAAGTAGCTGGCGCTGCCGCGGCGGGCGAAGGTGAGCAGCCAGTAGGTCATCCGACGAGATCCATGCTCACATCGTCGTGGCAGACGCCACAGGCACCACATCGGCCGCGACGACAGTCATCAGTGCGCTGCCGGGATGCCGCACGACCGGCCTCGAGCGTCAAGAAGCCTTCCTCAAACCCCGCATCAACGGACTGCCACGGCAGTGGCTGACTCGGAGCCGCGCAGGCGAGCGCGTTCAGCTCGACACCCACGTCCGTGGCGGCCGCTCGCCACAGCTCCACGTCGAACCACTCCGTCCAGCCGTCGAAGCGCGCGCCGCGCCGCCACGCGGCCTCGATCAGCTCGCCGCTGCGCGGACCGCCGCGCGCCAGCGCAGCCTCGACGACCGAGGCGCCCACGTCGTGGCACGAGATGCGCACGCCGCGCGGCATGAGGTCGCGCAGAAGGGTCTGGCGGCGGCGCAACACCTCTTCGCCGGCAAATGCCGC
>Ga0182021_10001780_pt1 | contig 25027 bp, 27 predicted proteins | sample 612E3MmetaG_FD_120493 | JGI IMG/M metagenome (GOLD analysis project Ga0182021, IMG submission 120493) | Permafrost microbial communities from Stordalen Mire, Sweden - 612E3M metaG (Illumina Assembly) | ecosystem: Environmental > Terrestrial > Soil > Wetlands > Permafrost | place: Sweden... | reverse complement strand
ATGAAACAAATACAAACAAGCTGCGTAAATTGATGTCAATAAAATTCCAAAGGAAAATAAAGCCGGGCGCTGTTCTCTTTTGGAGATATTTAAATCTGAAAAAAATTTAAAATGTATACCAATCAGTACGAATCCGAAGAAAAGCAAGATAAATACTGTTGATAAGATTGTCCAAAAAAAAGCCAGTGGAAAATCGCCTGTTTTTTCGTAAACCAAAAAAAATGGCACCGGAACCAAAATTACCAGTGGGCTTAAAACTAAAGAGATGATTTCGGCGATTATTCTTTCTTTACTCATGCTTTCAGGTTTTTGAGAAAAAATTCTTTACCGTAGAGTTGATTTAATTCTAAAAGGCCAATACCTTGCTCTTTGCCAGTCAAAAGAAAATAGATTAATTTGAAAGGAATTTTTTCGGTTTTGGAAAAATTTTTGAGGGCAGCCAAAAATTTTTCATCCTCCCAATTCCCGTCACCTAATTCATTTATTATGAACTTTTGCAGTTTTGCTGCAATTTCTTTTTCTTCCTTCGTCATATCTCTTTGTTTTTGAATACTGATTAGATTTTGAAAATCAACTAAGGTACGCATTCTAGAAGCTGTCGCGTTGACGAGAATATCTGCATCTTTACCTTTTAATTTATCTTGAACTTCAGCGTTATCTTTATAAAAATCGCTGAGTCTTTCCTTAAGCTTTCCATTCTCTGCCAAAGTTCTTATCCAAACCCCATTCATCCACTCTAATTTTTTAATATCAAAAATCGGGTTAGCGGTATTGATATCTTCTAGCTTAAAATTTTTGATCATAAAGTCCATGTCCATTTTTTCTTGGTCGCCACCCGGATTCCAGCCATGTAAAGCCATAAAATTCAAGAGCGCTTCTTGAATATATCCTTCATTCCGATAATCGAGCACTGATTTTGCGCCGTGCCGCTTGGAAAGCTTGGTTTTATCCGGGCCTAAAATTACCGGCATATGCGCAAAATGAGGCGGCGTCCATCCAAAGCTTTCATACAGAAATAAATGCTTTGGAGTTGAAGAAATCCATTCTTCTCCCCTGATGACGTGAGTTATTGACATTAAGTGATCATCAACTACATTGGCTAGGTGATATGTTGGGAAACCGTCTGATTTCAATATCACGAATTCATCAACATCTTTGCCCCAAAAAGATATTTTCTTTTGACCAACAATATCTGTCCATTCAAATTGTTTATCCTCCGGAACTTTTACCCAAATTGCTCCATCTTTTTCAAAGGCGATTTTTTTATCCACCAATTCTTGAACATGCTTTTTATATATTTCCAAGCGCTCGGATTGATGGATTGGCTCTCCATCATAATTTAATCCTAACCAATTTAAGATCTCAATAATTGCTTTTTCGGCTCCTTCAACAATTCTTTTCCGGTCAGTGTCCTCTATTCTTAAAATAAATTCACCTTTTTCATGACGGGCAAATAGAAAATTAAAAAGCGCGGTAGTAGTACTTCCAATGTGTGGAATACCTGTCGGGCTGGGAGCGAATCTGACTTTGACCATACTTGCATTGTAGCTTAATTTTTTTCTATACTCAATATATGTTCACCTTAAGTCAGGCCAGTTATGATACTAAGGAAATCTTGAAATGGGGCGGACTTTTTATCGCCGGCTTAGTGGTTGTTGTTGTTTTTATTCAAATGTTTTTAATCGCCAAAGAGGCGATTTTTCCGACTCCTCCGCCTAAACCAACCGTGGCTTTTGGCAAACTTGACCCGCAACTTTTTCCTGCCAGTGTCACCGATAAAAAACTGACCTACAAAATAAACACTTTAACGGGGTTTCTTCCCTCTTTTACCGGACAAATAAAAATATTCAAAATCAAAACCGCTGCGCCGGATCTCTTAAGCCTTTCAAATGCCAAAACAAAAGTTGCAGCAGCCGGTTTTAAGTCCATGCCAACACAAATCTCGGATATCAACTACAAATGGGCCAATACTGATTCGCTTGGATTATCGCAAGCAATAACGATGAATATCGTTAACAATAATTATATCCTAACTTCTGATTTTTTAGCCAATCAATCTGCGCCTTCCGGAGATTTACCGAATGAAAAAGACAGTATTACGACTGCGACTGATTATTTAAGTCAGATAAATACTTTTCCTACGGATATTGACACTGGTAAAACTAAAACCAGTTTTTTGGGAGTTGCAAACGGTTCTTTTACGCCGGTTGCTAGTCTTGCTGATGCTAAAGCAGTAAAAGTTGATTTCTTCCAAAAAGATATTAACAATATTCCTGTTGTTTATGAACAGCCTAACTCATCCAACATCAATGTCTTAGTCGGTCCTAAAAAAGAAATTCTCCAGGCCCAATACTTTTATCAAACACCAGGGAGCGAATCGGCGACTTATCCAATTAAAACTTCTGCACAGGCTTTTGATGATTTACAAAAAGGGATTGCTTACATTGCTTCTTACGGCGGCTCGTCTTCCAACGTTTCTGTTACCGACGCTTTCCCCGCCTATTATATTAGTAGCCAAGACCAAAAGTATCTAATGCCGGTGGTCGTATTTGAGGGGAGCGATAATTTTACTGCCTATGTCCCCGCAGTTACGGATGAATGGATAAGTAAGTAAGGTTATTTGAAACCAAATCTAAGAGTTTCTCCGTATCGGCAAATCTGTCATCACTTTTCATTACAACGATAATAATCGTTTTCCCTTTTTCATCTTTTGAGGTTACCAGTACTTGTCCCGCTTCCTGTGTGTAACCGGTCTTTACCCCATTTACACCATCTTGACCCAAAAGCACATTCAGATTATTTAAATCGTAAGCATGAGCACCACTGACATCGCTGATTATCTTCTCTTTGCTGCCGACTATTTTTTTGATTTCTCCATTTTGCATTGCAAAAGACGCTAACCTAGCCATATCAAAAGGTGTTGTATAATCACCGTTATCAATTAATCCTGCGGGATCGGCATAATGAGTGTTGTAAAGCTTTAGCGTTTTTGCTTTCGCATTCATTTTGTTAACAAACATTTGTTCTCCACCCGGATAATTTTGGGAGATTGCTAAGGCGGCATCGTTGGCCGAAGGAAGAAGCATTGCGTATAAAAAATTCTCAAAAGTCATTTGTTCATCTTTAAGAAGACCGAGAACCGAACCATCGGAAGTTGCCTCTTTAACGGTTAAAATATCTGAAAGCTTAAAATAGTCCAGCGCTGTTAAAGCAGTCATAATTTTCGCCGTTGAGGCAGTTGAGGATTTTAAGTTAGGATTTTTGGAGTACAAAACCATTTTTGAATCTGCGTCCATAATAATTGCGCCTGTGGCCGAAATGATTGGCACGAATTCAGTTTTAATAATCGGCACTTTCGCTTCTTGGGAAATTTTGAATGACACCTTGAGAATTTTATTTTGCGCAATCCAGAAATTGAGAATTGAATAAATACAGATTAATCCAACAAAAATTAAAGCTAGAAAAAGAGTGATTAATAACCAAAAAGTTGGTCTTTGTAATTTATTTGGAATCTGAAAACCTTTCATCTACCCTTTCCATATCACGCGGAAAAAGTGAAGCCTCACGCACATTTTGAAGCTCCAGTATCTGCATCGTCATTCTTTCTGCGCCGAAAGCAAATCCGCCCTCAGGCGGTACGCCATAACGAAAAGCTTCCAAGAACATCTCCACTTTTTTGGGGTCCATCTTCCATTCTTTAACATGCTTAATTAACTGATCATAATCGTTAATTCGTCTTCCACCAGATAACCATTCGATGCCTCGGCATAAAAGGTCCATTCCTTCGTTATATTCGGGTTCTTCGGGATTAGGGTAAACGTAAAAAGGCTTATTTTTAGTCGGGTATCCATAAACAAAAACAAAATCCGAGCCCGTCTCTTCCTTGATGATGGCGCAAATTTCCCGCTCGTCTTCCGGATTTAAGTCTTTTGCTCCGCGCGTATCCCGGCCCGAATGCTTAAATATTTTCTCCTGAGTTTCTCTTAAACTTAAGGTTGGGGTTTTATCGATCATTTTTGGAAGCGTCGCGTTGTAAATTTTAAGCTCTCTTGCGCACTCTTTATCCACTCTTTCCAAGATAAAACGTACAACTTGCTCTGCCATGTCTTTAACATCTGTCCATGAATCGATAAAAGCCATTTCGGCATCCAGAGAGACAACTTCGGCGAGATGGCGCGTCGTAACACTTGGCTCAGCCCGGAAAATTTTATTGACCGCAAAAACACGCTCAAAAGCAGACATCACAATTTGTTTATAGAGCTGCGGACTCTGCGTTAGATAAGCCTTGTGACCAAAGTAGTCGACTTGAAATACTTCTGCTCCGCCTTCGGCCACCGCCGGAACAATCGATGGGGCTTGGAATTCAAAGAAGCCCTCTTTTTTTAAGAATTCCCTAAAACCGTCTATAATAACTGTCTGAACTTTAAAAATTGCCTGAATTTTGGGGTGCCTCAAAGTTAAAGCGCGGTGATCAAGAAGAGTCGGCAACTCAAGATTAAGATCATCGCCTCCCATATCGAACGGTAAAGTTTCGGCTCTGGCTAAAATTTTAATTTCGGTGGCCTCAATTTCAATTGTTCCGCTAGCAATCTCTTTGTTAATTGCATTTTCCGGACGCTTATTAACGTTACCTGTAATCTCAACCACGAATTCCGGCCGTAATTCTTGCGCCACTTTATATGCTTCTTCGGAAACTCTGGGATTGACAACGACCTGAATAATGCCGTCCCTGTCCCGAACATCCAGGAAAATTAGCTTGCCGTGATCTCTGCGGATTCTAACCCAACCCTTAATAGTGGCTGATTCTCCCGCAAATTCATGCGCTTTGGAAGACAAAACTCTGCTTGATTTACTCATAACCTCTACATAATACATGAGATTAGCCTGCTTGACAAGAAGCCTCGCAAATGATAACATTTGATATAGTAATGAAATTATTTAAGTTATTTATTAGAACTTCCTAAAAGTAAGAGATTACCAAATCTCTGCTCCAACACGGAAGTTTTTTGTGGCCTAAAAGTATGAGAGAACACTATACGGATGCATATTGGAACAACAACGAAGGGAAACCACAAAGAATGGCGCTTGTTACTGAACCGCATACTCGCCATGAGCCTCCTTCAGATGAAGAAATTAAGGCAGTGGCAGAAGGAAAAGCAGAGTTTATTCCTGGAAGATTAGAAGTAATGCTTCCCGCTAAGCATTCTTCTCGCGATAGACTTCCTTCAAAAGAAGAGATTGAAGCAGTTAGACATGGAAAAGCAAGATTTTTTCCACGAGGCCAGACCCAAGTACTAAAACTAGCTAGTGCGTGGAGAGCGCATTTAGAGGCGTCCCATCCTACTACTGAACCCGATGGAGAATGTGACCAAATAATCAAAGCGGCGTTACTTCTAGGAATGAATAAATCTAATAAAAATATTATAAGTCATGTGTCGAGAGTAATAGAAGATCCGTTGATCACGCTTGCTCAAGCAAGAAGGGACCATGAAGTATTTCAAATGTCTGGTGTTGCGGCCATCAAACATCGACTTGTCGCGCGTCGCTCTACTTAATATCCTTAATTTTTAGCTCGATGTTTTGGCGGTCTCCCCAACTATTATCCGAAAGTGTATAAACAACATCTACTTTATCACCAATCTTAAGTTTTGAATCTTCGCCCATTCCAAACGCAATTCCACCTATTTTGAAATTTGAATTTTGACTTTTGAATTGCATTTTGAGGTGTTTTCCATCTTTTCCGACAACCCTGATATCTGCGATGGTGAGATTTTTGGTTAAAAAAGTCGGCTCAGGATTAGCCATTCCAAAAGGTGCGAGTTGTTGAATTGAAGAGTAGGTTTCATAATTTATGAGCGCTGGATTGAGTTCATAATCAATCCTTAAAATCCTTTCCAAGTGTTCTTTTTTTAAAAGTTTGCGTGCATTTTCATAAAGCTTTTTTTCTAGCGCCTCGAGCTTTGAATTTTCAACCGTGAATCCGGCTGCCATCGGATGTCCACCAATATCAACCAATAAATCTGACGCGCTTCTTAAAAATTCGACAATATTAAAACCTTTGATTGAGCGGGCCGACGCTTTACTCTGTGTTTTGCCTTTGGCTATAATGATTGAAGGCAGATAATATTCTTCCACCATTCTTCCGGCCACCAATCCGACTATTCCTTGTTGATAGCTTTCGTCGGCAATAAAAATTAAGCTTTTTAGTCCCTCCTTCTCTACTTTGTTTTTAGCGTGCGCTAAAGCTTCCTGAGTAAATTGTTGTCTTTCCAGATTTGTTTGGTTTAAAAGCTCCGTCAATTTTTCCGCTTTCTTTTTGTCAGAAGTACAAATTAATCTTAATGAATCCATGGCGCTGGCCAGTCTTCCCATCGCGTTAAGTCGGGGCGCGAGTAGATGGCCGATTTCATAAGTATCAATTTCTTCTTTGACAATTCCCGCTTTATTAATTAAAGCCAGTAAGCCTATTCTTTTTGTGGCTCTTAATTTTTGTAAACCATAATAAACCAAAATCCGATTTGCTCCTGTCAATGGAACCAAATCCGCAATCGTCGCCAAAACCACCAACTCAAGATGGCTCGTAGCGTATGGCTTATTGCGTATGGCCATCTTACTATCTGCTATTTGCAATAAGCTATTTGCCAATAAGTATGCTACTCCTGCACCACAAAGCAGAGTCGTGTGCACGATTGCCAAAGCGTTAGGCAGTTTTTTTGCCGGCACGTGGTGATCGGTAATAATGACGTCAATTTTATTTTTGTTGGCAAAATCCACTGCTTCGTTTGCCACAATTCCGTTATCAACCGTCATGATTAAATCCACTTTGCCTTTTTGCAAAAGATTTTTAATTCCAATTTCGGACAGACCATATCCTTCTTCAAACCGGCTCGGGATATAAGGCAAAACATCAGCACCCAAAGAATTTAACGTTTCCCAAAGAATGGCCGTCCCGCAAATTCCATCCACATCGTAATCACCAAAAACAATTATCTTTTCTTTATTTTTGATGGCTTTTTGAATTCTTTGCAGCGCTTTCTTCAATCCTTGAGCATTTATTTTGACTGCCGCAGGAGTAACTTTGGAAAGTTTTGGGTTTAAAAAACTATCAATTTCTTCTTTGCTCTTGATGCCTCTGTTCCTCAGTAGAATTTTAATGAGATCCTGAATTCTTAATTCTTGATTCTTAATTCTTAATTCTGACTCGACCTGCCATTTTTTCATAAAGATTATATTCTGCTATACTATAACAAATATGGTAAAGGTTATTCCAGACCAAGTATTAGAAGTCTATAAAGCTCTGGAAGAAAACAAATTCGAGGCCTATTTTGTTGGCGGAAGCGTCCGAGACCTACTTTTGAAAAGAAAAATTAAAGATTGGGATTTAACCACGAATGCAACCCCTGAACAAATTGTCAAAGTATTCCCCAACGGATTTTATGATAATGAATTTGGAACGGTTGGAGTACCGGTAAAAATTGGCGAAGAAGACCACGTCGTTGAAATTACTACTTATCGAACCGAAACGGCATATAAAGATAACCGGCATCCTGAGAAAGTTTCCTGGGGAAAAACTTTGGAAGAGGATTTAGGCAGGAGAGATTTTACTGTCAACGCCATCGCACTTCGAATCGGTGAAAAAAATGTTTTTGAATTAGTTGATCCATATGATGGCGAAAAGGATTTAAAACAGAAAATTATTAGGGCAGTCGGCGATCCGAACCTCCGTTTTAAAGAAGATGCTTTAAGACTTTTGAGAGCTGTCCGGATTACCACTGAACTTGGATTTACGATTGAGAAAAAAACTTGGGAGAGAATTATTGAAGATGCAATGTTGATTGAAAATATTTCCGCCGAAAGGATTAAAACTGAATTATTGAGAATTTTAGGAAGTGATAATCCTTATGCAGGAGTAATGCTTTTAAAAGACTCCGGCCTATTAGGTTTTATTTTGCCCGAGCTTTTGGAAGGGATTGGCGTTTCGATGGTAAGGCCGGGGCGACATCATACCACCGATGTTTTTACGCATAACATTTTGTCTTTAAAATTTTGTCCGTCTATTGATCCGCTTGTGCGGTTCGCAACGCTTTTGCATGACGTAGGCAAACCAAAAGTCGCCGCAAGAGATGAGGATGGATATGTCATTTTTCATAATCATGAAGTGGCCGGAGCCAGAATTGCGGCGGCGGTTTGCGACCGCTTAAAGTTTTCCAAAAAAGACAAGGAGAAAGTTGTAATACTAATTAGGTGGCACATGTTTTCCGTTAACGAAAATCAAACCGACGCGGCCATTCGAAGATTTATTAGAAAAATTGGCGTTGAGAATGTTAAAGAAATGATGGATTTAAGAGTTGCCGACCGGCTTGGCGGCGGAACACAAACTGCCGAGAGTTGGCGGTTAAAATTATTCAAAGAAAAAATCGAAGAGCAATTAAAACCGGCGCCTTTTTCAATCAACGATATGACAGTTGACGGCAATGATGTAATGAGAATATTGAATATAAAACCGGGCCCGATTATTGGAAAAGTGCTGAATGAACTTTTTGCCGAGGTTGACGAAGATTTAAAACTGAACAATAAAGAATATTTGGAAAAAAGAATTAAAGAACTTGGAACTAAAATCTGATAGAATAAGCTTATGAATAAACAAAAACTACAGGAAGAGTTAAAACAATCAATGCTTTCCAGAAACGAATTAAGGACTTCTGTCCTAAGGATGCTTTTATCGGCAATAAATTATTACGAAATTCAAAAAGGCGGCGCGGGATACCAAGCAACTGAAGAAGATATTTTAACTGTGACACAAAATCAAGCTAAACAAAGAAGGGATTCAATTGAACAATTTAAAACCGCCGGAAGGCAAGAGCTAGTTGATAAGGAAACTAAGGAGCTGGAAATTTTAAGTGCTTACTTACCCGAGCAAATGGGAGAAGAAGAAATTACTAAGCTGGTTAAAGAAGCAATTGCGCAAACCGGCGCAACGTCCATGGCGGATATGGGAAAATTAATGGGAGCATTGATGCCAAAAGTAAAAGGCAAAGCCGACGGCAACCTAGTCAGTTCAATTGTTAAAAAAGAGCTTACTTCTGATAAATAGATAGCTTTAGAACCTACTTTTATAAAAATTGCTGTTAAGAAATAAACTCTTAATTATTGGGGGCTGCGTCAAACTTTTTCCCCATTTTGATGGCCATTGCAATTTCAAAGGCAACCCTCGGATCAAATAGTTCACCTAGTGGGCACTGTCTAACTATATCTTCACCCTTTTCTTTATCAAAGTAGCCAATAGTAGCTACGTCTGTTCCGTCGTCAATTTGCCTTAACTCATAAACAATTGGATCTTCCGGATGTGCAACACCAGCACCTATTTGAAAGGGGTGGTCCAAAGCAAATTGCTGTGCTTGCTTTACAGCCTCTTCTATTATTGCATCGACTTCTGAATCACGTTCATGCATTCGGCAATTATAGCACGGATATCTCAAAAGTCAAACTATGAGATGTTACTCCGCGGGATAGAGGACATTAAAGATTATTTCTTTCTTTTCTGGAGAATCTCCTGCCAGACTACTAATAAAGGTGAAGCGTTGAAGATTGAAGAATAAGTTCCGGAGATTATTCCAATCAAAAGCGCCACCACAAACCATCTGATTGTATCTCCGCCAAAAATCAGCAGTGCGAACAAAACCAGAATAACTGTTAATGAGGTGTTAAGCGAACGATCAAGAGTTTGCAAAATTGAATCGTTGACTACTTCTGAGAAATTTTCCCCGCCGACTCTTCTTAGATTTTCCCTAATTCTGTCAAAAACAACAATTGTGTCATGCACCGAAAAACCAATAACTGTTAAAACCGCCGTAACGAAAAGACTATCAATTTCTACGCCAAAGAAATGTCCGAAGATTGAAAAAAGTCCAATTAATACTAAGACGTCGTGAATTAAAGCGATAATCGCGCAAACACCGAACCGGAAACTGCTGGTTGGTTTTGGCACGCTTCTAAATGACCAAGTTATATAAATAACGATTAAAATTGATGCAACTATTAATGCGTAAATAGCATTTTGTAAAGTTTCCGCGCCGATGGTGGGACCAATTGTTTCATAAGATTGCTGCTGAAAATTTCCCAATTTGGTTTTTAACTCCTGTGTAATTCGCAGGTCCTGATTTTGATCAACCGGTTGCGATTTAATTAATACTTGACTTCCGGAAGTTGTGATATCCTGAATTTTAATTTTGTTCTGCAAGAAAACTGTAGAGATAGTCTTAACGTTAGCGTTTGAAACTTTATTTGGTAACGCTAAAGTTATATTCGATCCTCCGGTAAATTCTACCGAAAGATTAAGCCCGAAAAGTATTAAGGAAATTATTCCCGGAATAATAACGATTAAGGAAATTAAAAAGTACCAATATTTTTTACCGATAATATTTATTTTCATTTTATTTATAAATTAATCTTAGGAATGTTCGCGTAACCACGATTGCCGAAAACATAGACACTAAAACTCCGATTGCCAAAACCAACGCGAATCCTTTAACCATGCCCGTTCCGAATTCATACAAAACAAAGCTAGTGATTAAAGTTGAGATATTTGAATCTCTGATTGATGTCCAGGCTCTTGAGAATCCTAATTCAATTGCGGTTTCGTGCGATTTGCCTTGCCTTAGTTCTTCTTTCATTCTTTCAAAGATTAAGATGTTAGCGTCAACTGCCATACCTATGGAAAGAATAAAACCGGCAATTCCGGACAACGTTAGAGTGATACCATAAGGAGTAATTGAACTTAATTTAAAGATTGCTAAAACAAATAGTGTATATAAGGTTAGAGCCACGCTGGCAATGGCACCCAGTTTTTTATACAAGGTTGTCATAAAAACGACGATAATAATAAATCCTAACGCGCCGGCAAAAAGGCTTTTCGCTAAAGAGGCACTCCCTAACGTTGGCTCGATAATGCTGCTGGATAAAATACTTAACGGCACCGGCAGGGCTCCTGCGTTTAGTTCTGTACTCAGTTGCGTGGCCGTATCGGTGGTAAAACCTCCGGTTATAACTGCATTTCCACCCTCTATTGCTTGGTTAACTGTTGGCGCCTCAATTATTTGATTGTCTAACATTATCGCTAATCTTTTACCAACTGTTCTTTGCGTAATATCGGCAAATTTCTTTGCGCCCGTAGAATTAAAAACGAGTTGAACTTCCGGCTTCCCCGTATTTTGATCAAATCCAACACTTGTTTGCTTTAAATCCGACCCTGTTAAATCAGTTTTCTTAAAATAAGTGCCTCCTGCATTAATTACGTCCACCGAATTAAGTTTTGCTGCGGAACTGGCAATTTCCTCCCAAAAATTTAGCTGGGCTGTCGTACCGATTAAATTTCTAACCTGATTGACATCCGTTACTCCCGGAATTTCAACATTTATCCGGTAATCATTATTGTTAGTGACGGCCGTCTGCACTAATGGTTCTGACACCCCAAACAAATTTACTCTGTTTTCAATGACTGTTTTTGCAGAATTTAGAGCAGAACTTTTTTGGTCGGAGGCAATATTTTTCATATTAGCCCTAAGCACCAGGCTGGTTCCGCCTTTCAGATCCAATCCTTCGCGAAAATTAAGTGTTTGATTAATTTTTAAAGCGGCGAAAATAGAGTTAGGATCAAAATTAAATGTTTTACCTGCGAGATGAACATTGGAGAACTTTGGCAAGTTAATAAAAACAGCCGCGATAGTTAAACCGATGATGAGCCATAAAAGGTAGCGTGGATTTTTTCTCATGAGAGCATGGTTTCTTCGTCACCGATAAGAACCACCCTAGAACCGGCAAGGATGGAAATTATAAAAGGATCTCTTTTCTTGCGGCGGAAACTAAATTCTTCTTCGGTCATTACCGTGTAATTTATTTCCGTGTTTAGTCTTTTTTCTTCCTCTCTAACTAGAAGCGCCAACTCGGGCAAAACTACATTGCCGACAAGTAAAAGATCTACTTCGTCCGGTTGCTCTTTCATTTTCCTAAGGAACCGGCCTGAAAACATTGCGTATTTTATTCTTCCCAACTTAACTCTATTTTTAAGGATGTCCGCTCCCAAACCAACACTTTTCGAACCAAGCCTTAAGAGGTCGTAGTAAAAAGGGTAAGCTTTATTCAGGAAATAATAAACTCTGTTTGCCCGCGGCTCTCGGGTTAAGATGCCTTTCTTCTCCAAAAATGCCAATTCTCTTCTAACCGCGTTAATTTCATCATGCGTTCTTCTGACAAGCTCCCGGACATGCAGCATATCATTAGGAGAACTTAAGAAAACATTTAACAATTTTATTCTTGATTTCGATGTGATTAAATCTGAAAACATAATTTGTTCTATCTACTGAGGACTAATATACATCAACTATTACTGAGTTGACAAGTGGGACAAACTATTACTTTACGGTCAATACCCCATCTGTGGGCAGGACTTCGAACCAAATAAGCCCTCTATCGAATTGAATCTGTTTTCCGCTTGCGTCCTTAACTAAAGTTCTTGAAGTTCTGGTATCTTTTTCCCAAGTTCCATTGATTCTCTTTCCGTCTTTGAAAATAACCGCTTTACCTGTTCCTTTATTTTCAAACAAAAGATGGTCATTAGCGACATATCCATCATTAGCATTATCTTCAACCATTTCTAAGACCACCACGTTTTTGGCGGTTAACTGTTTGCCGGTATCTTTATCTAGCTGCGGTTTTCCGCCATTTGCCCGTACATAGAGATTTGTCTTTGGATTATATGTCCAATCAACAAAGTAATCGCTTCCGGCTGATTGCCAAAATTCTAAATGAATCGATTGACTGGTTGACCTGGCCGACGTCGGAGCATCATCGGTAAAAGTGTAAGGAATAAATTTTGTGTCCCATGAATTTCCCTGCTTATCAACATTAGTTAGACCTCTGCTGGTAGCTGCATAATCCAATAGCTTATCTACTGAAGAGTACATCGTATGCTCAGTAGCTACATTTGGCAATCGGCCATAATCTCTCCAAAACGTCGGGAAACCGATAGAGAACTGGTTTAAGTCGTTATAGCCTGTCCACCCATAAGTATCTAATTGCCCCAGCGCATCTGCCGGCCCGGGCTGGTTCGCGCCCCCTACATGAGCGTACAGAGGCGAATCTCCATATTCTGACATGAAGTCGATATAATAGGTTCTGGCCGAACGAACAGGCCCAAGCTGACCTGCATCCTGACAATAAAAGACGGCCAAAAATCTGGTGATACCGCCTTCGGCGACTGCTTCGTAAACCACGTCCGCGCCGGAAAGTCCGGACTGCGGCCTGGCATCAACGTGATTTTCAATCATTACTCCTAAAGGACGGTGTTTTTGCCACCATTGTTCTTGCTGTTTGGAATATAAAACGCCATTAATTGGACACGCTTCTGTTTTAGGAAGAGTATTATCGAAAACTAATTGCCCGCCTGCACCCGCTGTCGGAGCCGGCAAAGGAGAACTAATCGTTGGCGGTGATGCTTTTGCGAAAAAGAGGTATGATGCAGAAGCTGCCAGTAAATATAAAACTACTGCTGTTACTATTACTACTGTTGTATTTCTTTTCATAATTATAAATTAGCGCTGGCTTCCTTTAAAGACTTCTTTTCTTCTTCGGACAATTCGTAATCGACACCCTTACCGCTAATAACTCTTTTTGCGTACCATCTTGTCCCAGACCGGGAATAAAGACCGGAAATTACTACTCCCGTATCTTTCCCATCAACCAAAGATAGAATAAAACTTTGGTCTCCGCCGGTGTCTTTAAAAGGATTAAACCTGATTAAACCTACCTTTTGGATATGCAAAAGACCCTCCTTTTCTATTCTAGCAGAATACTCCTTGAGGTAGTCAATATCCTTTTTGTGCAGATCCACATCCTTAAGTAAATCGTCCAAAACCGTCCGCAGGCTTTTTTCGCTGACCCCTTTCGTCAATCGGTTATAATGTTGCAAAACTCGCCAAAAGAAAATCGAAAGCGAAACGAGCCAAACGAAAATTATTGCCAGAACTAGGAACAGGAGATTTGTTGGCATAATATCTTTTTATATTAGCCTCTTGACAGCTATCATGTCAATAGTGTAATCTAGGCTCATTCATGGCTAAGAAGAGAAAAACCCGAGAACAGAAAATTTTAGCTGATTTACGCCATAACTTTAGTCACACTTTTGCTAGTCAAGCTCCCCTATCGGTAAAAATTCAGGCACCAATTGTTCCTTCTGTTGCAATGTCACAGATGCAAAGAACGACAACTTTAAATGCGTATCCATATCTCGCTAAGGATCTAACCAAGACCGCAATTTTAACTTTAGGCATTTTTGTCTTTCAAATAATTCTTTTTCTACTGCTTAAAAATCACGCTTTAATAATACCGGGAATTAGTTATTAATTAGTCGCCGCAAAGGCGGCTTGAGAGGAGGTGAATTATAAAATGGCATCAATGTATTGTGTTAAATGCAGGGCTAAGAGAGACGATCCAAACGCAGTAAAAGTTACCATGAAGAATGGTAAACCAGCTCTCAAAGGCAAATGTCCAGTCTGTGGTACGGGAATGTACAGGATTGGAGCAGCCTAGTCTTGAAGATCCTTCGAAGGAAATTATCCTTCAAGAGATAATAAAAAACCCCCACCTTTTTGGAAGGGGTTTTTTATTGGCAAAGGCCATCAGAAATCAAAAACAGTTGCTATTTCCCTTTGTAGTGGATGAGTTTGTAGACTTGAACGACTGAGACATCCCACTTTCCGGCAATATCCGCTCGGCCAAAACCGGCAATCTCCCATAAGGAATTTCCCACTGGTTCACAGAGAGCGGTTTCACAAACTACAAATAATTGACTCGTCACTGTCTTCCTTTGTGGATCATGCGCCGGATCCTCAATTATCACCGACGGATGTCCCCAAAGCGTAAAGAAATAGCGGTAAGCATGATCAGAATTTCCAGCGGATATTAAGGCGAAATTAAACGGTAAGGCGTTTGTTTTAGTCATCACAAAATCGGCAATGGTTTGCATCTGATTTAATTGTCTATTGGGTTGATATTGGAACGGTATTCCATCAAGATTTAACCCAACGATTACAACCAGTAAAATTAGCGAAAGAATAATTCCCGCTTTGAAAAACTTTATTCTTTGCATAAAATCCAAACTCTGCGAAACAAGTAAAAACGGCAGAGGAAACATAAAAGCAAAGTAATAGTCGTAAATTGATTTTTGATAAAAGCCGAAAAGCAAAATCCCAATCGTTAACCAAATCGTTAACAGGAGATATTTATTAAAATCCTGACTTTTGTTTTTGTAGGCTTTGTAAAGTTTAAAGAAGAGAGTGGCACAGGCAAAAACCGCGAATACGAGAACAAAGATTTGCCAGAGAGATAATGCCCAATGACTATAATTGGACTGAAAATCCGGCGTCGGAAAATAAAAAACCAATCTTCCAAACAATCTGAAAAACACATCGTAAATAGTGACAAAAAAATTAGTGCTTGCTCCGGTTTTGCCGGAAAACAAAACAAAACTGACAATACTTTTAATGTCCAAAAAGCCATGTCTTATTTCGAAGGCCAGAAACGGCGACCAGCCCAAAATAAACCCGAGGAAAATTGAGAGATAATTCTTAGATAATTTAGTGAAAATCTGCCAACTCTTTTCTTTATAAACAAGTGAAAGAAAAGTATAAACCAGTATTACCACTCCTAAAAAAATGGAGAGATAATGCAGTTGCATGGCAATTCCAAATAAAACGCCAGCAATAAAGAATAGCTTTAAACTATTTTTGCCTAACGCCTTATACAGGCAATAAAGGGTAAGCAGGGAGAAAAAAGGCATCGGGTTTGGATTCCAAGAAGATCTTGAGTAAACAATTACTAATGGGGAAAGCGCATAGATAAGGGCGGCCATAAGCCCTACTTTGGCATTAAAAAAATCTTTGCCGACTATGTAAATGAGCCAGACAGTGGCGATACCAAAAAACGCCACCATTACCGCCGGGCCGACCGGATTGTAATTGAACAACCATAAAAATGGCGCCATAAAATAATAATAAATCGGCCCCAAGAAAAATCCTCCCACCGATGATGTAGGCCCCAGAAGCGTTAAGTGTCCATGCAAAATATTATAAACGACTAAAACATCCCTACCTTCATCACCAAGAAAAGTCATGTAGTCTTGAATCCTGTATAATCTCATGAACGCGGCGACCAAGAGGATTAAAAGTAAAGCAAACTTTTGCACTAAATTTTGAATTTTGAATTTTGAATTTTGCATTACCATTACTTCGAGGGTTTTTTACGCCAGATTATCAATCTGTAAACCGTAAAATTATAGATCAGTAAAAATCCTGTTCCGATTATAAAATAGAGGAAGTAAAACTTTTTCCCGAATAATGTGTCTCCTAAAAATATTATCCCCGTCTGGATGATGATGACACCGATTGCCGAAGTGGCATAAAAATTCATTAATTTCCATAAGTATTGACCAAGGCCATTGATTTTCTCCGTTTTAAAGGTCCAGAGATTGTTAAAGTTAAAGTTTGAAAAAATGGCCACGACTGCCCCTGTAAGGTTTGATATTGTGGGATCGATATTGAAAACTCCAACCATAACTCTTAAAATTACTGCCTGAAGAACAAACCCTAATCCTCCAACGACCAAAAATTTACCAAACGGACCAAAAATTAACTCTTTAATTCTGGCCGTGATAACGTAATACAAAGTTTTAATAATCGTTTCTATTCCGGGAATTTTGGATTTTCCCATCGTTCTGTCGGTCGCATGAAAGGGTACCTCGGCAACTTTAAATCCATCCTGCACCGCGTTTAACAAAGACCCGACTTGAAATGTATAGCCGGAAAAAGCCGTCAATTTTTCTTTCTCTTTGAGAAAAACTGCTTTTTTAATTGCTCTATAACCGCCTGTCCAATCATGAATACTAAAGCGCATTAAAATCATTCTGATTAACAAATTTCCCCAAACGGACATTATTTTACGATGGATTCCCCAATTCGCAGGAATTGAACCTCCCTTGCTATATCTTGTGCCGATAACAAAATCGTTTCCTTCGTCAATCTTTTGCAAAAAATCGGGAATCTTTTTGGGGTCATGAAAGAAGTCGGCATCCATTTCAAACATGACGTCCGCGTTTAACTCGTTAATCGCGTAAGTCATTCCACGGAGGTATGCAGCACCTAAACCGTTTTTTTGCCCAACCAATAAATGGAGATTGTCATATTGCTTCATTAACCCTTTAACTATTTCCGCAGTTCCATCGGGAGAACTATCATCAACAACCAGAATCCCCATGTCGTAGTTTTTTACTTCTTTAAAAACTTCTTCAACCACCGGAATGATCCGCTCGATATTACCTTTTTCGTTATATGTCGGGATTATGACTATTGCTTTCATATAAGCCCTTTAAAATATTGTACAGTTTTTTCTATCCCTTCCTCAATACCTACTTTTGGCTCCCAATCCAAAAGCCTTTTTGCCTTGGAAATATCAGGCTTTCTTATTTTCGGATCATCCTCCGGCAATGGTTCAAAAACAAGTTGAGAAGTTGAGCCCGAAATCTTTTTGATAATTTCCGCTAAGTCTAAAATTGTCTTTTCATCAGGATTACCTAAATTTATCACTTCTCCTTTTATATTGTCTGAAAACATCGCCTTTTCAATTCCGATTGCCATATCATCGACATAACAAAAACTTCTGGTTTGTTTTCCATCTCCATAAACCGTCAAAGATTGGTTCGCAAGCGCTTGAATGATAAATTCCGAGACAGCTCTACCGTCATCTTTGCGCATTAAGGGACCATAAGTATTGAAAATCCGGATAATTCTTGCATCAAGACCTGAGGTTCTGACGTAGCTCATGGTGATTGCTTCACCAAATCGCTTGCTTTCGTCATAGACCGAGCGCACTCCATTCGGATTAACGTTTCCAAAATAATCTTCTGCCTGCGGAGACACTTTTGGATCCCCATAGACTTCGGACGTTGAGGCAAAAAGGAATTTTGCGCCGGTTTTTTTGGCTAACTCCAAAAGATTATATGTCCCTAAAGAATTCGCCAGTAAAGTTTCCAATGGAAGATTCCTATAGCTTTTTGGGGATTTTTCGTTAGGCGACGCCGGACTAGCCAGATGAAAAATAAAATCTGCTTTGATATCATCCAAAGGTTTTGTGATGTCTTTTTCCAGGAAACTGAAGTTCTCGTTCTCTTGTAAATCTAAAATATTGCCTTTGTCACCGGTAATTAGATTATCAACACAAATAACTTTATAATTTTCCGAAAGCAGGCTTTTGCATAAATGCGAACCTATGAAACCTGCTCCGCCGGCGACTAATACGGTCTGCATATTATTTTCTTTCTCTTTCGAGGTCGGCTTCAACCATTATTTTAACTAGCTCTTTAAAGCTCGTTTTCGGTTTCCAACCAAGCACTTTTCGGGCTTTGCTGGCGTCTCCAATTAAATAATCTACCTCTGCGGGACGCATATATTTAGATTCATTAGCAACGACATATTTCTGCCAATCTTCAATTCCAACCACCTTAAACGCCTCCTCCACAAACTCCTTGACGCTATGGTTTTCTCCAGTGGCAATAACATAATCATCGGGCTGTTCTTGCTGGAGCATCATCCACATCGCCTCGACGTAATCACCGGCGTATCCCCAATCTCTTTTTGGTTCAAGGCTTCCTAGCTCTAATTTGTCCTGTTTTCCTAGTTTTATCCTCGCCACTCCGTCGGTAATTTTTCTGGTCACAAACTCTATTCCGCGTCTTGGAGATTCATGGTTAAAAAGAATTCCCGAACAAGCAAATATTCCATAACTCTCCCGGTAATTTACCGTGATGTAATGGCCGTAAGCCTTTGCTACTCCATAAGGACTGCGTGGATGAAACCTGGTAGTTTCTCTTTGCGGGGTTTCGGTAACTTTACCAAACATTTCTGAAGATGAGGCTTGATAAAATTTAATTTTCGGATTAACAGTTCTAATTGCCTCCAAAACTCTCGTTACGCCAAGCGCGGTGAACTCACCGGTTAAAACCGGTTGATCCCAGGAAGCTTTTACAAAAGACTGGGCGGCTAAATTATAAACCTCATCGGGCTCTGACTCTTGTATCGCATCTGTTAATGAACCCTGATCAAGCAAATCAGCGGAAAAAAGTTCAATTTTATCTGTAATATCCTTAATATTCTCAACGTTTGGAGTGGACAGCCGGCGTACTGTTCCTGTAACCCGATAGCCCTTCGAAAGCAGGAACTCGGCTAAATATGGTCCGTCTTGTCCGGTAATACCGGTAATTAAAGCTGATTTCATAACTAACTTATTTTAGATAATATTTCGCCAATAGTCCAGTGTATCTTCTAAGGTCTTTTCCAATGGGATTTCCGCCTGCCAGTTAGTAAGCTCTTTTATTTTCGTCGGGTCACAGATAAGGTCCGCGTCATCTATTGGCCGGAATAAAGATTTATCAATTTCCACCCTAATCTTAACTTTCGTTAAAGCAAGTAGCCTATCTAGAATTTCTGATATCTTATGCGAGACCCCCGAGCCGATATTATAAACTTCCCCAATCTCCCCTTTCTCCATTAGTAATGCGTAGGCTTTAACCATATCCCGAACGTCGGTAAAATCTCGTTTTGCTTCTAAATTACCGACGGGCAAAACCGGTTGCCTCTTGTCTTTTTCTATTTCAGCTATTTTCTGGGCAAAGGCGGAAACAACAAAATTCGGTGACTGGCGAGGCCCGATATGGTTAAATGGTCTAACCCGAATAGCCTTTAAACCGTAAGATAAAAAATATTGTCGACCTAAAAAATCCTGGGTTAGTTTTGAAACAGCGTAAGGATTAGTTGGATTTAAGGCAGTTTCCTCATCAATAGGAAGATCTTCCTGCTTAACGCTTCCGTAACCTTCAGCAGAAGAAACAACTAGCGTTTTTGATTCTAATAAATTACTTTTTCGCATGGCTTCGAAGATATTTATTTGGCAAGCAATATTGTTCAGAACAATTTTCCGAGGAGAAGAAAAGCTGTCGGCAGCCGATGTAAACGCAGCTAAATGATAGATGATATCCGGTTTCACTGCTTCAATAAGTTTAAAAACTTCATCTTCGCGGCTTAGGTCTACTTCCAACAGTTTTATTTTGTCTTTACTTTTTTCTAAGTTTTTCGAGTCGCTTTTTGAAAAACTTGTGCCAAAGATCTCGTTGGCTGAGTCCAAAACAAGATAATCGATAAGATGACTACCGACAAAACCTGAAGCTCCTGTAACTAATATTTTCCTTGCCATAATTATCTGCCTACGCCCTGATAAACAAAACCTAACCTCTTAACTTCTGTAGGGTTATAAATATTTCTGCCGTCCAGAATAACCGGGTTTTTCATTACTGACTTAATTTTATTTAAATCGAGCTGCTTGAATTCATTCCATTCGGTTAAGATAATTAAAAGCTCTGCATCCTTTGCCGCCTCATAAGCATCTTTACAAAATTCAATGCCTGTAATTTTTTTCTTGGCAGTCTCGATGGCGATTGGATCAAAAGCTTTTATTTTGGCGCCAAGAGTTTTAAGCACATTTATAATTGTTATCGAAGGGGCATCCCGCATATCGTCAGTATTTGGTTTAAATGAAAGACCCAAAATGCCAATTGTCTGACCGTCGATTTTCCCACCAAGTAATTTCTTGGCTTTTGTAACTATTGCCTCCATTGCCTGCTTATTAACTTCTTCTGTTGCTTCCAGCATCGTAAACCGGTAACCGTTTTGCTTGGAAATATGAATTAAAGCCCTAACATCTTTGGGGAAACAGCTACCCCCATAACCCGCCCCGGGAGAAAGAAATTGGTTACCAATTCTTTTGTCATAGCCGATTCCTTCCAATACTTTTAAACCATCCGCGCCTGCCAGTTCACTTAAAAAAGCGATGGCGTTAGCAAAGGAAATTTTTACAGACAAAAACGCATTGGCGGCATATTTTATCATTTCCGCAGTTTCGATATTGGTTAAAACATAATTACCGTCAATTGGCTCATGTAACTCAATCAGCACATCCTCCGCTTTCTTGGAATCTGTACCAATCACTATTCTATCCGGACGTAACGTATCTGAGATTGCCTGTCCTTCTCTTAGAAACTCCGGGACAGAGGCTAAATCAAAAGTGGCCTTCTCCGGTTTTACTCTTTCAATTAATTCTCTGGTTTTTTTGTTGGTGCCAACCGGTACAGTGCTTTTTGTAACCACAACGGTATAACCATCAAGATGTTTGCCAATTTTTTCGGCCACTTCATAAACAACCGACAAATCGGCATCGCCGGTAGCTTTTGAGGGCGTCCCAACGGCAATAAATACAACGCTTGAAGATTTAATTGCTTGGTCATAATCAAGCGTAAACAATAATCTCTTGGCCTTAACATTCCTTTGCACGATTTCGGAAAGACCCGGCTCGTAAATAGGGATTATGCCCTTATTGAGGTTATCAATTTTTTCCTGCGTGTGCCCAATGACCCAAACGATATTGCCCAAATCGGCAAAAACTGCCGCTGTGACTAAACCTACGTATCCATGTCCTACAAAAGTAATTGTCATATGTGAATTTTATCCTGCTGATTCTTAACTTCCCCGATGCCTTTATCAAAGGTAGACATTTCTATGCCCAGTTTTCCTATTTTATCATTTTTAAGATGAAGACAAAAGGGCCGTGGAGCTTTACCGGCAAAGTATTCCTTTCTTGAAGTCTGGGAAATTAAAGATTCATCAAAGTTAAACGTTTGGGCGATTTTTAGCGCCGCTTCGTAAGGAGTTATTGCTTGAGAACCAACAATGTGGAATATGCCTGTCTGATTCAAATGAATTAGAACATCCAAAGCATTAACAATGTCATCAATAAAAGTCGGAACCATAATATGATCGGTAACCATAGCTAATTTTTCGCTTTTTTCTAATCTGGCTATTAATGTTCTCACAAAATCATTCCTTTCAAAATATGCTCTGTAAGGATAGGCAAGTCTGGTGATTATATAATCTAAACCTGAAGATTGAATGAGTTTTTCTCCTTCATATTTTGTTCTGGCATACCAGTTAACCGGAGCCGGCTCATCTTCTTCCGAATAAAATCTTTTCTTCCCATCGAAAACAAAATCGGTGGAGAAATAAACAATTTTTTTATGCGTTTTTTGACAAGCCTCGATTATATTCTCTGTCCCGAAGACATTGACTGCCCAGGCGGTTTTTTCTCTTACCCAAGTTTCTGCTTGCTCCTCTGAATTTATTAAGTCCAATATTTCTTGATCTCTTATCTTATCCGTTTCGCAGCCATCAACATTCGTTTTTGCGGCCATATGCAGAACTATTTGGGCATCCGAAGCAGAAATTGCGTCCAAAACCGCTTTTTTTTCCAGGATATCTACTCCGATTGGTTGAAATTCATATGCACCTTCCAAAAGTTCTGGCAGTCTTGAGCCGACTAGGCCTGTTAACCCGGTTACTAAAATTTTTGTTTTCATATACGACCAAAAATTGGCAAAGCAAATTTGTCTTTAACATATTTCAGATATAATTGAATATTCCCGTAATGATCAAAGCCAAATTGATTTTCATCTGGAATGCTATCTAAACCAAACCAGCTTATTTCGCTTACTTCATCATTTAAATTTTTTCCTCCTCCTTTAAGTTTTGCGACATAAATAAAAGCGATGTTCTGTCTATCCTCTTGTGGCCTGTCCGGATTATCCGCGACGCGTAGTAGTAAAAATGGCTCTACTGCATATCCGGTTTCCTCCAAAACTTCCCTAACTCCCGCCTCTCTTACTGTCTCATCTCTGTCGACAAAACCGCCGGGGAGAACGTATTTTCCGCCATTAGTTAAATTCTTCGCTCTCTTTACAAGAAGTATTTCATTTTTTTCATTGAGAACGATTACATCTGCAGTAACGTGCCGAAAAGATGTTTCGCGTCCACTCTCTAAGGTGCATTTAATCATTTACTGTATTGTTTTTTGTAGTATTCTTTATACTCCCCGTTTTTAACATTTTTCCACCACTCTCTATTTTGTTGATACCATTGCACAGTTTTTTCAAGCCACTCGTCAAAACCATGTAACGGTTCCCATCCCAATTCTGTTCTAATTTTTGTCCAATCCAACGCATACCGCCTGTCGTGTCCGGGCCTGTCCTTTACAGATTCCATTGAACTTTCATCTTTACCCAAAAGTTTTAAGATTTTTTTGATAACTTCTAAATTACTGATGTCTTCGGTTAATCCACCCACGCAATAAGTTTCCCCGATTTTGCCTTTTTCTAAAATTATGTCTATCGCCCGGCAATGATCTTCAACGTATAACCAGTCTCGAACATAAAGACCATCTCCATAAACCGGGACCTTCTTCTCTTCCAAAAGATTCGTAATAGCCAGCGCAATTAATTTTTCCGGGAACTGATAAGGACCGAAATTATTGGAGCAATTGGAAATTGTAATGGGTAAATTATATGTATGATAATAAGCTTTTACTAGATGATCTGAACCGGCTTTACTGGCTGAATACGGACTTCTGGGATTATAAGCTGTTCGTTCATTAAATATGTTCTTATCTTCCAGATTAAGGCTTCCATAGACTTCATCCGTTGAGACATGGTGAAATTTTTTTATTTTATTACTAAGCGCTGCTTCCAAAAGCACCTGCGTTCCGAGCACATTGGTTCTGACAAATTCACTCGGATCTGTAATGCTTCTGTCAACATGGCTTTCCGCGGCAAAGTGAACGACGATGTCAATTCCTTGCATTGCATCATTAACCACTTTAGTGTCACAGATATCTCCCTGAATAAATTTATAGTTTGGGTTATCTTGAATGCTTTTTAAATTTTCTAAATTTCCGGCGTAAGTTAGTTTATCTAAATTGACTATTGAATCCTGTGGATGGTTTTTAAACCAGTAGAGGATAAAATTTGAGCCGATAAATCCAGCCCCCCCGGTTACTAAAATTTTCATTATATTAGCCCTCCTTGTTTTACTTTTTCCGCAACTAAATTGTTTGCTCTTAAGAGTTCATCGAAAGACGTCCCCGCATCAATCCACCAATCTATCAGGGAGCAAGACATCGTTCCTTCTTTGACATAAAAATTATTTAAATCCGTTACTTCCAATTCGCCTCTTGCCGATGGCGTAAGATTTTTAATAAATTTAAAAACTTGATCATCATACATGTATATTCCCGTTTGGGCGATATCTGATTTTGGATGTTCGGGTTTTTCTTCAATCGAAATTACTCTTCCATCCTTGTCTATTTCTATAACGCCGTACTGCCCTGACTCCGTTGGCATCTTTATTCCAAAAACCATCGCTCCTTTACTTTTTTTATCGAATTCTTCCACCGCGTTTTTTAGATTAAATCCAAAAATATTATCGCCTAGAACAACTAGTATCTTTTCGTCTTTTGCAAAATCTTCCGCTAGCATAATCGCATCAGAGATGCCTCCCTTTGGGTTCTCTTGCACAGCATAAAATATTTTAAGTCCGAATTCCTCTCCCGTCCCGAGCAAATTCTCAAAATGTCCAGCGTGATCAGGGGAACTCGTTAAAAGAACTTCTTTTATTCCCGCTCTGGCCATCGCCTCGATTGGATAATAAATCATCGGTTTATTGTAGATTGGCAATAAATGCTTGTTGGTAACTGAAGTTAGAGGACGAAGTCTTGTCGCCAATCCTCCGGCCAAAATCATTCCTTTCATATTAATCCTCCCATCATCATGAAGAATAAGATTGATAAGCCCAATACGCCAATGAGAATATATTCTATCACAATTCTTGCACTTAACTCATGATTAATGAGATGGTGCAAAACTCCCCATAAAATATAAAATAATACTGTCAATAAAATAACTAAACTTTGCAGTTTAATATTTGGGCTGGTTAATAAAATTAGAGCCAGTCCCAACCCTAAGATTGCCATAAGAGAAAGATAATATCCGAAATGTTTCTGAAGTTTTTGATACATTTAAATAATTGCTCCTCTCAAAAGAATT
>Ga0182021_10001779_pt1 | contig 25028 bp, 16 predicted proteins | sample 612E3MmetaG_FD_120493 | JGI IMG/M metagenome (GOLD analysis project Ga0182021, IMG submission 120493) | Permafrost microbial communities from Stordalen Mire, Sweden - 612E3M metaG (Illumina Assembly) | ecosystem: Environmental > Terrestrial > Soil > Wetlands > Permafrost | place: Sweden... | reverse complement strand
GCGGCCGCCGGAAGATACATCCCGATAATCAAACCTGCACCGGACGTGGCTGTGACCGTCAGAAACTCTCTGCGTGTGAGCGATGCGAGCGTTCTCATCGTGACCCTCCCGCCTGCGCGGCAAGATGAATCGCGCGCCGTATCCGCTGGTACGTGCCGCAGCGGCAGAGAATCCCCGACATCGCCGCATCGATATCCTCATCCGTGGGGGAGGGCTTCTCCTTCAGGAGTGCCGCGGCGGTCATGATCTGGCCGGACTGGCAGTAGCCGCACTGGGGAACGTCGACCGCGATCCACGCCTTTTGAAGGGGATGAGACCGGTCTGCGGAAAGGCCTTCGATCGTCGTGATCTTTTTCCCCGCGGCTTCGCTCACCGGCGTCACGCACGACCGGGTGGCTTCCCCGTCCAGGTGCACCGTGCACGCGCCGCAGAGCGCGTGGCCGCACCCGAACTTGGTCCCTGTGAGTCCCAGCGTGTCACGCAACACCCAGAGAAGGGGCATATCGGGGCTGACGTCCACCGTCGACGGCTTCCCATTGACGGTGAGGGAAAATGAAGACATGGCATCCTCCTGAAAGATAGTCGCTCAAAGAACGGAATTTCGGGGACGCAGAATTGAGTGCCTCCTGTCTCCCTCGTCAGACGGGAGCAGTGGAGGTCAGGGAGCGTGCCGTCGTGCGTATCAGGTCCCACGCGGCGTCGACATGCCGCTGTGTGACGTTTGTCTGGCTCGCCACGAAGCGGAGAGCAAAGCGGCCGTTCAGCTTTGTATGTGTTAAGAACACGCGCCCGGTTCTGTTGAGTTCCTCCAGGAGCGCGGCATTCATCGAATCGAGCGCCGTCGGATCATCCTGCGAGACCGGATGATGCCTGAAACAGACCGCGGCAAGCGGAACGGGGGCCAGGAGCTCGAAATCCGGCTCCGCTTCGACATACTGTGCAAACAAGCGCGCAAGGGCAATGTGCGCCCGTATCCGTTCCCGGAGTCCCTCGACGCCGAAGCTGCGGATCACGAACCAGAGTTTCAGGGCCCGGAACCGGCGGCCGAGCTGTATCCCCCAGTCCCTGTAATTGCGGACCCGGTCCCCCTCCCGCGTCTTGAGATATTCAGGGAGAATCTCGAACGTCCTGACCAGGAGCGAGGCGTCCTTCACGAAATACGCGGAGCAGTCGAAATTCGTGAACATCCACTTGTGAGGATTGAACACGAACGAATCGGCCATGTCGATCCCCTCGGACATCCACCTGAGTTCGGGAAGGAGGAGGGCGGTCCCCGCATACGCGGCGTCGACATGGAGCCAGAGCCCGTGCTTCCTGCAGATCTCTCCCATGCGCCGCAGAGGATCGACCGCCGTCGACCCGGTCGTACCGAGCGTCGCGACGGCGCAGAGCGGTTCGATTCCCCGCGAGACATCGTCGGCGATCGCCGATTCGAGCGCGTCGGGAATGAGGGCGAACCGGGCATCGACGGGAAGCTTCCGGAGTGCGGCGGCCCCCAGGCCGGCGATCTTCACCGCGCGTTCTATCGATGAATGCGTCTCGGTCGACGCATAGACGGCATAGCGGGGGTGGGTGGAAAGTCCCTCCGCATTGGCACGGAACGCCGTGTGCCTCTCCCGCGCGGTCAGTATCGCGCAGAGAGTCGCGGTTGACGCCGTGTCCTGTATGACGCCGGTGAACGAAGGGGGGAGGCCCGTCATCTCGCCGAGCCACTGCATCATCCGTTCCTCGAGCTCCGTCGCCGCGGGGGACGTCGCCCAGCTCATGCACTGTGCCCCCATCGTCGCGGTCAGCATCTCCGCAAGTATGGAAGGAGCGCTGTTGTTCGCGGGGAAGTAGGCGAAGAATGACGGATGCTGCCAGTGCGTCATCCCGGGGAGTATCGTGCCGCGGAAATCCTTGAATATCATCGCGAACGTCTCCCCGCTGGCGGGAGGATGGAGGGGGAGCCGGCCGATGATCTCGCCGGGGGCGACCGGTGACTTCACCGGATACTTCTCCACCTCGTCCAGATAATCCGCCATCCACTCGACGAGTTCGTGCGCGTATGTGCGGAATTCCATGTTCGTCATGCGGGAGTTCCCGGTGTATCAGGAATGCTTCTTCTGCATCCGGGTGAATTCCTTCAGGCGCGCAACGACCTTTGCATGAACCGTAGCGGCCGGGAGGCCGGTCAGAATGGCGATTCCCTCGTCGATCGACCGGACCGCGCGGACGTGGAAGAGGTGCTTCCGTACGGCCTCGATCACATCGTGTCTCAGCATCAGGTCTGCGACGTTCTGATGCGGGATGATTACCCCCTGATGCCCGTTGAGTCCCCGCGCCCTGCAGCAGTCGAAAAACCCTTCGATCTTCAGGTTGACCCCCCCGATCGGCTGTATCTCGCCGTGCTGGTTCACCGAGCCCGTCACGGCGATCCCCTGATCGATCGGTATTCCGGAGAGGCTCGAGAGGAGGGCGTAGATTTCCGTCGACGAGGCGCTGTCGCCGTCAATCCCCGAATAGGATTGCTCGAACGCGAGGCTTGCGGCCAGCTCGAGCGGGTGTTTCTGCGCGTATTTCCCCCTGAGATACCCTCCGAGAATGAGCACACCCTTGTTGTGCGAAGGTCCGCTCAGCGAGGCCTCCCTCTCGATATTGATGATCCCCGAACGTCCCACCGCGGTCTTCGCGGTGATCCGCACGGGTTTGCCGAACTCGTGCTCCCCGGTCTGGTAGACGCTGAGCCCGTTCACCTGCCCGATGACCTTCCCCTCGGTATCGATCATGATCGACCCCTCGTCGATCATCTCCTGGATTTTTTCCTCCACGAGCCTCACCCGCTCGATCCGCTCGTTGATCGCCCTGCGGACATGATCCCGCGAGACGTGCGTTGACTTCTCCCGCGACGCCCAGTAATTTGCCTCGCGGAGAACATCCGCAAGATGGCTGAACCGGGTCGACAGCTTGTTCTGGCGTCCCGCGAGCCTCACGCCGTATTCCACCACCTCGCAGAGCGCGGAAGGATCGAACACAATGAGGTCTTCCCTTTCGCACAGGTTCTTGATGAACGAGAGGTAGCTGCTTATGCTCTTCTCCCCCTTCTGCATCTCGGTATCGAAGTCGGCCCGGATCTTAAAGATCTTCTTGAAATCCTCGTCGTATTCGTAGAGCATCTGGTACATCGGGGAATCGCCGGTCATGATCACTTTGACGTCGAGGTCGATTGCCTGGGGCTTGAGCGCGGAGCTCGACCCGAGTAGTCCCGACTCCGGAGGCTGGATCTCGATCTGCCGGTTGCGGAGGATTCTCTTCAGCGTGTTCCATACGCCCGGCTCAGACAGGGCGTCCAGGGCGTTCAGAACGAGGTATCCTCCGTCCGCCTTCACGATCGACCCGGCCTTGATGAGCGTAAAATCCGAACGCCACACCCCGTTTCTGTCGACCTCCCTGTCGATCGTGCCGAAGAGGTTCTTATAGCGCGGGTTTTTTTCAAGGACCACCGGGGGCCCCTGGACGCCGCCGTTATCCGCGATCACGTTCACGCCGAACTCGAAAAACGTGTCCTCCTCCCGGGGCATCTGCATCCCGAGAACAGACGGCATCTGCTCCTCCTTCTGGTGGAAGCGCGCGAGGTTGTCCAGGATGCTCTTCTTCACCTCGGCGAGATACGGCTCGAGCCCCACGGTTTTGAACTTGTCGCGGATTTCGTCGAGGAGCTCCTCGACGACGGGGACCATGATCTTGTTGTTGAGGTCGTCGAGCGACTTCTTGGCGCGCCGCTCGATGTTCCGCATCTCCCGCATGACGATGTCCATCTGTCCTTCAAGAACGGCCTGCTCGGACGTCAGGCGTTTCAGTTCCTCGGCGGGGAGCTCTCCCGCATCGACCTTCGTCTGAAGCTGGTCCAGCCCCAGGGGGGTGCCGTCGATGACGGGGGCGATCTCGGGCCTGTTCGTCGGTCCCCCCTGCACCTGAACGACCTCGAAGCCTTTCCCTTTTACCTTCTTCTCAAAGTCCTTCAGCACGGTGCGCTGCCTGTCCTGGAAGTGCTCGAGCATCCCCTTCCGCTGTTCGATATAGCGGCGGCTCTCGAAGACGGCGGGGATGCCCTTCTGGAGGTCGTCCAGGAACGAGGCCATCTCCCGCTTGAACGCCATTCCCTGACCAGCCTGGAACACGAGCATCACCGGCGCATCCGGGTTCCTGAAGTTATGCACGTACACCTTGTCGGTCAGTGGGATCTTCCGCCCCTCGAAATCGTGGAGCATCCGCTGGATGGCGGTCATCCTGCCGGTCCCCGGGAGCCCGGTGACGAAGATGTTGTAGCCGTAGTGTTTCATCTCCAGGCCTACCTGTATTGCCTGAAGTGCGCGGTCCTGTCCGATGATGCCGCGCGACGTCGTAACGTCGGCAGTATCCGCGACGAGGAGCATATCGGACGTGCAGGACCAGCGGAGCTTCTCGGGCGGGATCTCGGCAGGAGCGGAAGAGTTCCGTCGGGGAGGAGTCCTGCGGGGGTGTTTTTTCGGCATTGTCAGTATTCTTTTCTGTTGGCGTAGAGGTTCATCAGTATCCCCACCATCGTCATCGCGGAGAGGAGCGCGGAGCCTCCGTAGCTGAGGAATGGGAGGGGGACGCCGATCACCGGGAGGAGGCCGATCGACATTCCGATGTTGAGAAAAATGTGCGTGGCGAAAATGGCCGTCAGTCCGATTGCGACAAACCCGCCGTACCTGTTCTTGACCGATGCGCCGATCGACACCCCGCGGAGCAGGAGCCCCATAAGAAGGAGGAGAACGGTCGCCGCCCCCAGGAAGCCGAATTCTTCGCCGGGAACGCAGAAAATAAAATCCGTCCACTGTTCGGGGATGAAATTCAGCTGTGTCTGCGTTCCGTGAAGAAAGCCCTTCCCGAAAAACCCACCGGAGCCGATCGCGACCTTCGACTGGAGTATGTTGTAGCCTGCGCCCAGCGGATCGGCGTTCGGATCAAGAAATGTCGCGATACGCTTCTGCTGGTAGTGTTTGAGTCCCTCGTAAATGAACTGGACCGACACGCCGACGAGAACGGTGAGCGAAAAGACCGCCGCGGCGACGATCCGGCCCTCCTTCGTCACGTAGATGAGCACGCCGAACACAAGGACGGCTGTCAGGAACGGCGTAGTGCCAAACAGTGCGGCAACTGCGGTCCCCACGGGGGCAACGATCGCCACAAGCGTGAACCGCGACGCCCCTCCCCAGAACAGGACGGGGAAGAACATGCCGAGGAATATGATGGCGGTTCCCGTATCGGGCTGCATCATGATCAGCGCGATGGGGAGGAGGACGATCCCTGCCGCGACGGCGAGGTCACGCTTCTTCCTGAGTGAGACATCGCTCCGGGCCAGGTACGTGGCGAGGGCCAGCACGGTGGCCACCTTCGAAAACTCCGACGGCTGCAGGCGGATCCATCCGAGGTTGAACCAGCTCATGGAGCCCGAGACCGTCTTGCCGAGTATGAGAACAGAGACGAGGAGGAGTATGGAAAGGAAGTAGGCGGGGTACGAGGCGAGCTGGAGCAGCCGGAACGGAACGAACGCGACCGCGGCGAGCGCAAGAATGCCGAGGCCCACCCAGACCACCTGTTTGTGAAAAATCTCCGCCGCGCGCGCGTCGTACGTCGCGCTGTAGACGGAGACGATGCCGATAGTGAGGAGCGCAAGAACGATAAGCGCGATCCGGTAGTCGACCCGCTCTTTGATTTCCTGGTAAATCATCGCGCGAGCCCCGCATGAAGCGGAGGAAGAGCTTGCGGGAAGGGAACCGGTCTCGGGCGGGGAGGAGGGGTGTCGTGGTGGGTAACCCACCCCTTCAGGTAACGCTCGATGCAGAGGCCCGCCAGCGGGGCCGCCTGCGTTCCGCCGTACCCGGCATTTTCAAGAAGCATCGCCACGGCGATGCGCGGGCTGTCGAACGGGGCGAACCCGACGTACCATGCGTGATCGGGGCCGTGCGGATTCTGCGCCGTGCCGGTCTTTCCGGCGCTCACGATCCCCCGGATGCGCGCCATGCCGCCCGTGCCCCCCGGTTCCTCGACCACGCGGCGCATCCCCTCACGGACGACGTCCCACGTGCTCGCGGAAACATCGATGTGGCGGGTCTGGAACGTCAGCGAATCGGTGGCCCGCGGGGATTTCGTCACGATGGCGCGGGCGACGTGCGGCTGATGATACTCGCCGCGTGTTGCAAGCGCCGCCGCGTAGCACGCCATCTGCAGGGGTGTCACCCCCAGCTCTCCCTGTCCGATCCCCAGGCTCGGGAGGAACCCGCGCGTCCATCCGTCTTTGCCGTAGCGCTTGTCCATGTACGCCGTCGTGGGGAGAAGGCCGGGGTTCTCCTCATACAGGTCGATCCCCGTCAGCCGCCCGAATCCGAATTCATTGCCGTAATGCGACCACGCATCCAGACCGGTCTTCAGCATGCACTGGTAAAAATAGACATTGCACGACTTCTGGATGGCGTTCACGAGGTCCACGCTTCCGTGGACATGAAGGTCCTTGAACACCTTATTTCCCATCCGGAACGATCCCCCGCAGTTCACGCGCCAGGACTTTGTGACGCTCCCCGATTCAAGCGCCGCAATCGCCAGGAGCATTTTGAACGTCGACCCCGGGGGGTAGCGGGTAAGCGTCGCCCTGTTGTACAGCGGCGCCGCTTCGTCCTCGTTGAGCGATCGCCAGATGTCGGGGGGGGTGACGCCGCTGAACTTGGAGAGGTCGTAATCCGGCTTGCTCACCATCGCCAATATGCCGCCGTCGGTCGGGTCGATGGCGACGAACGCCCCCCGCTTGTCCGTCATGAGCGACTCCGCAAAGGCCTGGAGGCCGAAATCCATCGTGAGGATGAGGTCGTCCCCCTCCACCGCAGGGACGTCGTTGTTCCCGTTCTCGAATCGGCCGATCACCTGCCCCCGGACGTTGACCATGCTGAATTCCGCGCCCTTTTGTCCCCGCAGGCTCGGCTCGTACCGCGCTTCGAGTCCGGCGGATCCCACCACGTCGCCCGGCGCGTACTCGTCCACCTGCAGCTTCATCTGCGATTCGGAGATCTCCTTCGTGTAGCCGAGCGTATGGGACGCCACCGCGCGTGTCGTATACCATCGTTTCGATTCCACCTGCGTATCGACCCCGGGGAGCCTGTCGCGTTTCTCTTCGAGGGCGGCGAGCGTCTTGAAGTCGATGTCCCGCTTGATCTTCACCGGCGCGAACCGGGAATACGCCTCCCCCTTCCTGAGCCTGTCCCGGATGAACTCGGGATCGAGGGAGAGGAGCCGCGAGAGCTCGTCGATTGTGCGTTTATCGAACTCGAAGGGCATGATTGTCACGGTGAACGCGGGGCGGTTGTCGACGACGAGCGTCCCGTTCCGGTCGAAAATGTAGCCCCGGACGGGCTCCTTCGGTATCGTGCGTATACTGTTCTCTTCCGATTTCCTGCCGTACTCCTCGCTGTAAATCATCTGCAGCTGGAAGAGCCGCGCGAAAAAGAAAAGGAACATCATGGCGATCACCGCATACATCGTGCGGCGCTTGCCGTATATCGCAATGTCGTCCTGTTGTGCCATTGTCGTTACAATTGCCGGGGAATTCCGGAAGGGCGTGAAAACGGGCGGTCCGCCCGTTACAGGAGCGCGCGTCGGGCGAACACGAATGTCGGGATGAGTCCGACCGCGGCGGTATACAACGCTGCGGGAATGCCGTACAGGAGGATCGCCTGCCACCAGTGTGCGCCGCTTCCCTGAAGAAAGATAATGAAATAAATGAGATTATGCACAAGCGCCACGGAGAAGATCAGGAGGACGAACCGGTAGCTGCCGAGCGTTTGGAGCGTCTTATTCTCGCTGAAAAAGTAACCCGCCGTAAATCCCGCTGCCGTCTTGGAGAGCGCCGCAAGCCCCAGCATTCCGTCGCTGCCGCTCAGCACGTCGAGAACGAGCCCGGTGCAAAATCCCGCGACGGTCCCGGCGATCTGTCCGCGCTTCAGTGCCAGGTAGACGATCCAGATCAGGGCGATGTCGGGAGGAAGACCTGCCACGGCGAGATAGCGGGCAAGCGTCGTCTGCAGGAGGATGAACAGGAGGGTCAGCGCGATATCGATCAGAGTCTGGCGCACGGGGCCTCACTCACGGACCCGGTGTTCCAGCGCGATCCGCTCGCTGTCGGGGACCGTGGTGATAACGAACACCTCCTCGAGGCGTGAAAAGTCCACCGCAGGCTTGACTTCGATGGACTGAAACAGGGATCCTTCCGCGCCCCGGGCCGCCGTTACGACGCCGATCCGGATCCCCGGAGGGAAGAAGCTGCTGTACTCCGACGTGATGATGACATCCCCCGTCTGGACGTCGAGCGTTTTCGCAACGTCCTGCAGCGCGAGCATCGATCCGCCGTCCCACCGGATGATGCCGTCGACCCTGCTCCGCTCGATCTTCGCGCTCACGCGGATCTCCTTGTTGAAGAGTATCTGCGCCACCGCATAGCCGGTGCTCGTCGCGACGATCTTCCCGGCAAGGCCGTTCTCCGTCACGATCGGCATGTCCATCTTCACGCCGCTGCGCTCCCCCGCATCGAGCGTCACCGTATTCCGCAGGAGCTGCAAATTCTTTCCGATCACGTTTGCGGCGACAAAACCGAACTGGCCCCGTTCCTTCAGGCCGAGCAGCTGTCGCAGCCGCAGGTTCTCGAGCCGCGCTTCCCGGAGACGATTCACCTCGTCGGCGAGCGTGACGTTCAGCTCCCGGAGCACCCGGTTTTCGTGTCTGAGGTCGAAATAATTCGGGATGATCCCCAGGGCATCCTGCAGCGCTCCGACGGCGACGACAGTCACCGTCCTGATCGTGCGGATCTGCGTGTCGTCGTTCAGCGCGAGGAGCGCCACCGAAACGGCAAGGAGCACCCCGGCGACAAGGTACTCCTTAAAGAGAAACAGAAACTCGTACAGGCGTCGTATCATGGAGACTCAGTAGCGGCGGCTCTTGATGAGCACCTTCGAGTACTTCCCGAGATTGTCAAGCACCTTCCCCGTCCCACGGACCACCGCCGTCAGCGGGTCTTCGGCGACGTGCACCGGAAGGCTCGTCTCGAGCCTGAGGCGCTCGTCCAGCCCCTTGAGGAGCGCCCCGCCGCCGCTCAGCATCACACCCCGGTCAAGGATATCGGCGGAAAGTTCCGGAGGCGTCCGCTCGAGCGTCAGCTTCACCGCCTGGACGATCTGGAGGACGGGTTCGCTCAGCGCTTCACGGATTTCGACGGAGCTTGCCTCCGTCGTCTTGGGAATGCCGTTGACGAGATCGCGCCCCTTCACCTGGATGGTGATCTCCTCCTTCATCGGCATGGCGGAGCCGACCTCGCACTTGATCGCCTCGGCGGTTCGTTCGCCGACGAGGATATTGTGGTTCTTCTTGAAGAACTGTATGATCGCGTTGTTCATCTCGTCCCCCGCGATCCTGACGGATTCCTCGTTCACGATGCCGGAAAGCGCGATCACCGCGATCTCCGTCGTGCCCCCGCCGATGTCAACGATCATGTTGCCGACGGGCGCCTCCACGTCGAGTCCCACGCCGATCGCCGCTGCCATCGGTTCAGCGATGAGATGCACCTCCTTCGCCCCGGCATGTTCCGCGGAATCCCTCACAGCCCGCTTCTCCACTTCGGTAACGCCGCTGGGAACGCACACCACAATCCTGCGGCTCGGCATCCAGTTGGCATGAATCTTCTTGATGAACTCGCGGAGCATCCCTTCCGCCATCTCGAAATCGGCGATTACCCCGTCCTTCATCGGGCGTATCGTGCGGATGTCCCGGTGCGTCCGTCCGAGCATCTCCTGGGCTTCCTTGCCGATGGCGACGATCCTTTTCGTATTCCGGTCGAACGCCACGATCGAAGGCTCATTCAGGAGTATCCCCTTGCCTTTGACGTAGATGAGTGTATTTGCGGTGCCGAGATCGATCGCAAGATCTGCGGAAAACAGCGAGAACAAGCCCATGGGGAAGAGGGGACGTTTAATAGTGAATGATGAACACTGACGCCTGTAGCAGCCAGTCAACTAGTGTCGAAAGTGTCGTGCGCCTGTAAAGACCATTGCGATCCCGTTGGCGTCGGCGGCGGCGATAACCTCCCCGTCGCGGACCGATCCCCCCGGTTGTATCACCGCAGTGGATCCCGCGTGGACCGCCTCCAGAAGACCGTCCGCGAACGGGAAGTACGCATCGGAGGCGACGGCCGAGCCCTTCAGATCGAGCCCTGCGGCCTGCGCCTTCCGGGCTGCGATGACGGCGGATTCCACGCGCGACATCTGGCCCGCGCCGACGCCGAGCGTCCGATCCGAAGCGGCGTACACAATGGCATTGGACTTCACGTGCCTGGCGACGCGCCAGGCGAACCGGAGGGCCTCGGTTTCCCCGTCAGTGGGAGCGCGGCGGGTTACAACGCGAAACTCCTCGTTCTTCAGGTCGCCGGAATCGGGGTCCTGCACCAGGTATCCTCCCGGCACGCTTCGCACATCCGGGTCATGCCTCGTGCGGAGTTCGGAGCGGACCTCGACGATCCTCCTGTCCTTCTTCTTGCGGAGAAATTCGAGGACGTCCGCAGGGATCCCGGGCGCGAGTATGACCTCCGTGAATATCTCGTTGATCTTCACGGCGGTCTCCATATCCAGCGGCCGGTTCAGCGCCACGATCCCGCCGAATGCAGACGTCCTGTCTGTGGCCAGCGCTTTCCCGTACGCTCCGGCGAGTGTCGCGTCGCTGCCCACGCCGCACGGGTTCGTGTGCTTGATAATGGCCGCGGTGGGTGCCTCGAAATCGGCCGCGCAGAGCGCCGCCGCGGCGATGTCAACGATATTGTTGTACGAAAGCTCCTTGCCGTGAAGCGTCCGGAAGATCGACGAGAAATTTCCGTACAGCGTGCCCCGTTGGTGGGGATTCTCCCCGTAGCGGAGAGCGTATTCCCTGGGCGCCGTGATGTGAAGAATCGCAGGGTGGTCCCCGGTCCCTTTGGAGCGGCTCCCGAGGTATCCGGCGATCGCGGCGTCGTACGCCGCAGTGGTCCGGAACACTTCCCCGGCAAGGCTCTCGCACGTTGCTTCCGAAACGCCGCCGCCCGAGGATTGCATCTCCGCGGCCACCGCGGGATACCGGTCCGGGTTCACGATCACCGCCTTGTGGCGGAAATTCTTTGACGCCGAGCGGAGCATCGACGGGCCGCCGATATCGATCTGCTCGAGCGCTTCCCCGAGCGTGATGCCCGGTCGCGCGATCGATTCTTCGAACGGATAGAGGTTGACGACGACCATGTCGATCGGCTCAATCCCCAGTTCCGCGCATTGGCGCATGTGGTCGGGTTCGCCGGGGATTGCAAGGAGGGCCCCGTGTATCAGGGGATGCAGCGTCTTCACGCGCCCCCCCAGGATTTCCGGAAAGCCCGTCACGTCGGACACATTGCGGACGTCGACCCCCGCCGCGCGCAGGGCGGAAGCGGTCCCTCCGGTGGAGAGTATCTCCACGTTCATCTTCTTGAGCGCGAGCGCGAACTCGACAATTCCGCGCTTGTCGGAAACGCTGATCAGGGCACGGCGAACAATGGGCACGGCTTCTCCGGTTATGCAGTCAGGCGGTATGGTGCCCGGACGTTCGTTCTTCCTCGGCAATCCGGCGGATCGCCGAGGGATAAACCTCATGTTCTGCGGCAAGCACCCGTGCGGCGAGCGACTCGGGAGTATCCCCGGGAAGAACGGGGACTGTCCGCTGGAGCACGATCGGACCGTGGTCGTACTCCTCGTCGACGTAATGAACCGTCGCTCCGCTCACTTTCTCTCCGGAGGCAATCACCGCCTCGTGCACGTGCGTTCCGTACATTCCGGGTCCGCCGAAACGCGGCAGCAGAGCGGGGTGTATGTTCACGATCCTGTTCCGGTACGCCGCGACGACGGCGCCCGGCACCTGCTTCATGTATCCGGCCAGCGCGATGAAGTTCACGCCGTATTCGCTCAGCGTGGACAGAATCGTGCCGGCAAATGAACGTTCGTCAGGAAACTGCTTCTGGCTCAGATGAATGGCGGGGAGAGCGTTGGCCCGGGCGATGCCGAGTATGCCCGCGCCGGAGTTGTTGCTGAGAACAAGAGAAATCCTGGCGTCGGGGATATCCCCCTGCTGAATAGCCGTCAGGATCGCCCTGAAATTTGAACCGGCTCCCGAACCAAATACGGCGATATTCAGCATGTAAAAAAATACGACAATAATGAACGAAATTCAAGGAGATCCGGCCGGATGAAGAAGAACGTGGGTATCCTTTCAAGTTGTGGCGGGTTCCATGAGCGTCAGCACACCCCTGTCTGCGTCCAGGCGGGCCCGGATTCCCACAGGGACAGTCACCGTGCGCTTTTCATGGCCGATCGGGAAGCCGGTCAGGAAAGGCTTCGATGCGCCGTCTGCCACACCGGCCATGATTTCGCCGAGCGTCAGAGAAGGGGAGGCAGTGCTCCGTGGGCCGCAATCGCTGAACTGTCCCATGGCGACCCCGCGCACGCGGGAGAATATGCCGGCGTTCCTCATATGCGTCAGCATCCTGTCCACGCGGTAGGGTTCCTCGCCGATCTCCTCGAGGAAGAGGAGCCCTGCACGGAAGTCGGGCGCGTACGGCGTTCCCAGAAGAGAGACAAGAAGGGAGAGGTTCCCCCCGAGGAGGCGTCCCGTCGCCGACCCCGGGAACCGCACCTGCGGGGGAAGCGCATCCGCCTGCGCAAGTGTCGCGCTGCGCTCGGGTGATGTGAGCATCCGCCAGAGAGACTCCTCCGCCGCCGGGTCCGCATCCGGGGTCGTGTCCGCGGCGACCATCGGCCCGTGATACGTGACGAGCCGGCACTTCTTCCAGAGGGCCAGGGTGAGCGCGGTGATGTCGCTGTAGCCCACGAGGATCTTGGGATTCCTTGCGACGAGCCGGTAGTTGATGCGGGAGAGGATCCGGGGCGTGCCGTACCCGCCGCGCGCGCAGAATATTGCCCTCACATTCCGGTCGGCAAACATCTCATGAACGTCCTCCGTCCGCTCCTCGTCCGTCCCCGCAAGGTACCCCATGCTGCGCAGCGCGTTCTTTCCCACCGTCGTCCGGTAGCCGAGCCCTTCAAGGTACCGGACTCCTCTTTCGATCCGGGACGGGTCATGCACCGGACTGGCCGGGGAGACAATGCCGATCAAATCTCCCTTCCTCAGTCTCCGCGGAACAAGAACATTCATTGGCGGTTCTCCCTCGTGTCGACCGGAGACAAGATAGGGCTTTTTCACAACACATGGAAAACATTGCCGTTGGCGCCGGGCCTTCGTAAATTGCCGGCGCTTCAACCGGCTCGCATGTTCTCGCGTTTACCTTACTCACCCCCCCCCAAAGGAGAAAACAATGGTATTTCTGCTCTGTGTCGTCATCGCACTTGTGGCGCTTGTCGCCTGGCGCGCCGCATCAAGGAAAGTTCAGGAGAAGAATCAGGCATTCAAAGGAATGGCGGGTCTCACGGGGATCGTTTCTGTCATCTTCATTGTTCTCGCGGTTCTGCAGTGCTTTACGATCGTCCCCGCCGGCAACGTCGGCGTCATCGACGTCTTCGGGGTGGTGTCCGACAACACGATCAAGTCGGGGATCAATCCGGTCAATCCGCTCGCGCACATAATCAAATTTTCCATCCAGACGACCGAGCACAAAGAAACGATGCAGACCCTGTCGCGCGAGGGACTGACGATCGGGCTTGAAATAAGCGTCCTCTATCATCTTGACCCCGATTCTGCGGCGAGCGTGTACAGAAAGATCGGGACCGACTACACGGAAGTTGTCCTGATTCCGCAGTTCCGTTCCATCAGCCGGGCGGTCACGGCGAGTTTCCAGGCGAGCGCGCTCTACTCGTCCGAGCGTGAACGGCTCGGGACGGACATACAGCAGGAGCTTGCGAAGGCGACCGGACCCCGGGGAATCATCGTCGAGAGCACACCGTTGAGAAACGTCGCACTCCCCTCGCAGCTCACGGATGCGATCGAACAGAAGCAGCGTGCCGAACAGGAGAGCCAGCGGATGGAATTCATCCTGACGAAGGAGAAGCAGGAGGCCGAGAGGAAGAGGATCGAGGCCCAGGGGATCGCTGATTTCCAGACGATCGTGGCGAAGGGAATAAGCGACCCCCTTCTCCGGTGGAAAGGGATCGAGGCCACAGAGAAGCTCGCCGCATCCTCGAACACGAAAGTGATCATCGTGGGTTCGGGGAAAGACGGGCTTCCGGTGATACTCGACACGAAATAGCTCCTGCATCATCACCTGAGCGGACACAGGGGCGCCGCAGGGCGCCCCTTTTGATCAGGTATGCTCCCGGCCTCCCTGTCCCCATTTCTCCCGCCATGATTGCCGCCACCCCTGCAGCCCGTCTGCCACCGCGTCTACCGCCCTGCCTGCGGCGTCGCCTACCTAATGTCGGGAAGACTCCGTATATTATGTTATCATCGACTAACCGGGGAACTGTGTGCTCCGACGCTGTATCCTTCCAAGTGTAGCCATCCTCCTCTTCCTGATTGCTGATGCGCCGTCCGCCGCCGCCGGCGAGGGAACAACCGCGAGCGTTCTCATCGTTGTCGAGGGGGGGACCTCCATGAAGAGTCCCGCCATCGCGCGGGGGCGCGAGCTCGCGGATCTTCTCGGGCATTTCGACGCGACGAGCCGCGTCCTGGGGGTGAATGAATACGTCCCCCACACCTTCTCCAGGTACGATCTCGTGTTCTACATCGGGTTCAATGCAGTGTACACTCCACCCGCGAAGTTCGAGGACGACGTCCTCTCATCGACGACTCCCGTCATATGGCTCGACACGGGATTCAAGGAATTCTCCTCCCGCCCGGATGTCAGGAGGAAATACGGGTTCAGCGTCTCCCACATCGACTCCCTGAGCGTCTTCGATGTCGTCCACGCCGGTGACAACACGTTCACGAAGGGGGAGCCGAACATCAACATGATCGAGATCTCCGACAGAAAAAAGGTCACGGTCACGGCAACCGCCATTTCCTCCGGCAAGCACTGGGAAGTCCCGTACATCGTCCGCTCGGGAAACCTGATGTACATCGCGGACTGTCCGATGGCCTCCGCGACGGAAACCGACAGGTACCTGTTGTTTGCCGACATGCTCCACGACCTCCTCCGGCAGCCCCACGAACAATCACACACGGCGCTCATCCGGATCGAGGACGTCAACCCGCTGGAGAACCCCGCGAAGCTCCGCGAGATCGCCGACATACTCTCCTCGCGCAACATCCCCTTCCTTGTCGGCGTCATTCCCTTCTACGTGGATAACGGCGAGGGGGTCCACGTGAGTCTCTCCGACAGGCCCGACCTTGTCGACGCTCTCAAATACATGGTGCAGAACGGCGGCACGATTGTCATGCACGGCATCACCCACCAGTACAGGGGCGTCACGGCGGTGGACTACGAATTCTGGGACGAGAGCACCAACCGTCCCATCAGGGAGGAGACGGTCGAGGGGATTACGCGAAAACTCGACATGGGGATTCAGGAGTTCATGAAGAACGGACTCTACCCCCTTGTGTGGGAGACCCCGCATTACACCGCATCGATAAAGCTCTACGAGACGGTGAGCAAATATTTCAGCACGGCAATGGAACAGCGGCTGGCGATCGAGGACGCCGACGCGGGGCAGTATTTTCCTTACATGATAAACAAGGATCTGTACGGTCAGCGGATCATCCCGGAGAACCTGGGATACGTCCCCCTCGACTCCAATCCGGCCGTCGGCGAGGGAGCCGTACAGCGCATAATTGCCTCGGCGAAGGTCAACCTGGCGGTGCGCGACGGGTACGCGTCCAACTTCTTTCACGCATTCGTCGATCTCAACCTGCTGAAAGAAATCGTGGACGGCGTGCAGGCGCTCGGCTACACGTACATGGACGTGAAGGATCTCACGCACTGGGTCAAATTGAAGGACAGGATCATCCTCTGCGGCTCCCAGGACTACACGATAACGCTCGACGACCAGTACCTGCAGGAAACCACGTTCGACAGGGACGGTGACATCGTTGCCACGACGACCTCCGAGAAGAGGATCAAGGGGCCGATGACGAAACACGTCACGCTCGAGCCGGGACAGATCTACAAAGCCGAGCCCGTGGAATTCAGGGAGAAGAGCCCTTCCCTTGCGGACCGGGTCGTCAGCGGTGCGGAAAGGATCTACGATCGCCTGACCGGGCAGACGGGATCATGGCAGGAAGCCCGCGTGGCGATACTCTGGAACCAGTTTGCGCAGGGGGCGGCGTTCAACGATCAGGCGTCGTTCGCCGGCGTCATGAAGAGCGTGAACATCGACGTTGACACGATGTTCGTCGGCCAGAAAGTTCGTCCCGATCCCTACAATCTTCTCTTCGTCCCCTATACGTTCGTGGACTCTCTGAGGGACGAGGATTACGATGCGATCACCCGGTTCGTCAGGGAGGGGGGAAACGTCGTCACCGACATGCCCACCGAGCTTTCCAAGGAACTGGGGATTGTCTCGGGAGAAACACATCTGAAGGTCACGCATGTGCGCGACCGCTACTTCCCGGATGAGCGGATCGTATGGCGGTACGGTCAGCTCGCGACGAAGTTCGACGCCGAAGGGCTGGACGAGGTCTTTTGCGTCGACGAAGGGACCGAAGCGCCCATCGCAATCGGCAAGTCATTCGGGAAGGGAAAAATCATCTATTTCTCCACGCGGTTCGACCCCCTCTCGCGCGAGGGGTACAGCCTGTACCCCTATCTCCTGGAGTATATCGGGAGATACTTCAAGCTCGGTCCCGTTGTAAGGCGCGACCACCTGGAAGTGTATTTTGAACCCGGCTCGCGGGCCAGAACCATGAGCACCGAGGCGCTCGTGAAGCACTGGGTGCGCATCGGCGTCAGCATCGTCCACGTCTCCGGGTGGCATCAGTACCCGAAATACACCTACGACTACGCGCGGCTTATCACGCTCGCCCACGCCAACGGCATCCTCGTGTACGACTGGATCGAGCCTCCGCAGGTAAGCCAGAAGTTCTGGAACGAGCATCCGGAGTGGCGGGAGAAGAACATCGACGACGAGGATGCACGGGCGTCCTGGCGTTATCCTGTGGCGCTGACGGACACCGCCTGCATCCGCGCGATGGCCGCGGAGTACAGAAGCCTCCTGATGCAATTCGACTGGGACGGGGTGAACCTGTCGGAGCTGTACTTCGAATCCGGGCGGGGGTTCCAGGATCCCCTCCTGTTCACGCCGATGCACCCTTCCGCGCTCGCCGACTTCAGAAAGAAATACGGATTTGATCTCGACGGTGTCCTTGACTCGACCTCCGTCAACTACTGGAGGGTGAATCCGGAAGCGCGGCGCCTCGTCGTCGAATACCGGGTGAGGGCTCTTGAGGGAGTGTACGAGAAGCTCCTCCCCATGTTCGAAGAGATCGCCGCCGCACATCCGGGATTCCAGGTCGTGGTCACGGCGATGGACAGTTACGGCGCCCCGGAGCTCCGGGAATATCTCGGCGTGGACATGACGTCAATACTCGGCCTCCAGAAGAAATACGGATTTCTGCTCCAGGTCGAAGATGCCGAGCGCCTCTGGGCGACCACTCCGTCCCGGTACGTCGATATCGGGGACAAATACGCCCGGCTCCTTGGTGACAGGAAGGATCTCCTTCTTGATCTGAACATCCTCGAGGGCCCGCGCAAGCCCGACCAGGTGACGCCGTTCCCGACCCTCATACAGACCGGGACCGAGAGCTTCCAGGTTGTCCGCGCGGCCTCCATCGGCGCGCCCCGTATGACGATCTACAGCGAATCGAGCGTGAATTCGTGGGACATGAAGTACTTTCCGTTCGCGCTCGCAAGCGAAGTGCACTACAGGAGGACGGGACGCGGATACGAAGTATCGTCGCCGTACTCGTTCTCCCTGAAGCTCCCCCCGGGCGTCAGGGTTGTCCGCATCGACGGCATGCCCAACTCCCCGTCCCGGGAGAACGTCTTCCTGATCCCCGCGGGGACACACACGGTCGAGGCGGGGGTGGACCAGAGCCCTGCGTTTTCAACGCATGAGCTCGATGCGCAGATACTCTCCATAACCGGCAACCTCCTCTCCGTCGACCAGGGGATCCGCACCATGGCGTTCACCTACGAGGGGGACACGCGCGTCCTGGTGGCGCTCAACCGGGAAGCGACGGCGCTCCGCGTGGACGGCCATGCCTATCCGTTCACGCCGTTGCGTGGAAACGATTGTTTCACGCTCCTTCTCCCTCCGGGAAAGCACAGCGTCAATGTCGTCCTCGGGGACGTCGTCTCGTACGGGGTCAGCCTCACCTCCTTTTGGTCCTCCAACGCGATAGCGGTCTTCGGCTCGTGCGCGGTCCTTCTCCTTGTTGGCATGTACATCGCACTCAAGATCGTCAGACGGCGGTACGCATGACATTCCTGGAAATCGATCTTAGCCTCCTTTTCGTCGTTGCGGTCATCCTCATCTGGTTCATGATCGCCTACCAGTTTGTCCTGACCGTATTCGGGTACATCAACTACGTAAAATCCCTTGGCCGGAAGCGCGTCATCGACGGGATGTCATTCGATTATCCCACCTGCACGATTCTCATCCCCGCGCACAACGAAGAGAAGGTCATCGGGGCGACGATTGCTTCGATGCTGCGCCTGGAATATCCGGAGGAGAAGCTGAGCGTCCTAGTCATCAACGACGGGTCCACCGACTCCACGCGCGACATCATCCTCGAGGCTTCATACCGTGACGGCCGGGTCAGGCTGTTTGACGTTCCCGCGGGCGAGGGGGGGAGGGGGAAATCCCGCGCGCTCAACCTCGCGATGTCGGAGGTGAAGAGCGAGGTCATCGCCATCTATGATGCGGACAACACGCCCGACGCACACGCGCTCCGGTATCTTGTCGCGCAGCTCCTGGAGAACAAAGAGCTGGGGGCGGCGCTCGGCAAATTCCGGACGGTCAACAAGAACGTCAACCTTTTGACCCGGTTCATCAACATCGAGACGCTCAGTTTCCAGTCGATGCTCCAGGCGGGACGCTGGCAGATGCACAACATTGCCACGCTTCCGGGGACGAACTTCGTCATCTGGACATGGCTCATCCGGCAGCTCAACGGGTGGGACGAGCAGGCACTCACGGAAGACTCGGAACTGAGCATCAGGATCTACCAGGAGGGATACAAGATCAAGTTCGTGCCGTACGCGATCACGTACGAACAGGAGCCGCAGACATGGGGGGTCTGGGTCCGGCAGCGGACCCGTTGGGTGCGGGGAAACAACTACGTGCTGGGAAAATTCTTGAAGCACATCCGGGAGTTCCGGAGCAAGCGGCTGATGTTTGACGTCCTCTATACGCTTTCGCTTTATTACGTCTTCTTCGTGGCGATCGTGATATCCGACCTGCTGTTCATCGTGAGCGCGGCGAACCTTGTCGCCATCTCATTACCGGGCCCGTACACGTTCGTCTGGATCATGGCCTTCTTCCTCTTCCTGGGCGAGACGATGCTCGCGATCTCATACGACGGGGAAGACCGCATGAAGCATATTCCCGTGCTGGTCCTCATGTATTTCACGTATTGCCAGGTCTGGATCTACATCGTCATCAAGGCGCTCTGGATCGAATACATAAAAAAGGAGAAGCGGACGTGGGATAAAACCGTCCGCTTCGATGTTGATGCAACCACTGCTGTGCGTTAAGGGAGGGGCTCCGGACCCCGGTTACACGCTCGCCGGGGTCGGCGGGGGAGTGGCGTCCACGCCGTATTCTTCAAGAAGAGCCAGGAGCTCGGCATGATCCGCGGTTTTCAGATAGGATCCGCAGGTTCTGCACTGATCGCTCCTGGACTGCCAGGTTTTTCCCGAGATCATCCAGCAGGGCGAACCGCTTGTTGACATCCGGGGACACGCTGATTTTTGCTCTTCCGTGCATCCGTTCATCTTCCAGCAGGGGACGAGCGACATCAGCCTGCGAATCCCGGCGATGCTCACCTTGTCCGTGTTGATCGTCCTGCGGATTGAGCGGATTCTTTCCAGATCTGATTCGGCAAAGAGCCGGTGGCGGGAGGCCTTCCGGAGCGGAATGATCAATCCTTCGCGTTCGTACATTCGTATCGTCGGGACAGAAACGCCGATCAGGTCCGCAGCTTCTCCGATCGTGTAGAGTCTCTGGCCCGTCTTCCGCATCATTGCAGCTGTCGTATTCGCATACATGGTTGCACCCCTCCGATACCATCTTTGAAACTAGCAGATTTTGTGCCAGTTGCATTATTGCGGAATCCCGCACATATTGGGCGTTTCACTGGTGGCTTCGGGAAGGTTTCCGGAATTTGATTCATCAAAATTCTCATAATTGCAGATTTGAACAGGGTATTGCCGGCTTCGTATATTTCAGCGCGCCCCTTCCTCAAGTCCTTATAGTGAAGCAATCATGCAGTTTCAGATCCCCGGATACACATACAGAGACCTCTTTGATCCCCGTCGTCTCGCAGGGCTGACCGAACTCTTCGAAGAAGAGATCCATGTCGCCGATCCCGCGCTTCACGCCCGGTACATGGACTATCGCGCCGGGCGTGTACCCGGCGGCGTTCAGACCTCGAAGCTTCTCGTCGATCTCGCCCCTCGGCTCGGCGGCTTTCTTGCGCGGGCATTCGGCATCGAAAGGGAGTATGCCGCCATGAAGCTCCGTGCGCAGCGCGACGCAGTCATATTCCGCGTGAAGCGGGATTTCTTCACCAGGCGTGTGCTGAAAAAGTACGGTGCGCCCGGTCTCATAGCCGATGACCCGGTCTCGATTGAGCGCCGGACGGCGCAGATCATGGCTGTGCTCCCGGGAATCCCCCGGGGAGACGACGAGCTCGAACTCGCATCGTCTGTAGAACTTCTCCTCTCTCACGAGCGGTTCATCAGAGTCAACCTTCCCCCTGCGACCCTCGACTTCCTTGCAAACATCCGGGATCTCCTCGGCACATGGCCGGAAACCGGAGTGGAACCCGCGCCGGGATCCGGCGATGAAGACCGGAAGCTCTTTCTCGCGTCGCTCCTCTCGTCGTTCGAAAAACATCTCGCACTCCTCTATTACGGAAATCCTCAGAGGACCTCCGGATGGGGGCTCTTCCGGATTCCCGGCCAGGTGGACTATCAGAATCTTGTCGGATCGGAAGTTTCCCCGGACCCGGTCCCGGGAACGCACACCGGGGACCCCTCGCACTTCAGGCGGCGTGACGGATTCGAGCTCACGGATCCGAGATACGGTCTGAGGGAAGTGGAGAGTGAGGTCGACTACTGCATATTCTGCCACGAGAGGGAGAAGGACTCCTGTTCCAGGGGATTCCACGGCGACGGAGGGTATCGGAAGAATCCGCTCGGATATGAACTCAAAGGATGCCCGCTCGATCAGAAAATCTCTGAATCCCAGTATCTGATGGACGGAGGGGATGCTCTCGGCGCCCTCGCCGTCATCATGATCGACAACCCCATGGTCCCGGGGACGGGCCACCGGATCTGCAACGATTGCATGAAGTCCTGCATCTACCAGAAGCAGGATCCTGTCGATATCCCGCAGATTGAAACGCGGATACTGACGGAAGTGCTCGATCTCCCCTGGGGGTTCGAGATCTACTCCCTCCTCACGCGCTGGAATCCGCTGAACGCCGCACGCCCTCACGCGCTTCCGTACAACGGGATGAACATACTCATCGTCGGTCTCGGACCTGCGGGGTACACGCTCGCCCATTACTTCCTGAATGAGGGATTCGGCGTCGTTGCATTCGACGGTCTCAAAATCGAACCTCTCCCTGGAGCCCTCACCGGTGAGAGCGGGGAAGAGTTCACGCCCGTCAGGGATTTCGGTACGCTGCGATCGTCGCTGGGAACAAGGGTCCTGGCGGGGTTTGGCGGCGTATCGGAATACGGAATCACGGTCCGCTGGGACAAGAACTTTCTCACAGTCCTCCATCTGAACCTCGTCCGGCGGGAGCATTTCCGTGTGTATGGTGGCGTCCGGTTCGGAGGGACAATGACGCTTGAGGACGCATGGAAGTACGGATTCGAGCACGTCTGTTTTGCCACGGGGGCCGGCAAGCCCACGTTCATCTCCGTCAGGAACAACCTTCTCCGGGGCGTCCGGATGGCGAGCGATTTCCTGATGGCCCTCCAGCTCACCGGGGCGGGAAAGAAAGACTCCCTGGCCAACCTTCAGATACGATTGCCCGCCGTTGTCATAGGCGGCGGGCTGACGGCGATCGACACCGCCACGGAGCTCATGAGCTACTACCCCGTCCAGGTTGCGAAAATCAGCCGCCGGTACGAGCTCCTCGTTTCACGCTATGGAAAATCGAGCGTCGACGGGATGTTTGACGCCGAAGAGAAGGCGATACTTGACGAATTCTTGGTTCACGCGCGCGCCGTCGGTGAGGAGCGGATCCGCGCGGCGAAAGCCGGTGAGAAGCCGGACTTTATCCGGCTTGTCAGGTCATGGGGCGGGGTGGGAATCTACTACAGGAAATCGATGATCGATTCGCCCGCCTACCGGCTCAATCATGAAGAGATCATCAAGAGTCTGGAGGAGGGGATATCGTTCATCGAGTGCATGAATCCCGTCGAGGCCGTCCCCGATGATTTCGGCGCGATAAAAGAAATGGCGTTTGAGCGTATGCAAAATTCGGAAGGGAAGTGGGCCGCCACGGGTGAGATATCCCGCGTTCCCGCGCGGACGGTCATGGTTGCGGCGGGGACCGTTCCGAACATCATGTATGAGCGTGAACACCCCGGGACGTTTCGCCTGGACCGTAACAGCGAATTTTTCAGCACGTACTCGATCGACGACGACACGAGCGGAAGACATCTTGTCCCCGTCGTCGGCGGGGAGGAGGGGTTCTTTACGTCGTACGCGCGCGACGGCAAATTCGTCTCCTACTACGGTGACAACCATCCGGCGTTCGCGGGAAACGTCGTCAGGGCAATGGCCTCGGCGAAGCAGGGTTACAGGGCGGTCCTCCGCCTGCTGAAGGAAGAACTGCGCGGGGCGCGGATGGTCGGGGCCGATAAGGGGAACTGGACCCGTCTCGTCTCCCGTCTTGACGGCGAGCTCCGTCCGCGCGTCCATGCCGTGAACCGGCTCACGCCGACGATCACCGAGGTTATCGTCCGGGCTCCGCTCGCCGCACTGAATTTCCGCCCCGGTCAGTTCTACCGGCTGCAGAATTACGAAGTGGATTCACCCTGTGCCGAAGATACTCTTCTCATGATGGAGGGGATTGCCCTGACCGGTGCGTGGGTGAACAGGGAGGAAGGGACAATCGGTCTCATCACGCTGGAAGTCGGGGCGACCTCCCGGCTGTGCGCCCTCCTCAGGTCCGGCCAGCGCGTCGTCGTGATGGGTCCCACGGGATCCCCCACGGAAATAACGGAAAACGGCACGGTTCTTCTGCTCGGAGGGGGACTCGGTAACGCGGTCCTCTTCTCGATTGCAAAGGCCTTCAAGGCCAGGAACAGCAGGGTCATCTACTTTGCGGGCTACAAAAAGAAAGAGGATTTCTTCAAGCGTGACGAAATCGAAGCGAACACCGACATCGTTGTCTACAGCGTCGACGCCGGAGAACCGATAGAACCCCGGCGGCCGCAGGATCGCTCATGCGTCGGCACGATAATAGAGGCCATGATTCGCTATGCGAAGGGGGAACTCGGCCCCGTTTCCCTCCGTTTGAGCGACGCCGCGAGGATCATTGCCATCGGCTCGGACCGCATGATGGCTGCCGTTGCGCGCGCCCGCCGGGAAGTTCTCCGCCCCTACCTGAACGAAAACCACGTGGCGATCGCTTCCATAAACTCCCCCATGCAATGCATGATGAAGGCGGTATGCGCCCAGTGTCTTCAGAGGCATGTCGACCCTGTCACGGGAAAAGAAGAAGTCGTTTTTACATGTGTAAACCAGGATCAGCTCATGGATGAAGTCGATTTCGGCAATCTGAGCTGCCGCCTGAGAGGAAACAGCGTCATGGAAAAGATATCGAACAGGTGGCTCGATTACATTCTGGAAACCCACACCCTCCCACGTGTATAACGCACTCCCTGCACATCGCAGTCCCCCCCATTATCCCGCATCAGGAACTTTTCTCCATTTCCGGTCATTTACTGTGTGACAGGCTGTCTGCCTGCTCAGGCCTCAATTCTGCGCCGGGTCAGATAATGCCGTTTGGATCGCACACAATAGGGAGGGAAAGGATATGAAGGGATGGCGTTTAATTCGTGTCGGGATTTTCCTGATGGCAATTGTACCGTGGACCGCGTTGGCCCAGATACACTTTACGGCAAGTCTTGACGGTACTCAGGAGGGGGGTGTGACAACAACCGCCACCGGAACAGGCTCATTCGATCTGAGCGGGGATTTTACTCAGCTTCATTATATCATAAGCTATCAGGGGCTCAGCGGAGCACTGACCGCCGCGCATTTTCATATGGGCCTCCCCGGAATTGCGGGTCCGGTGGTAAAACCCATCGCGTCGTCGGCTAAACCGGCCTCTTCCACGGTCTCGGGAACATGGTCAACCTCTGATGCGACAAACCCTCTTACGCCCGCGTTTGTCGACTCGCTCCTTGCCGGGAAGATTTATGTAAACTTCCACACCTCGGCAAATCCCGGGGGAGAGATCCGCGGCCAGGTCAATCTTGCTACCGCGCTGCACTTTGAAGCAAGCCTGAGTGGAGCGCAGGAAACTCCCCCCAATACTGCCACAGGAGGCGGGACTGCAGTCGTTGCTCTCAACACACAGAGGAACCAGATCAATTACTGGATAACCTACCGTGGGTTGAGCGACTCCGCTACCGGGGGGCATTTCCACACGGGGCCCGTGGGTATCGGCGGTTCGGTGGTGAAAAGTCTCATAACGGGGAAAGGCCCGAATTCAAATACGCTGAACGGAACCTGGACAACCACGGACGGGACTCAGCCCCTGACCCCTGCACTCGTTGATTCTCTGATCGCCGGAGACGT
>Ga0182021_10001778_pt1 | contig 25032 bp, 19 predicted proteins | sample 612E3MmetaG_FD_120493 | JGI IMG/M metagenome (GOLD analysis project Ga0182021, IMG submission 120493) | Permafrost microbial communities from Stordalen Mire, Sweden - 612E3M metaG (Illumina Assembly) | ecosystem: Environmental > Terrestrial > Soil > Wetlands > Permafrost | place: Sweden... | reverse complement strand
CCTGATATCACGAAGGAATTTTTTTTATACTTCAAAAACAATATGGCAAACAAAATTATAAATAATATGTCTTGTATTTTCATTTTTTCTTAAATAACAATATTAGCAATGTAAACAATGAAACAATAAGTGTCCCAACGCTAATAACTAAACCTATATTAACGTAATCCTGAGGCGTGTAATAAACTTTTAAACTATAGTCGCCGTCTTGGGGCAAAATAAAGCTATCGAATCTATCGTCAAACTTTGAGCTTTGAATTTTAAATTGTGTGTTTTCCGCGATCCACTTGGAATCATAACTTTCGGAGAAAACAATTAAATCCCCCTTCTTCGCATTTTTTATCATGAGTTTATACTCAACAGGGCTAATATATCTATAGGTTAAAGAAAGATTTCTTGCCGGAGACCATAGATGGTCTTTCACGTTAGGTACTTCGAAGACTCCGATTTTCCCAAATCCCTCAATCCGCTTGAGATAGCTAATCTTCGAAACATTATTTAAAGTTGTTTCATATAGCTTGTCGTCATATTTCCTATCGGTTAAAAATATCTCTCCGCTTGAATCGTCCGGAACAATGATGTATTTAGCAGAAATGTCCTGTAACAAAGTTTGTATTTGGACACTTGAAAAAGTTTCCGAAATTTTATTGATACTATACTTATTAGTAAGCCCCGAAGCAAAAATCAGTGGGCGCATAGTTGAATAAAAGGAATACTTTGAAGACCGCGGAAACCAAACCGTTCTATAGAAGTTGTTATCTTTTGCTAAAAATTGCTCTAGCTTTATATAATCCGCGGGAATTTGCGTCGGCTTAAAAATACCCGTCAACTGCCCCATCCAAGCTGGTCGAATTAAAAACACCAAATAAAAAACAGTGAGCAATAGAAAGAGGTTTTGTAAATTTAGGATTTTGTTTTTGGAATTTATTTGAAATTTTGGTTGTGACTTTAACCATTCGTAGATATTCCAAATAGTAAACGGGACTAGTACGGTGTATGAAATGGCGACTAACGGATACCACTTGGTTGAGTCACGGAACATAATAAAGCCGGGGAATCGCTCGAACAAAAATAAATACAAAGCGCCGAAAGGTTCATTTGTTCCTTTGGCAAGAAATGCTCCCAACAAACCGATGATTACGAAAAATACAATCAATTCCCTCTTTTCTTTTTGCGCTTTATGAATAAATAAAAGCGCTGAAAAAGCAAGCATGGGCAATATTAAAAATTCTGGCCGCATAAAATACGCTTTTCCAAAAATATTCTCCGGCCAGTTGGGCTGCAAAAGTGAAATTGTGTTTTCAAATTTTGCAAAGCTTAGATAATTAACTATTCCAAGCGATGTAAATTGTTCTCCGAACGCAGCCAGAGGATTGCTTCTTAAAAGAAGTGTTGGGAGTATCCAGAAGAAATGAATCAAACCACTTATTACAAGTGAGATACAAAAATACAAAATGTTTTTATAGTTTTTGTTAAAAAATAGTAAATCAAGCATCAATAAAATTGCAAGAGCCGTAAGAGCTACGTATGCAATTCTTATATCTAATAATAATTGTGCCGACAGAATGAGTGAAAATATTAATACAAATTTTATTTTTTTTGTAAAAACATTTTTCTCTCTGAAAAGTTTATAACAGCTGTAAAGAACCAGTGGAATCAATGAGTAAGCAAGAGATAAAAAAATCTGTCCTCCTCCAATTAGCATTAATATGTAGGTGTTTAAACCGAAAATAAGAAGAGCTAATAAGCTGAATGGAAACTTAAACAATTTCCGGAAAACAAAAAACGGGGCAATAAATAAGAGAATTAGAAGCGGGAAGAGATAGCTGAATCGCTGGATTACAGTCCAGGGAAAGCCGAATAAATGACCTAAAATAACTATTGGTATCTGAACTGCGATGTAATTCCAAAGAAGCGCTGCGCCGTTTGCGCCAAAACCCCCATTCACAGACCAGTTCCAAGCAGGTGGAGGGAAGAAAGTCAGGCTATGAAACATTTCTTTGTAATAGATTTGAAAATCTCCTCCGCTAATTAAACCCGATTGAAACCAATTCCTAAAAACTAGCGCTACTAGAAGAACAAACGCTACGAAGACTATAACTTTAAAAAGTTTCATATGGTTAATTATCTTGCTTTACGCTGAAACGCGCTTTAATAAGAAAGTAAAAGTACCTAATAAAAATTAAAAAAATGAAACCGTACACAAAAGAAAAGTAATAATTTGATTCAACATCTGCTCCAACAAGGTAGGTTGTTACGCTTAGTAGAAAAAAAACTAATGCTATTTTTTCAAATGATGTTCTCATTAATAGCATCGCAATCACAAATACATAAGTAAGGGGATAACTAATTCCCAATAAAGTTCTTAATAACAAATAGTAAACCACAAAATATGGCCACCATAAAAAGAATATATATTTATTTCGAAAATTATCAATATCTTTCATCTCTTTTTTTTACATACCAGTATATGGAAATGAATATTGCAAGTACAACGACTGAGATAATAGCGTTCCTTTCAATTAAAGTCTGCTTTTCATATTCAACTATAATTTTACCATTAACAGGTTTTTCAATAAACCATGCATTAGCATATCCACTGGCTAGGTGTGGAAGGATTTTACTGCTATTCTCTTCATGAGCAATCCAATTACCATCATAAGCTTGATTAAAGGCCAAGAAACCTTTGAAGTTTTTAGGAATTGTAAGAATGTAACGAACTGGACTAATTTTCTCGATAGATATTGGCTGAATTGTTGTTCCTACTGTGTTTGTTTTTGTTACGCATGCAAATTGAATATCACCATTTCCGATATCACTTTGAATTGCAACATTCGAGATTTTTAGCGGATTATTATCTTGCGAGCCTAAATAAAAGAAATATAAGTAATATTCTTGTGATGTTTCCAAATCTACGCCAAATAACTTAGAGTAATTTATTAAATTGTCAGAGCTTTTATCTATTGAGTCCAAAAAGATAAAGTTATTGCCCGCTACTTCAGTTGAGCCAATGCTTTTCAGCAAATCATTAGTTACTCTGCCTTGAGAAATTGCCACTACTATTTTTCCGCTTTGACCTGGACTGACTTGAAAATTAACACTGAAACGTCCTTGTGGCAGCCGGCCGATTCTTATTTCTTTTGTTTCTTCCGATTTTTGCTCAAAATTTAAGGCCTTCAGGACCTGGTCTGGTTCATACGAAGCGTTAACCAGATAGCTTCCCCTTGTCAAGACAATAGGAGTTTCTCCCTTTTGCTCTGATGATGTTAATTTACGATTATCTATAGACACTGAGGTAAACTCTGCGTTATTATTTGAAGCAGATGCATCACATTCATAATTTCCGTCTTTGGGAATGTCGAGACGGAATCGATAAATTTTCTTATTAAAATCTGTCTGCAAGACATTGTCAGTGAAATTCTTTAAAAGTTCTTTTTGGAACGTAAATAAATTAATCATTAACTGTCTATTGCTAGGTTGATTCAAAAACTTATCTTCTCGTAGGAATTGCGTTGATAAATTAGAGAAGGTCGCATTTTTTTCAAGCGTTAGGAAATTGCTAACCTCTATATTCTTATTGTTTACCGCAAACCAGTCTCCACCAAAATTAGTAACAAGCACCTTTATCTTACCCCACTGATTAATGTAGTCTTTTACCTGCTGCTCTAATTCTTTTTGGTTTTCATTTTTAATTGATGCTAATATGTTGTTAAATGTGTCGTCAGCGCTGAGTGTTTCTATACTGATCTCGACATCCTTTGGCACATTTGAATTTTTATGGACGAGTATTGATTTAACAAACGCTTTAAACTCCTGCCATAAACTAGTATGAGTACTTGCTATTGCCTGCGTGTCTATCTTTACACAACCAATACAATTAGCATTAGCAGTGAAAATTGTTGCCATTTCTTGATATGTATTGCGGGCGCTGACAGAATTAAGAATCACCGGTTGGGAAATATTGCCAATCTTCTTTGAAATCGTGGCATAATCTGTTCCATTTTGTAGATCAGGCGCATAGACAACATCTTGCGTCAATTGAAATCCGTACTTTTGACTGTTGGAATCATTCCTCTCGTAAACAGACATTAAGTCATTAACGTAGATTCTTGAGAAATCTTTGTCTAAAGATAGTTGTTTTTCCACTCTTTGAGGATCTTCATAAATCCAAGTTACAAACTGGGCAGGAGCATAATCTTTACGTACCAAAACATAACGAATATTATTTTGCTCCATGTAGTTTTTAAAAGCGTTGAAATCACCCTGCTGCAACTGTAAATAAGGCACTTGAATTGCAGACTCGGAAAGTCCATTAAACATCGCCGTTGATAGAAAATTACAATTTACTAATCCCGCAAGCATATCTTGACCGATGTAAGATGAATTATATTTCCCCCAAATTGCAGCTGTTATAAAACCACTACGTGGAATTACAAGCGTTGTTTCCCCTTTACATTTATTCTCAAAGAAAGTTTTAAATGAGGCATATTCCGGAGGAACTTCAGTTTTAGCACTGATTGTATATTGTTTATCGTTAAAGAAAAATGAGATCGTTTTGATATTATTGCCCATAAAGAGGAAAAACGGAGCGGACAAAATTACGAAAGAAATAACAAAAAAGGAAATTGCAAAATATAAAAGTACTTTAAAATGCTTCCTTAGAAGATAATCTAGACAGAATATCAATCCAAATGCGATAAAAATAAAATACCCTGGAAGAAAATAGACCCCGGCTTTTTGAAAAGTATCACGGAAACCACCAAAGAATGGAATATAATGGAAAGCGTAACCAAGAATCCACGCAAATGGAGGATTTGTAAATTTTATGATAAATAAGGAAATAAGCGTCATACCTAAAGAGAAAATCAAAAAATTATTCATTTTATTAATCTTTTTTAGGAAGGAAAACGCCAACACAAAGAGAAAGGGGAAAACAAATAATGGAAATGTAAATAAATTATTCTGTTCATATAAACTATTCCAGGAAAATTGATTGTTCACCATTAATGCACTTCCTAACAGTCTGAATGAATTAAGAAGTTCGATTGGTTTAAATCCTTGATCAAACCAAATCGCTGTGCCAAATTGACTTTGACCACTATATGCATTCTGCAAATTTAACAGAGCCGGCAAAAACCACCATAAATTGAGAAAAATAATTAAGGTATAAAACAAAATTATCTCCAGACTACGCCGACTTAATATCTTTGACTTTGATAAAAACCAGGAAAACAAAAGGTATATTCCTAGCCAAACAAGATATTGTAGAAAAAATACATACACTCCAAAACCTGGGGACATGGCCAATAGCGAAATTAAGAAAATAACAAACCACCTGTTGTCTTTTTTCCGGTTACTTCCTTCTTTATCTAAAGGATAAATGTGCGCTAGAGCGAGAATATTTAATGGTAGAAAGGCTAAGATGAAGGCGCCAGGATTAAACATAAAATAGAAATTGAAGAAAGTAAAAACATTAAAAGTGTAAAGAATTGCCGTAAGTAATCCCACAATATTAGCTAATAATTCCCGGTTTGTCTCCTTAAAAATCATTTTAAGAACATAAACAGTAAGCAGGTAAAAATTAATTACCGAAAACGACATTATTGAGACGTAAACGAAAAGCTCACTAATAGAAAGCGACTTAATAACAAGTCTTGGTAGAAAAAACAATCCCCAATATAAAAGCCAGCTCCATCCCGGAGTTGGAAAACCGGGAAAAAGTCTGTCTTGCCAGAAATAAAATAATTGATTAAAGGAGATTTTAGAATCAAAAGGCACATATGAATCCCAATAATATAAAATCTTGTCTCCTGAAAACCAGTGCCATATAGAGACAACTGAAATTAAGACCGATAAAATAACTACAAAAATTACAAAGCGCTTATTTAATATTCTTAGCATTTACAAACTCCTCCTCAATAACCTTTAAGTACTTTATTGCTATTTCTGTTTCTTTTGTTTTAGAAAATCTCGAATACTTATAAAATGCTACGTCTTTAATAATTCCTAATGCAAACCTCGGTATAATACTTGCGAATAAAAAATAGATCTTAAAATGAAAACTTTTCCTTAATCTACCATCTAAATTTAGTAACCTTTTAGCTAATTCACACATATTGCGATTCCCAGTATAATACTTAATGGCAGGGAATCTCATAACATAAATTCCCATCAATTGATTGTATAAAAATTTATAATACTTCTTTTTATCTAATTGGGACTTGATAAAATTAAAATATTCTTCGGTATGTAGTTTACCATTTATCAATGAATATATTTGATTAAAATTATTTTTGTTAACTCTCCAAACAGACCATGAGGCAATAATCTGTGGCTTTGTAATAAAATATCCTCCCCATTTTTTTGTTGTAAAAAAAAGTATTTTAATGTTCCAGAAAGGATCAGAGTCAATTATGTTAATATTTTTGGGTAAATTATTTTTAAAAACTATCCCAGTAATAAACCCTGGGTCCGTTGTAAGAATGAATGATAAGACTTTGTCGCTCGACGCATTAGCGGTTAATTTATGATCATTTTTTGTCGGAAGATATCCGTGGTAATGGAAAAGTCTTTTTTTGTCAGGCGTACGAGTTAAATAGTTGACTCTTAGATATCCCGGCTTGGTTTTTTTTATGATTTCATATATACCTTGAAGTGAACCTTCGTATAATAGAAAGTCATCATCGCTGTGCAGGAATACATACTCACCCTCTGCATAACTTATCGATTTCTTAACATTTGGCAGCACACCAATATTAGTCTTATTTTTAAAATACCTTATTTTTTTACTCTTAAATGACGCAACTATTTCTTGAGTATTATCATCGGAGCAATTATCAGACACTATTATTTCAAAATCTGAAAAATTTTGTTTTAAAATACAATATATGGCAAATTGTAAATCTGATGCTCTATTGTAGGTAGGGGTAACAATCGAAAAAAATGGTTTTTTAGTCATGGGTTTACAGCTGTGACAAGTTCATCTTCTAAAAATACATCGAACAAGAAAATCAAAAAAATCATTAGGTAAAAATCTTTGTAGAAAAGAGAAGATTTTTGCGTCTGCCCCAATTGAAACTCTTGAGGGTGGTCTTGTAGAATTTACGATCCAATCGACACGGGTCGCAACAGCATCATAATCAACCATTGGCACGAGTAATTTAAATAGGAAAAACCTTTCCCTTAAAGGCTTGCTAAGCATTTTTTTATCTCCGCTTTGGCTTTCGTTTTTCATAACACTTGGCGCGAGATTAGTAATCCAAATGTTATTTTTTGCTACCTCATACCTTATTGAAAGCCCTAAGGCCTCAAGAGCAAATTTAGATGAGCAGTACAGTGAAGAATTCGGCACTGCCAGCGTCCCGCAAAGAGAAGTTATATTAATTATTTTTCCTTCGCTGCGCTTTAACATGTGGGGTAAAACTATTTTGATTAATCGGAAGGCTCCAATCACGTTTGTGTCCAGGATCTTAATAAAGTCGCTGCTTGTAAAACTCGTCGCGGGCCCAACTAATCCGTAACCCGCGCAATTGACTAGTACATCTAGGCGCTTCTCTTTATTAATAATTTTATTTACTACAAAAGTACAACTCTTATCATCCGTTATGTCTAATTCTATTGCGCTAATATTGGGATGGGTATCTTTCCACTTAACATTTAGGTCTTGCCTTTTCTTAGAATTTCTTATGCCTGCATATACTTTATGACCTTTTCCCTCAAGGATCTCTGCGACACGCCTGCCTAATCCTGAAGAACAACCCGAAATTAAGATTATTTTTTTCATTTTTATAGATATTGATCTCGTATATCTTACCTGCTCGTACTAACCATGTCAATTTATAAAGTCGAGTATAACTTATGAAACTATTAATTGTCAGGAAGAAAAAATTATACTATACTTGTCTTGAAAATGGATGTTAAAAATCTTCATCAACAACAAGATTGGGATAATTACTACGAAAACCATGCGCCATTGCAAGTAAAACTTCAATCAGGAATTTTTACTACATACGATATATTTATTTATGATACCCTACTTAATAAATATTTACCAAAATATCATGGCCCAGTAGGAAATCGGCCTATTCTTTGTGAAATTGGAAGCGGAGATGGAAAACTGCTTAAGAAAGTCGCTAAAATGATTGGATATAAACCTGAAGGGATTGAATATTCAAAAGAAGCAGCGAAAATTGCTGAAAAGAACGGGGTTAAGACAATTATCGGAGATGCATTCGATCCAAAATTAGTAAAGAGATATAAAAATCACTTCGATGCAATTTTTTCCTACGGATTTATAGAGCATATCATTCCTCCAGAAAAAGCAATTAAGCTACATCTAAACCTCTTAAAACCAGGAGGGTATTTTGTTATTCAAATACCACGGTTCAAAGGATTTAACTACTTGAGGATGAAATTCTTTAGACCAGACTTAATTAGAAATCATAATCTCGACATCATGAATGAAGATATTTTGGAAAAATTGTGCAAAGTAAAAGGCGTCAAAAAGATATACTGCGGAAATTATGGAACGTTTAAGCTTAGAATTCCTATGGACAAAAAAGGATTTAAATACTATTTATTAAAATTAATTTGTTATCTCGACTATGCTGTAAATCCCATACTAAGAATATTATTTTCTGATAAAGGGTTTGAGAGCTATACCTTTAGTCCTTCTGTCATGTTCATTGGCCAAAAGCTCGGTGGTAAATCAAGATAATTTTTTATACCACCTTAATATCTAAGGTAGTGCATTTTTTAGGTCGGCGATATTGATCATCTCCAACTTTATTTTTTATTCCTGGCGAGGATATGAACATTTTTTACTGCGGCCAGCTTTCTCAGAATATTTGAGCCCACAAATCCTGTTATTCCTGTAATTAAATAAACATTTTCCATAATCATTTTTATTTTGAGATTTAATTATTTGACGTTTTAAAAGATTTTTCGGTAATTATAACGTACGTATATTTCAATATTGAAAGTACGAGAAAACTATATACAAATGACATATAGTAATTTGCTTCTACGTCTGGACCAATTATATATGTTAGGATTGCCAGAAAGAAAAAAACAAAGGTAATTGCCTCAACTGAATAACGCGCGACAAATAGCATTATCACGAGTAGAATTACGAAAATCGAATGCAAACCGAATAATTGCCGAGCAGCTAAAAAATAAATCATGAGAAAAGGAAATGTTAAAAATATATGCAGATATGATTGATCAACGATTTTCTGCACCTTGTTGATGGGACCAAAAATAAAATTTATTAAAGTTTTAATCATTCTTAAACTTAATATATAAAAATAATATAATTGGGAAAATAATAAATATGGCGATTGCGTTATCTTCTGCGAAACTTTGCTTTGTATCGGTGACTATAACTTCCCTGCTATTTATATTACCGATATACCAGGCATTTGCGTATCCGCTTTGTACGTGAGGAAGCACTTGTTTTTTGCCATTTTGCATTACATAAGCTTGCCATGAAGAAGCAAAGCTTTTATTAAAAGCTAAGAATCCATTTTCGAAATTCTTTGGCAATATTATTTTGTATTCCAATGGATTAGCTTCTTGAACTTTTAGCAGAGATGTCAAATCGTCTAGATTATTATCTGTCTGTGTTGTGCAGGCAAACGTGATGTAATTCGTATCTACTGCGCGTTCAAGTACCAGATTCTTAAGAGTAGCAACGGAGTGTTTTAGTGAATTATCTGTTGATACGCGAACGTAAAGATGGTAGTCTTTTATATTAAATTCATCCAACTGGAAAATCCTGTCGCTTATTTGTTGCGAATTCGCCGGACCAAAGGGGTCTGTAAATACCACGTCTTCGGGGTTGATTTGTTTTTGACTAAGTTCAAAGTTGCTTAAGCTTTTATTTGCTAGAATCACTTCTAATGACAAATTAGGGTTTGTGACTAAATAACTCAATCGATAATTTCTGTCTGTTAATCTAGGGACTGGAATCTCAAATGTATCCCCAGCATGTATTGACACCGATTCTTCATTAACAAATTTTTGGATACTATAAGAAACATCTGCGGTATATATTCCTTTGGATAACGACACTTGCTGAGAGTTTGTGATATCGGTGACCTGTTTTTTTGAATCGATAATTAAGACCTGGGAAATGTCTGATCCTTGAGTATATACATGAGCACTACAATTGTAGATGCCATCCTTTGCAACCTCCAATTTGAAATTTAGCGCTTGACCCGCGCCGGCAGTTAATCGACCCATTTCATCTTTTGCGCGACACGAACTACATATTCCCTCCGCGATGTACGTTCTGACGGTATTTGCAAAAAGACTTAGCTCTTTTTGAGTATTTAATATTGCGAGTCCTACGATATTCGGCGTCATGCGAGACATAACAATATCATCAATTGCATTTTCAAACGGTGAATTTGTGTAGGCAGCTTGTGCTGAAAGAGCAAAGCCAAAGGTATTTGGAAAATCAAGACTTTTTAATTTATATACAGTAAAATAATTGTTTATATTTTCTTTTTCAAAATCCGGATCGGCATCTAATTTAGCCTCCATTGTCTTTGGATCAATATATAACCAATTTGTAAAAGAATTTGGCACATTATCGTTCCTAAGTAAAATGAACTGAATCTGATTTTTATATAGAAATTGCTTAAAATCGCTGTATTCGTCATTTTGCAAAAGCACATATGGCGCTTCATCTACCGCCTCTGCTTGTGTATTAAACGCAACATTGTTCACGAAAGTGCAGTTTAAGATTTGGCTTAATAGGTCAAGCGACATATATGAAGTTCCATATTTAGACCATACAGCGCTTGAAATCCAGGCTCCGCGTGGTACCACAAGTACCACCTTCCCGCTGCACATGGGTTCAAAAACATTCTTTAATTGATAATATTCGGGAGGAATTTTGGTTTTTGCACTGATCGAATATTCTTTATTATTACTATAAAATGTGTAGTTTCTAATATTGTCACCATTAAAAAGAAAGAATGGGCCAGTAATAACTACACCCGCGATGGCGATCGCTGCAAGGAAAACAACAAAAAAAATCTTATTTTGTTTCTTCCATATATTTTGCAGGATTAGTCCTGCGCCCAAAGAAGCAAGAGCCATAAAAGGAAACAAATAATACACACCCGCTTTATGATAAGAATCACGGAATGCACCGAAAAACGGAATATGCACATATGCGAATCCGGCAATAAATGCAGCTGGAGGATTGCTAAATTTGACAATAAAAAGTGATACCGCAAGCATAATAAGTAAATATACAAATGTACTCTTGTATTTAATACTTTTTAATTTGTACACAAAAAATAATAATAGAAAAGGTAATAAGAAGAGGGGAAATGTAAATAATTTATTATCAGTATAAAAATACGACCAACTAAACGGATTTCCAGACATCAGAGGGATACCCAATATTCGCAGTGAATTTAGCAACTGTGAAGGCAAAAAGCCTCCGTTAAACCATGAGAGTATACCAGTGCTTGATTGAAATGCATAGAGATCCGCAAATCCAAGTAAAGCTGGCAAAAACCACCACCATTGTGAGAGCAAAATAAGGATAAGGAAAACAGCTATGGATGCTATCCGCTTTAGAGACATTCTTTTTCGTTGTAGAAAAACATAAATTGTAAGATAGAAGCTAATCCAAACTAAATATTGGGCAAGGAAAATATATGTAATAAACCCTGACGTCATAAGTATGAGTGTTACAAAAAACGTGACAATCCATCTTGTTCTTGATTCGGCTTTTCCCCCATTTAGCGGATACAGTTTAAAAAGAGCTAGTATATTAAGAGGTAAAAACGCAATTATAAATGCGTCGGGGTTAAACATAAAAAATGCATAATAAAATGTATATAGATTAAAGGTATAGAATAACGCAAAAACAAAACTGATACTTGCAACGATAACCATGTTTGATTTTTTTACAACTATTTTAAACAGATAATTTGTGAGGAAATAGAAATTCGCAATCGAAGCAAATAAAAGGACTATATAGAGCAACTCCTGACCCAATGATAAACTGTTGAATAATTCGTGTCCTGCTGATAGAATCGCCCAGTACGGAGCCCATGACCAATTCGTTTCCGTATTCCATGGAAAAACATGTGAATTAAAAATATAGAATAATCTTAAGAAAGAATTTTTTGTATCAACGGGGACAAGCGCATCAACATAGTTAAGGTATGAATTTCCGGAAAACCAATACGATACGCAGAGGATACATATGACTAATCCTGCAAGAAGCAAAATAATGTGCGTTCTATTTTGTCTTAAAAATTTACTTATCACAACAATAATATAGCTTCTGTATTTAATAACTGGAAATTCCCAGAACGCCATAATGTTATCACAAAATTTTACCTTTGTCCCAACTAAATTGAGGACGTGATTGTGGAAAAAACTTTTTTATATTATACTAACATCCCATATATGGCGAGTTTTACAAAATTATTATTAAATTTAAATACATCATGGAAAGTAAAAGCGATTGCACCATATCTTCATCCCGGAGAAAAAATATTGGATTTCGGCTGCGGAGACTTATCGCTTGCGATCGGACTATCAAAAAAAATAAGCGACCTCCACCTAACGGGAATCGATACGGAAAAATTTTTAACCTCAAAGCCCAAAAATATAAAAGCAATCACTTACAACGGGAAGAAATTGCCATTTGCAGATAATGCCTTTGACACGGTAATATCCGTGTATGTTTTTCACCACACGCGGAATGCTAAATACTTCTATGGAGAATGTTTACGGGTCGCGGCAAAAAAAGTTATATTTATTGAGGCGGTCGCGCGAAAAAAGTACGAGATACCCTTTATGAAAATCGTAGACAATTTATCTAATGTCTGGAAAAAAGAAAAGATTGCCAAGGCGGAAGAATTTTATACGCTACGCGAGTGGGAAAATATCTTAAAAAACAAGGGGAATGTAACGCAAGTTAAGGATATTCCTACAATCACGTCACTACTCCCGATAGGAAAAGGTTATTTATTTATAGTCTCAAAGAAATCATTATGAAAAAATTATTGGATGTAGGGTGCGGGCCAGGGACAATCAGCAATATCGGCATCTACAGTAATCTAAAAAATCAATTTAACATATACGGAATTGATCTTTTAAGAAATAATATTTCGCTCATCAGAACACGGTTTCCTAAGGGAAATTTTCGAGTGGGAAAAGCGGAGAAGCTACCATTTAAAAAAGGCTATTTCAACGTAGTTTTGGCGCGTCACGTCCTGGAACACGTTAACGATCCGGATAAATCCCTGGAAGAAATTAGACGCGTAAGTAAAATGGGAGGGAAGCTTACGCTTGCGGTCCCCCATGTTTTCTTTGAACAAATTACTTCCAAAATTACACCACACTACATTGAGAAGGGGCATCACCACCAAAGAATATTTAATAAAAAGACTTTGGTATCCGCGTTAAGAAAACACGGCTATAAAATTGAGTCCATCAGCAACGACAAATGGCCATTTTTCGTAATTAATATGGTACTATCAACTCTTGCCAGATTCTCCTCGTTGAAGATGGAAGAGCAAACGGGTATTTTTCTTGTTGGCAAAAAAAATTATATCCGCGATAGGCGATTTTACAATCAATATTTACTGATTTACAAGTTACTGGAAATTTTGAATAATACGTTTTTTTTCTTGAATTATCTTATTCCATTTGAGCTGAATGTGACTGCACGGAAAGTAAAGTGATCATGACTGATGTTTCCATCATAACTCTAAATTACAAGGAAGCGGAACTTACAAAAAAATGTATCAGAGGATTATTTAAATCCAAAAAGGTAACATTTGAAATTATAATAATTGACAACAGCTGTGATGCAAACCAAGCAAAGCTTTTAAAACGACTAACGGATAAAAGAGTTCATCTATATATCGCCAACGAAAATCTTGGCTGTGCAAAAGGTTATAACTTCGGCATTCAAAATGCGAAAGGCAAATATATATTCATTATTAATAATGACGCCGAAATAGATAACTCCGGTGGTCTTTTTAGGATGAAACAATATTTAGATACACACCATGAGGTCGCGGTTATACAACCTAAAATAAAATCAATCAAAAACCATAATAACTTTGACTACGCCGGAGCGGGCGGTGGATATATCGACGTCTATGGTTATCCATTTTGCCGGGGAAGACTATTTCAGACGCTCGAAAAAGACAAGGGTCAATATGACGATATTCAAGACGTTTCTTGGGCTTCAACCTGCGCCTTTTTTGCCAGAAGAGAAGTAGTTAGGAAAGCCGGGCTTTTTGATCCAATATATTTTGCGTATGCAGAAGAAATAGATATCTCTATCAAAATCTGGCAGAGCGGATACAGAATCCAAATTTTTCCCGCAACCTCTGTATATCATAGAGGAGAAGCATCTTGGAAAAAAATGAGAGAGAAGAAGACTTTCCTAATTCACAGGAATCACCTAATCCTATTTTTTAAATGTTTTAGTCTTACCGAGATAATATTCTTAATGCCACTTAGAATTTTTTATGAAGCGGCGAGCATCGGCTTTTATGTCCTTACCGGCAGATCAAATCTTGTTTTTCCGATATTTCAGGCATACATAGCGACGATTACGCTTTTCCCGAAAATTATTAAACAGCGCAGGACATTTTTTAAGAATTACCATAAAAATTCTATGCCTAAATTTAAGCGGTCAATCATTATCTTTTATTATCTACAACAAAGAAAAAAATTCAGCCTGTTGAATAAAAAATATTTATATGGATAAAACACTTAAAAAAATAAGAGGAGCCGAAGTCTTAGTTACCGGCGGAGCCGGTTTTATAGGCAGTAATCTCGTGGAAAAATTAGTTAAAAGTGGCGCAAAAGTAACGGTTGTTGACTTACTCTTAGAGCCTTATGGAGGAAATAAATTTAATTTAGAAAAAGTTAGAAAAAAAATTCATCTCGTAAAAGGGGATGTGCGCACAAAAGAACTCATGCGAAAATTAGTCAAAGAAAAAGATTTTATTTTTCATTTAGCGGCACAAACCGGAAGAACAATTTCGTTGTCAGATCCGTTTCTCGACTTATCAATTAACTTAGCAGGAACGCTGAATGTCTTGGAATCAGTCAGGGAAAATAAAAATCGCGCAAAGATAATATTTTCAAGCAGCCGCGGCGTTATAGGCAAACCTATTTATCTTCCCGTAAACGAAGCTCACCCAGCTAATCCCAGAGACATCTACGCAGCGAACAAATTATCTGCCGAAAATTATTTTAAGATATACCAACAAGAATTCGGCACACGTTCAACTATTTTGCGCCTCAATAACGTCTATGGACCTAAATGCCAGGTACGCAGTAATCACTATGGCACAGTTAACCTTTTTATTAAATACGCGCTCTCAAAAGAAATTTTACCGATCTATGGAAATGGTAAACAAACTAGGGACTACATTTATATTGATGACGTAGTTTCGGCACTTATTTTAGCGGCCGATGAAAAAGCAGACGAAGAAACTTTCTTTGTAGGGTCAGGTAATGAAATTTCATTAGTGGAGATTGCCAAAACTATAAAAAAGTATATTGGCGATACCGAATATAAACTTGTCCCATATCCGGATTCCTTAGTAGTGATGGATTTTGACAAATTTTACTCAACTTCAAAAAAAATCAATAAACATTTAAATTGGAAAAGCACCATCCCTTTTGAAGAAGGAATAAAAAGAACTATCAAATATTACAAAAAATATTTATCCTTTTATCTTTAGTTGTTGTTTTTTAAAAACGTTATATATTCATTTAAAGAACTTTTCCACTGAGGTAGTACGATACCAAGTTTTTTTGCTTTAGTATTCAAAAGAGCAGAAAAAATCGGTCGTTTTGCTCCTCCCGAAAATCCCTTTCTATCCATTGGTATAACTTTAACATTTAATCCGGCAAGTTTTATAATCTCTGCTGAAAATTCTGCCCAAGAGCATTTGCCTTCGTTTACGAGATGATATATCCCTGCAGGGAGTTTGCTTTCAACAAGCTCAAACGTCTTCTTTGCTAATTCAGGCGCATAGGTCGGACTTACAATTTGTTCTGATGAAACTTCGATTTCCTTTTGTCCTTTTACATCTCGCAGTAAATTTAAAACAAAGTTGCCTTTTGACTTTGCTCCCATCTGTCCCCCATAAATTCCACACGTTCTAATAACGTAAGAGTCTTTATTGTAGTTAGCAGCCATTAATTCACCGCAATATTTTGAAAAACCATATACCTGAAGAGGATTTGGAGCATCTGTTTCTCGATAGGGCCTACCTTTTGCTCCATCAAAAACATAATCCGAGCTGTAATTAACAAATTTTGCACCCATTTCTTGCGTTACGACGGCCAAGTATTTGACCGCAACGGCATTTATCAAGAAAGCTAGCGTGGGATTATTTTCTGAATCTGCAACATTCATATACCCGGTCGCATTTATAAGTACATCCGCTTTTTTACCGATTAACTTACTTTCTATCTTTGCCTTATCCATCAGGTCTAAATCTTTTCTATTGAGTGCTGTAATTTTATATTTATGTTTTAGCGCATAGCTGTGTAATTCTCTTCCCAACTGTCCGTCTCTACCCAATAAAATAATTTTCATATTATAGCTTAATATCCGGCCATTTTCTATCTTTAGCAGAAACAATCACTTTTTTGACTGGCCATTTTATTTTAAGCGCAGGATCATCCCACCTGATGCCTATCTCAAGCTTAGGAGTATAGAACTCTGATACGGGATATTGGACAACGGTATTATTTGTCATTGCTTGAAATCCATGAGCACAGCCCTGGGGAACAAATACTAGAATTTTATTCCTTTCGCTTACAACAGTACCATGCCATCTTCCATAAGTTGGAGAATTACGGCGTAAATCAACAATAACATCGAACGCTGAGCCTTTTAGGCACTGTATAAGCTTTGCCTCTTCTCTCGGTTTTTTTTGCATATGAATTCCCCTAATCGTCCCTTTTCGTTTTGATAGACATTGATTTATCTGAACTATTGAAAACTTTGGATTAATTTTTTTAATTAAATCGAGTGAAAATATTCGCGTAAAATATCCCCGATAATCAGTTTCCAGTTCTAGTTCAACAGCGTATGCTCCATGGATAGGAAGCTTATGTATTTTCATAAATAATTTAATAATTCCGGTAAGAACTATACCAATATAAAATTTCCGGAAGTGTATTCCGAAGTGAATATTTGCATTTCCAACCAAGCCTTCTTATTTTTCTATCATCTAAATGCTGATAGGGAATTTCATTTTTTGCGATGTCTAATATTTTATATTTGATTTTTTGATTCAAAATTTTTTCTGCATTTTTCATTAATTCTAAAACGGATAGCGTATCCTTTGACGAAAAATTAAAAGCCTCTCCTTTTACTTTAGCAAAATTCTTTAACAGAAACATATAACCTTTTACCACATCTTTTACATATAAATAATCTCTTACATAAGTTCCATCACTCCTTATTTCTAATGGCTTATTTTTTATAACTGCTTCACAAATTCCGGGAACAATTCTATTGAAATACAAGTCTCCCTCACCATAAACATTTCCAAAACGGGTAATCACAATCGGACAATTATATGTTTTATAGTAGGCTTGACAAATAAGGTCCATCGATGATTTTGAGACATCATAGGGATGGTCTCCTTTTAAGGGAGAACTTTCTGTATAAGCGTTTTTTGTTTTACCGTAGGCCTTATCTGAAGAGGCCACAATAATCCCTTTAATTTTTTGATTTTTTCTGACCTCTTCTAAAATATTTACTGTCCCCATTATGTTTGTTTCAAATGCATCAAATGGACTTGCATACGCCTTTTCAACAATCGGCTCTGCCGCTAAATGGAAAATATAGTCAGGAGTATACTTTTTAAAAAAGTTTCTTACCTTTACTCTGTCTCGTATATCCAAAAATTTAAAATCTACTTTCTTTCGAAGCTTATCCAACGCAAAAACTGAACCTTTGTAAATTTTAATATCTATCACCGTCACTTTTGCCTTCTGTCTTACCAGCTCTTCTACTAAGTGCCCGCCGATGAAACCGGCACCGCCGGTAACTAATATTTTCCTACCTTTTATTTCCATACTTTCCATTCTGGGTTTTCCGCCCACAATTTGTTTAGATTGTCTACGTCTGGATATGTATCCATCGAATGCCAGAATCCGTCATGCGCAAAAACGGATAGCTGTTTTTTATCAACTAAACGCCTTAGAGCAGGGTGCTCAAATTCACCAGCTCTTAGGTACTTAAAAAAAACTTTTTTGAAAACCATAAATCCCCCATTGGTCCTTTCTTTCAGAACAGGCTTTTCTACGAGACTTTGTGCAATGTTTTTATCATTCATTTGTATGAGCCCATATTTAGTTCGAGGATGAACGCCCGTTACTGTTCCTATGGTTTTTTGTTTTCGATGAAATTTGACTAAATCGTTTATATTTATATTTGCTACACCGTCACCGTAAGTAACCATAAAATCTTTATCCTCCGAAGGGATATAATCCTTTACTCTTAAGATTCTTTCCCCCGGTAGAGTATCTTCTCCCGTATCGACAAACGTAATTTTAAAATCATCAGATTTACTATCTTTTCTATAAAACTTTGAGTATCCAGACTTCGTGTAAAGTGTAAAATCATGTACGAGGTTTCTTTGATTTAAAAAATACTCCTTTATGTAGTCTCCCTTGTATCCGAGTGCGATTATAAAATCATTATACCCGTAGTGGGAATAGATCTTCATAATGTGCCAAAGAATCGGTTTCCCACCGATCTGAACCATAGGCTTAGGCTTAAACTCAGTTTCCTCCTTAAGCCTGTATCCTTTTCCTCCACACAAAATTATTACTTTCATTAGGCTGAATTATAGCACAAAGGGATTATCGTGGTAGAAGTTTACCTTCGTCGATTTGACCTTTTATCCAATAATAAGTTTCTTTTAATCCTTCTTTTAATGGCTGCTGTGGCGACCAACCCAACTTTTTTTTTATTAGCCTATTATCCGAATTTCTCCCTCTAACTCCTAACGGCCCCTTAATATGTTTTATTTTTATTTCTTTACCCGCAATCTCCATTACCATTTCCGCTAACTGGTTTAGAGAAACCATTTCCTCGGATCCAATATTTACAGGCCCTATGAAATTACTGTCCATCAGTTTCCTGACACCCTTTAGGCATTCATCTATGTATAAAAATGACCTAGTCTGTTTTCCATCTCCCCACATTTCGATTGTGCCACCATCTTTCGCCTGCACTACTTTCCTGCACATTGCTGCCGGAGCTTTTTCTCTTCCACCTGTCCATGTTCCCTCCGGTCCAAAAATATTATGGAATCTGGCAATACGGACGTCCATTCCATAATTTCGGTGGTAAGCAAAGTACATGCGTTCGCTAAATAGTTTTTCCCATCCATATTCACTGTCGGGTGCGGCAGGGTAAGCTGATTCTTCCGAAAGTTTAGGATTATTGGGGTCAACCTGATTATATGCGGGATAAATACAAGCTGAGGAAGAAAAGAATATCTTCTTTATTTTAGCCTGATGCCCAAAATGTAATGCGTTCAGATTAATTTGCGCTGAATTATGCATTACATTAGCATCGTTATCTCCTGTAAAAATATATCCCGCGCCACCCATATCGGCAGCTAATTGATAGACTTCATCAAAGGACCGGTCAAATACTTTTTCGCAGAATTTTTGCTGTCTTAAGTCTCCAACTATAAACTCGTCTGCTTGAGTTTTACTGTATTCCGGTTTTTTTAGATCAACTCCCCTCACCCAAAATCCTTCTTGTTTAAGTTTCTTTACCAAATGACTACCGATAAACCCACCAGCGCCAGTAACTAAAGCAGTCTTTTTCATAGGCTAATATTAGCAATTCAAAAATTACCTGTCAATGACTATGGCTTTAATTTTATACTTACACAATAACACTTGTATTAGCTTTTTATTTCTATTAAAATATCTTGATATTACCGAATAGATGCACAAATCCCAAAACAAGAAAATTCTCTCCGCCACAATAAAAATTAATGCGATTGCACTTCTTATTACATTGCTTGCGTTTACAATATTTATATTGTTTTATGCTTTTATCCCATCCGGATTTAACGAATACCTCAGCCCAACTGTATTGACAGAAGAATTATCGGCGATAAACGTTAAGGAAATCCCAGAAGAAGAGATTGTTTCCGGAGAGTTTAGAGCGTCAGGAGATAATCTTGCGATATTTCTAACTCCCTTTTCGACGCATAATAAAGGAGCGCTGGACACAGTTAACTTCAAACTAAAAAACGTGAACCAAAAGAAGTGGTACTTTGAGCACACTTATAATGCTTATCAATTTACATTGCTTGGTCATTTGTTATTCGGCTTTCCGCAAATCCAAAACTCGCAAAATAATTCTTATGAATTCGAATTGGATTTAAAGCCAAAAAAGGGTATCAATGTTTCCGCAATTAATACGAACCTTCAGGGCATAAGCGTAGGATATAAATTCTCCAAAAACCAACTCTTTAGTGATAAATCGACCTTACTGACATTCGTCTATAAAAAGTTTTTGATAGCTATCAGAAATATTAAATTAAGAGATTTATTTATTGCTTATGTAATTTCCCTTTGTGTCTCCTTCATGATCTTAAACGCAGCTAAAATTCTCACAATTCTAACCAAGATACTAAATTTCCTCTCTATCCATAGATACTATCCACATATATCTTTAAGGGCTTTTATTAAAAACGAAGGAAAAGACAGTAAAATTGCTTATTTAGATGGACTAAGAGGCTGGGCAGCATTTATCGTTGTGGTAAACCATTATTTTATTCAATTTTATCCCGCTATCTTTTCGGGAGAAGTAAGCCAGGTCCATTTACCGGGTGGCATAGAAATAATTATTGCCAACAGCCCCCTTAATATATTCTTTAACGGAAATTTCGCGGTGTGCATATTTTTTATTTTAAGCGGCTTCGTACTTACTCACAAGTTTTTCGTAGTAAAAAATTATGAATTAGTCGTGTCGGGAGCGGCGAGAAGATATTTTAGACTGCTATTTCCCGTCGTCTTAACTTCTGTTCTAGCATATCTTTTAATGCGTTTTTCATTATTTGATCTTAATCCACAAGGTCTTTCGACTTCTTGGATTGCCGGATTTTGGAATTTTAAGCCCGACTTCCTGCAAATGATTTATGAAGCATTTATTGGCTCTTTTCTTTACAATAACCAACATGCTTACAACCCTGTGCTGTGGACTATGTACTATGAGTTTTTTGGGTCCATGCTGGTATTTGCAGTAGCCGCCTTATTTTATAAAATATCCAAAAGGTACTTTATTTATATTCTGTTAATATATTTAACCATAAATACATTTTTTGTCGCATTTATATTAGGAGTCTTACTTGCTGACTTAAGCGTAAATAAGCCTGATTTTTTCAACAAAATACCCAAACTAATAGTTTTGTCAATTTTTCTACTGGGACTCTTCATTGGATCCTACCCTTTTCCGGTTGATGCAAGCACAACTATTTATAAATTCATGGTGCTAAAAACAGACTTTATTGCTAACCCTGTTGTTTTTTATCAGATTCTCGGAGCTTTCTTACTTTTCATTACGGTTTTAAGCTCTAAAAGAATAAAATCAATCCTGTCTCATAAATTTTCGGTATATTTAGGGAAAACAGCGTTTTCAATGTATGCAACCCATTTGCTTATCCTTGCTTCATTCTCAACCTTTTTATTTGGAATTCTAATTCAATATGTCCCGTATAATGTCGCTACCCTTATAGTCCTGCCGACATCTCTAGCTTTAATATTAATCAGCTCTCTTTTTACATTTGAGTATGTCGACTTAAAAGGTATCGCATTCTCAAAATTTATATACGATAAGTATTTAAAGGTTGTAGATGAAAGGTAAAGGTATGGATAAAGCAATCGTAATAACAACCATAAATCCGCCCACAGAAGCTGTTAAAGCTTTTGCAAGGATGAAGGAGTTCAAAATGTTTGTCACGGGAGACAACAAAACGCCTAAGGATTGGGAACTTAAAAACGTTGAATATTTATCTATTGATAACCAGTTAAAGAAGTTTCCAAGACTCGCAAAGCTCATCGCCCAAAACCACTACGCCAGAAAAAATCTTTCGTACCTAGACGCCATAAAGTCAGGGGCAAACTTTATATATGAAACGGATGATGATAATTTACCTTACAGTAATCTTTTTCCTAACTTTTTAAATGAGAAGACAATCATTGAAGAAATTCAAGCGCCATTATGCTTTAATATTTATTCACTTTTTACCAAGAGGCCTGTTTGGCCCCGAGGTATTCCCTTAAATATGATAGCAACGCCGATTAGAAATAGAAATAAAAAGAAGATATTGCCCCTTATCCAACAGTCACTAGCAGACCTTGATCCTGATGTAGATGCAATATACCGTCTCACAAATGGAAGCACCATTAAGTTTGCTAAGAATAAACAATATGCCCTAGGTAAGGGAACCTTTTGTCCTTTCAATTCCCAAAATACTTATTGGAATAAAGCTGTTTTTCCACTTCTCTATCTTCCTTCAACCGTAGATAGCCGAGTTACCGACATTTGGCGCGGTTACATAGCGCAACGAATCTTATGGGAATTAAATTCTCGGCTAATCTTTCTTTCTCCCTGTGTATATCAAAAGAGGAATATCCATAATTTTATGAAAGATTTTGAGCAAGAATTAAACCTTTATCTTAAAACGGAAGGATTAGTAAATACACTATCTTCATTGAAGTTAACAGGCAACGTTACTAATATGTTAGAGCAAACATACAAAGAGTTAATTACAGAAGGATTATTTAAAGAAGACGAGCAAAAGATTCTCTCAGGATGGCTAAGAATGTTTTAGGCTAAGCGTTTTCTTTCAAAAAAGAAAACTTTTGATCATACCATTTATCATACTCATAATCGTTTAAAATTCTTAGCACTCCTTTTTGATACGCTGGATAATCTTTTTTTATTTTTCTGATTGCTGATCCTAAAGCACCTATCGTTTCTTTTATTACTTCTCCTGATTTATATTCTTCTAGTTCTTTATAAAAGTAGGTCGTTTTGGTGGTAATAACAGGCAAGCCATGTTCCAAATAATCTTTTATTTTTGTCGGCTCACAATAAACAGAGACATTGTCTGGCGTATTTTCATAAAGCGCTAATCCTATATCCCATTTTCTGATAATATCTGCAGGATTTTTTACAAAACCATAAAATTTTACTTTCTTACCAACTCCCTTATTTTTAGCAAGCTGCTTGTAATGCTCAAACATATATCCCGAACCTACAACCTCAAGCACGCACTCTGAATTAGTTTTCAAATAGTCGAAGGCTAAATCCAAACCCTGCTGCAGTCTAATAACCCCCATAAATCCTAACTTTAAAATTTTATTAGGTTTTAACTTTTGTTTAACAAATTCTTTTTTCATGCCCAAGGTTACCATCTTACTAACTCTATATTTCCCTTTTGGTTTTTTTAACTTTGCTTCATAAATTTTTTCAATTAGGGGACTTTCATACAATACATACTTAAGTCCTTCGTTATAAGTATCAGCTAATTTATTATAAAATCGCATAAACCCTGAGTTTTGAGGATAGTAATCTCCAATCCAGTAGATAAATTTCGTTCTCTTGAAAAAAGAAGTAATACTATTTAGAATGCAAAAAATTGGGTTTTCTACGATAACAAAACTTCCCCTTTTTGCAAAACGGAAGAGTGCGTAGTTAAAATAGATACAATAAAGTACAAGTTTAATAATATTTACATCCCATCTAAAACGGTAAAATTCTTTCCTATAAACCATTTTTCCTTTTTCAAATATCTCTACATAGCTTGGCTTTTCTAAATATCCATGAGGAAAATGAAAAGTTACCAAATATTCCGTATTTTCAATAAGATAATTTCGAAAATTTCCAAGATTTTTTATTGATTCTGTTGCAACAAAATAGATGTTTTTATACTTCATAATAATTAAAGGTTCCCTATAAATTTCTTTTTATTATCCACTCTAATTCAGATGTTCCGTATGCAAAAAACATGATGAAAGACAACAGTGGATGAAGAAACCATGCCTTATCGCGAATTTTTAGGTACCCACGCGTGCTTTCGTACAGAGGGTATATAAATGTAACTGCAAAAAAACCATATTTCAGCAAACGGAATACATCACGCCTGGAGCGCCAATTAAAAACTAAATATTTTCGCTTTCCCCTTCTTCCGTCAAAAAAAGTTTTCTTTAGTTGGAAACGTCTTTTGACGTAGACTGAAATATCGGGAGTAATCGCATGCACTACGCTATTTTTTACTACCCCGAATCGGTTGTAGCCTAAATTCAGTAATTGGGCGAACATATCTAAGTGAACATAATCTTTTGGGTCTTGATTAACGCGATTGATAGCGCTACGTAAAAACATGTGCCCGTTATCTCCAAGCGTCGGCAGGGAATTCTTATCAAACTCTACCACCCAATACTTTGATGTTTCACGAAGAATTTTTCCTTTGTCGTAAATTTTCTGGGTAAGCGGAATTTTTTCCGATTTACCCAAATAATATAATGTAGGATCTGCCGTACCGAAAAATGCTCCATAACGCGTGGTCAACGACATATTTTTTTCGTATGCATTATATGCGCTAAATGTACAAAAAATTTTCGGGTCGTCAAGATATGGTTGAACCATTTCTTTTAACCAATTCGAGGAAACAGGAATATTGTCTGACTGGAGAACCAGTATGAGATCATTTTGTGCTTTCTTAATTGCAAGGCTGGCTTTTATTTGTTCTTGTACTTTAAGATTACGGCGGATAGTTACCTTGCAACCATATTTTTTAGCAAGCTCTATTGTGCCGTTTGTAGAACCTGAATCAAAAACCAAATGCTCAATAAGACCTCGTGGATAATTTTGTGACTTCAGCGTGGCGAGCACTTTTTCAAATAATTCAAGATTTGCATTCAAAGTGCTCGTGATAATTGATATGGACGGGAATTTTTTTTTATTTTTTTTTT
>Ga0182021_10001776_pt1 | contig 25039 bp, 15 predicted proteins | sample 612E3MmetaG_FD_120493 | JGI IMG/M metagenome (GOLD analysis project Ga0182021, IMG submission 120493) | Permafrost microbial communities from Stordalen Mire, Sweden - 612E3M metaG (Illumina Assembly) | ecosystem: Environmental > Terrestrial > Soil > Wetlands > Permafrost | place: Sweden... | reverse complement strand
TTCCGTTGGCAGGGTGGCCAACTGACGCTGTTCGCCCGCGCTCGCGTTGATGTCGATCACCGCCGAGAGCAGCATCACGCCGTTGATGGGAATGTCGCGGTCCGTAAGGTAGCCGGCGAGCCCCGCGGCGCGAGTGGTGCCGTAGCTTTCTCCGCCGACAAAGAGGGGCGAGCCCCAGAGGTTGTATTCGTTCAGGAAGCTGCGGATGAACTCTCCGAAGGCGGCCAGATCGTTCTCCACGCCTCCGAAGTCTGGGCCATAACTGGGCCGATCCGGGCGGCTGAAGCCCGTCCCCATCGCGTCGATGAAAACCAGGTCTCCGGTATCCAGCAGGCAGTTGGGATTGTCGACGTAGGTGTACGGCGGTGGCGTTGCCAGGCCGTTGGGCTGCAGTTTCACCATCTTCGGGCCGAAGGCTCCCATATGCACCCAGATAGAGGCTGCGCCCGGACCGCCGTTGAACAGAAACCAGACGGGGCGCTTGCTCTTGTCGCTGACGCCGTCTTTCGAATAATAGATGTAGAAGAGATGCCCCTCGCTCACACCGCTGGTGGCGTTGTGAATGGGAATGAAGCCGACGTGCGCGGTATACTGGATCGTCTCCTTTTGCAGCATGATCTGGTGGTGCGTGGTGATCGGCTGCGCGGGGTAGGTTATCGGCTGCATATCTTCCAAGTTGTAATTGAAGCGGTAGAAGTCGTTGGTTGCGCCGCCGGCGCCCCGGCCCTGCGCAAAAGCGCCAACGCCCATGGCCGCGATGAGTATGACGAGGCTGCAGGATTTCAGGTTGATTCGTCCGTCGATTCTCATGGCATTGCTCCTTGGTTTCGTGCGCTGATTAACGAGCCGGTGACGCCGCTTCAGTGATGAACTTGGCCAGGTCGCTATACAGTCTGACAAGCGCCTTGTTGTCGACATAGGTCATCTGGCCGGCTTCGAAATGATCCACTGTAATATTGTGAGCGCGGATCTCCGGCGAAATGTTCAAGTGAGCCAGGGTAAACTCGGTCGCATAGAAAGGCGCACTGAGATCGAAGTAATTCACGCCCACGAAAAGGTGCAGATGGGGGTTGCGCGCAAAAGCTCCAGCAAGGCTCGCGTCGTCGTTTCCGGTCGAAGTAAACGTGCCGATCCCGCCGCTCGAGAGATAAAGGATGCCGTTGCTGTTGCCGGCGAAGGTGAGTTCACGCCGCAGATACGACTCGTAAGCCGTCAGGAAGCCGCCGGCGAGGTTGCTCTGATTGAAGTCGATCGCGCTCATGGCGCCGCCACCGCCAAAGCCGCCGCGCCCGCCGCCGCCCGCTCCCGGCACATAGCCTGCCACACGCGCATCCGAATTTGATAATCCATGGTGCTGATCGCGCAACAGTTCGCTGTTGAAGCGGTCCAGCGCGATGCGCAGATCGTTGTTCACGATGAAAGCCTTCGAGAGCCCGGTCAGTCGCGACAGGTCCGCCACCACCTTGGTGCGTTCCTCAGGCGTCATGCGGTCGCCCTTATAGAGCGCGTGCAGATACTCACGCGCTGCAAACTGCCGCGCCTGTTCCGCGATCTGCTCGGCGCTCAGGGACTCCAGTTCCGGTGTTAACTTCTTGTGATACCAGGCGGCCATGACCAGGCTCGGCAGCAGCGTCATGTATTGCTCGTCGCCAGCTACAGCGTCGGCGGTCATGGTCATCGAGAGCAGCACCACGCCATGAACCGGGATCTGGTGTTCGTTGAGATAGCCGGCTAAACCCGCTACCCGCGCCGTGCCAAGATCCTCGCCCGCGAGGAAGAGTGGGGAGTTCCTGCGGTTGTAAGTGTTGATGAAACTCCGCACGAACTCTCCCAGGGAAGCGATGTCGGCGGCCGTATTCCAAAAGTTCGGGCCCCGGCCCGGCTGGTCGGGCCGACTGAACGCCGTGCCCACCGGATTTACGAAAACTAGATCCGCCTGGCCAAGCAGGGTGTTGGGATTGTCGACCCATCCATACGGCGGCAGCCCGGCAGTGCCGTCATTCGTCCACTTCATCCGCTTCGGACCCAACCCGCCAAATTCTTGCCAACTGGCGGCCACACCAGGCGCTCCGCCCAGGAAAAACAACACCGGACGCGCCGAGGTGTCGCTGACGCCGTCTTTAGCGTAGCAAGTGAAAAACAGATGGGCTTCCGACTGTCCCGTTGTGGCATTGTGCAGCGGCATGTAGCCGACCCGCGCTGTGTAGGCGATTGCTTCCCCGTTGACAGTGATTTTTTGGTGGGTTTCCGTGGGCTGGGCATCAGGAATGGCCTGTCCTGAACCTGCCGTCGTATCATAGTTGTAAAACTCGCCGGCGCCTCCTGCTCCACCTCCTCCGCCGCGCCCGGTTGCGCTCCCGGGCGGTCCGGCCTGTTGCGCCGCCGCACCCCGGCCGGTCTGGCCGCTGCCGCCCTGTCCCCAGGCAATGAACGATATGCCAAGCGTGATCACCAGCAGGATTTGTCCGTTACGTGAGTATCTCATTGCGAGTCGCTCCTGGCCCGACCCTGTAACTCAACCTCAATTCGGGCTCGAAAGTACGCAGACAGACACCCCGGCGGCACGACCATTTCGCCGCCGGCGTAGCAAAATTGAGCGGGATTCAGACCGCATCGGCAGTGCCCGAATGCCGTCACGATGATCAGCGGACGATGCACTCAGAGCACCGACATTCAGTCGCCGACGAAGATCGGATGAATTCCTTGGCCGTCATGTATGCACATTGTCGCCTTCAATCTCAAGGGCTTTTTAGATATCACCTCTGAGTTGCATCTGATCCGATGTGCGGCCAGGCACCATCCGATTCATCGAATGCCGATCTCTCTTTGTTTGGTTCCGATCCCAATTCGCAATCTTAAATTCCAAACCAAATTACTACCAACAGACGTTTTGCATTTTTGGGGACCGTGTCTGACATTTGCGGGAGTTGTGAACGCGTCCGCTCGCCGCCGCTTCCGGATGAGAAGGAGCGGACGCGCTCCCGGTTGTGCCGCTATTGGTTTTTGATCGTGATCCTCCTCTTGATTGTTCCAATTTTGGGAATCTCATCATACGCATGTTGGTAGTAGATCGCGAATGCATTTAGATTAGAGGAAATAAAAAAGCGGAATGGGGTGCGAATTCAGAGGAAATGACACTCGAAGGACACCTCGAATGAACACCGACGCGCCGAGCGATTCGATCGGCGATCGTGGTTAACGCATAAGCGCGCACAGTGTGAAAGCCGTCAGCTGCTTCTGTGCTAAGATCGGCGCTCCACGATCACAACCAGAAGGGGATTGCCAAAATGATGAATAAAACCAAAAAATGGGGCGTCCGATGCGTGCAGGGACTCGTGATCGGCATGTTGTTCGCCGTGGCGATGAGCCCGGCAAAGGGGCAGCCGCAAGCGCCGGCGCAAGCGGCCACAGCCAAGCGGGCCTTCGAAACTCGCGATTGGTATCGCGTAAAAACGGTGGCGTCGCCGGCGATGAGTCCGGATGGGAAGTACGTTGCCGTACAGGTCACCTCGGTCTTGGAAGCCGCCAACAAGCGGGTAAATGAAATCTGGGTGGTATCCACTGTTCCCGGCGGCGGCGATCCCGTGCGTTTTACGGCACCCGGAGTGGACAGCACCAATCCCCGATTCAGTGCCGACGGGACGCTGCTGATTTTCACCTCGACCCGTCCCGGCTATGCCGGCAACCAGTGGGCAATCCGGATGGATCGTCCGGGTGGCGAGTTCCCCTACACGGCCGCTAGTGCGGGCCCGGGCGTTGAGGCTGCCGACAGCGGAGAGTTCAGCGGACGCCAGGGCAGTGCATTTCCCGGCGGCGGCTTTCCGGGTGGCGCGGCCGCGTCAAGCTCTCCGAAAGACGGCAGCTTCATCGTGACGACCGGCACCGAAGGAGCACAGGCTCCAGCGGCGGGCGGCGGAGGACAGGGCCGCGGCGGAGGTCGAGGTACGGGTCGTGCAGGCGCTCCAGGAGAGGGACGTGGTGCGGCGCCTGCAGACCCAAATGATCCGTACGCGAAGATGCCGCCGATGGCCAAACCACCGGCGACGGCCATTACACTCCCGCTGGATCCTGCGCGCTTCGATGGCATGCAGATCACTGACATGCGCTACAAGGCGAACGGCCGGGGATTCGTCCCGAGCACGGGTGCGGCCGCAGGCGGAGCTCGAGGAGGTGGCGGCGCCCGCGGAGGAGAAGCAGGTGGCCGCGGCGCGGGTGGCGGCGACAACCAGCCGCCTTCGCAGATTCTCGTCGACAAGAAAGACGGCGCGGGGCGCAAGGCGATTACCAGCACACCTTACTCTCATCGCAATGCCGCCGTGTCACCCGATGGCAAGTGGATCGCATTTATCGCAGACGGAGATCTTCGCGCCGACACGGACGTGCGCGCGGTGCGCGAATCGATTGCCAAGCTAGACACCGAAGCCGCACGGACAGCCGCGACGCGCGATCGCCTGCAGTCGGACATATTCGTCATTCCCGCCATCGGAGGGGAACCAAAGCGCATCCACACGTCTGGCAATGAAAACGGGCTAGAGTGGTCGCCTGACTCACGCTATATCGCCTTCACTGCCAACAACGGCCAGTTCACCAACAGCGACATCTTTCTCGGCGATGTCACGACGGAGACCAGCAAGAGCCTCACCACCGGTCTCCGCGCCGATCCAGGACCGGTAAGCTGGCTGCCGACGAATGAACTGTTGATGCAACTCACCATGGGCGGACACAACGCGCTCTGCCGCGTAAACCCGCGAACCGGCGATCGCAAGGAGATTGTCGGAGGGCCGCGCCGCATCTCCGGCTTCACCTACGACAGCGCGTGCACCAAGGTGGCGTATGTGGCAACCACCGCCAACATGCCGGGCGAGTTGTTCATCTCCAACCTGGACGGCACGCAGGAACGCCAGTTGACCAGCTTCAACGCCGAAGTGAACGCCATGATCGACTGGTCTTCGCATGAGCGCTTCACCTTCAAGTCGGTCGGCAATATCGAGATCGAAGGATGGCTGCTGCGGCCATATGGTTATGAACAGGGCAAGAAATATCCGCTCGTGCTCTATATTCACGGTGGTCCGCACTCGGCGTACAACGAGGGCTGGTTCGACGAGTTTCAGAATCTTGCCGGCGCCGGCATGTGGGTGCTGTATACCAATCCGCGCGGTTCGAGCGGCTATGGAGGGGAATTTACCTACATGACACGCGGCAAGTGGGGCGCGGAAGACTACGAAGACCTGATGAAGGCAGTGGACATCGCCGCCGCGCGCCCCGACGTGGATGCCACCAGAATGGGGGTCACCGGCGGGTCTTACGGCGGCTTTATGACGGCGTGGGTCACCACCAAAACCGATCGGTTCAAGGCGGCGGAGACCGATCGCATGATTGCGAACTGGGTCAGCTGGTATGGCGGCTCCGACGCGCAATCCCTGACTGAGGGCGAATTCTTCGGCACGCCATGGCAAAGCTGGGACCTGTATATGAATATGTCTCCCATCAAATATGCGGACAAAGTCAAAACGCCCACGCTCATGGTGCAGTCGGAAGAAGATTACCGCGCGCCGATCGAGGACGCGGAACAGTGGTTCATGGCGCTGAAGAAGAATAATGTGCCGGTGGAATTCATTCGCTATCCGCGCTCCAATCACGATCTGTCGCGCACCGGAGAGCCATGGCTTCTGACCGATCGCCTCTATCGCATTCGCCAGTGGTTCTGCTATTGGCTGAAGGATGAGAAACCACAGCGCACCAAATGATTCGAATATTCTCATAAGAAGCGTGATTTTCATTGCGCCTCGGGGCCTTGGCGTCTGTCATTGGGACCGGCAGTTCGCCAAAACCACGAGACGCCCAAATTCATTTTCCCAACAGGAGACCGCACATGTGCAAGACAGCGAGGGCAGTATTATTGGTCATCTGGATAATGTGTTTTCTTGTTCTCAGCGTGGCTCAGGCGCAGGTTCAGCCTCCTCCACAGGGCGAGGCCAAGTTTTGGATCGTTCCTGGAGTTAGATCGGGCCCTAGCTTTTTTAAGAGAAATTTCCTCGTCGAGACCACTCCATTGCAGCGCGGTGTTCTCGATTTCAAGCACTATCACATCTACAGTGAGCAGGTAGAGTTCTTCAAAAAGTGGGCAAAAGAGTACCCAAACCTGGTTGACCTGTACGTTGTCGCCCAGAGCTTTGGCGGCATTGACATCTATCAGTTGACGGTTACGAATAAGAAAACAGGGAAGGATACCGACAAGCCCGCCATGTATATCGAGGGAAACCGGCATTCCGGGGAAGTCACTGCGGCCGAGTCGGCATTCTGGATGCTGAACTATATGTTGACCAACTACGGTAAAGACAAGGAAGTAACCCGCCTGCTGGATAGCTTCACGTTTTATTTCCGGCCGTGCAACAATCCTGACGGCAGCTCCCTCTATCTGGAAACCGCCCAGACCCTCCGCAGCACGATTCGTCCCTACGATGACGACGGGGATGGGCTGACGGACGAAGACCCGCCTTTCGACCTCGATGGCGACGGCTTTGTGCGTCAAATGCGCATCAAGGTCGGCATGGGCAAGGGCGATTATGTCATCGATCCCCGCGATCCCAAGGGCCGGCTCATGAAAAGGGTCCCGCAAGGCCAGGGCGACTACCAGGTGATGCGTGAGGGCATTGATGCGGATGGCGACGGCAGAATCGGCGATGACGGTATCGGCGGCCTGGATCTGCATCGCAATTACGTCGAAAACTGGCGTCCCATGACCGAAGCGACCGGCCGTGGCTTTACACAGGATGGCGCCGGAGAATTTCCTCTTTCGGAAATTGAAACCCGCGCCGTGGTGCTCTTTCTCTTGTCACACCCGAACGTGTCAATCGCGAACTCGATGGATACTTCGGTCCCGATGCATTTGCGGCCCCCTTCCACGTCACCGAGTGACGAGCGCATGTATCCCGATGACCTGGCGCTCTATAAAACCTTCGATCAGAAAGGAAAGGAAATCACCGGCTATGCGCGCGCCGGCGACGTTTATGTCGATTACAGCGGCGGGCGCGGCAGCCCCATATTCGGCCATGGCCCCGACTTCGGTTATTGGTATTACGGCGCTATCTGGTATGGCGATGAACTCTGGAACGGCGGCAACGTCGGCGATTACAACAAAGACGGCGTGGTCGACGAACTGGATCGCCTGAATTATAACGACAAGGAACTTAAAGTCACCCGATTCCAGCCCTGGACGAAGGTGATTCATCCTCAATATGGCGAGGTGGAAGTCGGCGGCTGGGATCCAAAGTTCTACAACCAGAATCCGCCCCCTGAGAAAATGGAAGAATGGGCCGAAAAAGAGGCCCGGTTCAACCTCATGCTGGCCGCAAGCCTGCCCCACGTCGTCATGCAGGAGCCGAAGGTGACCGCTCAGGGCGACGAGTATACGATCGAGGTGAAGGTCGAGAACCAGGGATTCGTTCCAACGGCTCTGCGCCAGGCGCAGTTGGTCAAGATCGTGCGTCCCGACACGGTCTCGCTGGTTTTTCCGGCCGGCACCATGGCAAACCAGGGAATGGGCGGACGAGGAGGATTCGGTGGACCGGGCGGAGGCGGAGGCGGCAGAGGCGGCCGCGGCCAGGCAGGCGCGACGCAACAGGGGCAGCCGGCCACTCCAAGTCAAGACAAAGTGACCATGGTCGACCCGCAAGGCAGGCCGACGGTCACGGTCGATCGTATCGCTGGCAACGAAACCAAAACCGTAACTTTCAAGGTGCGCCTCAACGGAATTCCCGGCACCGACTGTACGGTCCAATACGGGTCTACGCGCGGCGGTGTCGTCGAAAAGAAGATCTATATCGGCAAGAAGTAAGCTGTAATCAGCACTGCCGAAAAGACTCGGTCCCTTAGACATACCGGAGAGGCACCTTCCAAGCTCGCAGGCGCCTCTCCGGCCCGTCTCAACCAAGCGCCGCAGTCCCAGCTCGTCTTCAAAGGCAAAAACAAGAATCGGTACCATAGTATGTTTTGATGGATTTAAGCAGCAAGGCGGCGCGCTTAAGCCGCGTATCGATCGCCTGCAACGAATCCTTCCTTGGCTACCACTTGCAGGACTCTTTCAGGATCGCCCCGATTGCCCGGTTGCGGTCATTACCAGCTTGCCGTGTTTTACCCCGCGAAGGCTCAAGAGGTGGTCTGCAAAGTGCTGTATCTCCGCTCCACGACCCTTGAGGATGATTACCTCCAGGCAGTTCCGCGCATCCAAATGCACATGAGTCGTTGCCAGCACTTTTCCCACGTAGTGATGCTGGGCTTCAATCAATTGCTCGGAAAGTTGATGCTGATGGTGGTCGTAGACAAGAGTAACCGTCGCCACGATCACTTTGTTCCTGGCAATCTGCGACTTTACGGAGAGATCGCGAACCAGGTCACGGATCGCCTCCGAACGGCTACCGTAGCCCTTTTGCCGGATAATCCGGTCGAATTCCTCCAACAACTCGCGATCAAGCGATATGGCGGTTCTAATCAGCGATGACATACACGGCTGCTCCTTTCCGATAAAAGCCGTCACCATTCTCGCCGATTGTGCTTGAATTGCAACCCCAGGCGTTTCCTTTCCGCACCGCAGTCTTCCCGGCGCATTTGGATGAGACGATAAACACCTTGACTCTCGAAGCTGCGCAATCTTAGTATTACGATTTTCACATACGTAATACTGATATCAGGAGGGCATATCGTGAAACGGCGAAGCTGGAAAACAGGCCTCGGGCTCTCAATCGGCGGATTCAACTTCAGGTTCTGATCGTCCCTTATGAGAGCGGAAACATTGCGGTCCATGGTCATGAGCGCCGTCATGGCAGCATTCGGCATCATTCTGCCGATTGTTTTTCACATGGCGGGCTTGGAAAGCAAATTCCTCCCGATGCTGCTCCCGATCCTGCTCAACGGATTTCTTTCGCTTCTTCCCTGGGCGGCGCTGACTGGGGCGCTCGTGCCCGTGGCGAGCGGATTGCTCACCGGCATGCCGCCGTTCTATCCTCCGATTGCCCTGGTGATGATGATCGAAGGCGCGGTGATGGCTGCGGCGGCAGCCGCGATCTATCGTTTTACTAAGCCTCGGATCTGGCCCGCTCTGATTGTCGCTGTGACTTTGGATCGCGTGATATCGGCCGTGCTGATGTGGTTTATGGCCGGGAGGTTTGGGCTGCCGCCCGCGGTGATATCGGCCGCGAGCCTGATTCAGGGCCTGCCGGGAGTAGCATTGCAGCTCGTGGTCGTGCCGCTGGCCGTGCGCGGATTGAGAGCAAGAAAAGGGATACTCTTTCCAGATGAAGACAAATCCTAGACGTCCTTACTTCAACAATCTAGCTGCCGATTGGGACAGCATTCCTGTTGCGCCGAACTCTGCCGGCAGGATCTCCAGATTCTTGAAGCGATCCTACATACACGGAGCGCGGCGCGTCCTCGATGTCGGCTGCGGCACCGGCATTCTCGTGCCTGATTTGCTGAACCTATATGGTTCCACAACCTGCCTGGTGGAGTTCGATCTAGCGGAAGATATGCTGGGTGTCAATTCGGCAAAGTTCCCGAGGGGAAACGTCGGCCGTGTCTGCGCCGACACGCAAACCATGCCATTCTCCGATGCATGCTTTGATCTGGCCGTTTGCTTCAGCGCGCTTCCTCACATGCCCGACAAGTCCGCCGCTCTGCGCCAGATACTTCGGGTTGTGCGTCCGGGCGGAATTCTTTGTGTTGGACACCTGATGGGCAGCAGCGAACTGAATGCATTTCACAGCAGCCTCGAAGGTCCGGTGACTGTCGATTTTCTTCCTCCCGCCACCGCCCTGGCGCAAATGCTGAAGGACCTCGGGGCTGTGGAGATCCTGGCAGAGGAGAATTCTGATTGGTATTTCGTGCGCGCAGAGAAATCCTGACATGAGGCCCATATCCTTCATGCCTGCCCTGCTTGTATTGTCGGCTGCCGCTTCGGTGACGTTCATGCGCAGTACTGTGTGGGTGATTGCTGCCCTGCCCGTAAGCCTTGTGCTCAACGTCTCGTCATGGCGAAGCATCTCCAAAGCGATGCGCGCGATGCTACCCATCGCGCTGTTTGTCCTGACCCTGATCCTGCTTCAGTGGCTCTATCGCCGCCCTGAGCCTATGGTTGCCGCAAAGACATTGGCCGTCTTTTGGCTCACTACGGCGGCATTCCGTTGGGTGCCATGGTCTGACCTTGCAGGCGCAGTGCGCCCGGGATCGCGAGCTTCAGCCTTTATCCTTTATTTGCTGTTCGTCCGTCATTTTGCATCGATCCTGGCCGTCGAAACGGGCTGTCTGCTCCGCGCGAGATCACGCGCGGTGCCGAGACCCTTCGGCCACTGGGCTTTCCGGTCCCTTGCGGCTGCGCTGGTCTCCCTGTTTGTGCGCGCTGCAACTCGAGCCGAACGCTTCTATGCCGCCCTGCTGTTGAAAGGTCTCGTTGAGTGAAGACTGTCCTTGAAGTGACAGAGTTGAGTTTCAGCTTCGAGCGGAGCCGGCCGGTCCTGCAAAACATCGGTTTCCACGTATTGGAAGGAGAACACCTGGGGGTCCTGGGTGGAAATGGAGCCGGGAAGAGCACACTCCTCTGGTGCCTGTCAGGATTGCTCAGAGCAACCGGTTCCATTCGATTGTTCGGGGAAGAAATCAGCAAGAAATCACTGGCGCGGATTGTCATGGTCTTCCAGAATCCGGAGGACCAGCTTTTCATGCCCGCACTCTTGGACGATGTGGCTCTTCCATTGGTCAATCGTGGTTTGCGGAAATGCGAGGCACAGCGAGTGGCTCTGGATGAGCTGGACAAGCTTGGCCTGCGTGATTTTGCAGGCCGTCCGGCGAACAAGCTGAGCATTGGCGAGCGGAAGCGCGCATCGATTGCCGCGGCCCTGATTACGTCACCGGAGCTCATCCTGTTGGATGAGCCGACGGCTGAACTGGATGGGCGGTCGGCGCGTCAGCTTGCCGACTTATTGGCACGACTCGCCGTTCCAACGATAGTGACCAGTCATCACCTCGATTTCCTCCGCATGATCACTTCCCGCACGCTTGTGCTTAGCAAGGGTAGAATCATCGCAGACGGCCCTACGCCGGACATCCTCGACAATCAGAGCCTGCTCCAAGCCGCGGACCTGATTTACTGAGTCTCGCCTATTATAGTGACGATCGCTCCTGCGACCGCGGGCGTCTCGCCCGCAGCTTTGGTAGCAGCATAACAGGAATTTGCGGGCGTCTCGCCCGCGGCCCCAGGGGGCCGCAATCTTGATCCATGCGCGGTGTTTGTCACTGTATTTTCCGACTCTCAATAGGTAATGTGCCTTTCATCAGGCAAGTCGCTAAGCATCTCAACAGCAACCCGTCGTTCAGCGGTTTACGACTCCGCCATGAAAGGATATTCAAAGGAAGTCGCGGGTGAGAACGATTCCTTGATGGTCCGCGGGCTGATCCAGCGCAGAAGGTTGAGCGGCCCGCCGGCCTTGTCGTTCGTACCGGATCCTCGGGCGCCGCCGAAGGGCTGCAGCCCCACCATCGCTCCAGTTGGTTTGTCGTTGATGTAGAAATTGCCGGCAGCATAACGCAAGGCCCGGCATGCCTCGATATAGGCATAGCGATCGCGGGAGAAGATCGCGCCCGTCAGCGCGTAGGGCGACGTGGTGTCGCAAAGTGTCAGCGTCTCGCGGTATTGATTGTCAGGGTAGACATAGACGGAGAGGACAGGCCCGAAGATCTCCTCTTCCATGGTGATGAAATGAGGGCTCTGGGCCTGAATTACGGTCGGCTGTATGAAATATCCCGTGGACTTGTTTCCCGTCCCGCCGAAGATAATTCGAGCATCGCTCGAGGCTTTGGCCTTTCCGATGTAACCCATGATGTTGTCGAACGACGCTTCGTCGATCACTGCGTTGACGAAGTTGCTGAAATCGCGCACGTCCCCCATTTTGATCCTGTCCAACATCGCGGCCATGCGGTCGCGAATCGCCGGCCACAACGATGCCGGCAGATAGGCGCGCGATGCGGCCGAGCACTTCTGTCCCTGGTATTCGAACGCCCCGCGCACCATGGCCGTCGCGACCTCCGCCGGATCCGCGGATGCGTGCGCGAAGATGAATCCCTTGCCGCCGGTTTCGCCTACGATGCGCGGATAGGAACGGTAGGAATCCAGCCGGTCTGATATGGAACGCCACAGCGAATTGAAGGTGGCATTAGAGCCGGTGAAGTGCAGTCCCGCGAATAGCGGTTGTGCAAGCGCCACGTCGCCGAGCACCGACCCCGGCCCCGGCACGAAATTGATCACGCCCGGCGGCAACCCGGCGTCCATGTATACCCGCATCAGAACGTAGCTCGAGAGGATCGACGTACTCGCGGGCTTCCAAATGGTTGTATTGCCCATCAGAACGACCGACATGTTCAGGTTGGACGCCAGCGCCGTGAAATTGAACGGGCTCACCGCGAATACGAATCCTTCCAGGGGCCGGTATTCCATGCGGTTGAGCTGGTCGAGTGCTGAGTAGGGCTGATCCGCGTAAATCTGCGACGCGAAATAAACGTTGAAGCGGAGGAAGTCGATCGTCTCGCATACCGCGTCGATTTCGGCCTGGTGGGGATTTTTCCCCTGGCCGAGCATCGTGGCGGCGGCTATGATGAATCTGCGCTCGCGCGCCAGCAGCTGGGCGGCTCGCAAAGTAACAGAGGCCCGTTCGATCCATGACAGATTCGACCAGGCATCGCGGGCCGCCAGGGCAGCCTCGACGGCCTGGAGAACCTCGGACGGCCCGGCCTGATGGCACCGGGCAATCACATGGCCGTGATCGCACGGCATGACGACGTCGCGCACCCGGCCGGTCCGGACTTCACGGCCGCCGATGATGAGAGGGATTTCCACGATCTCGCCAGCCATTCGATGCAACTCCCGCTTAAGCCCATCGCGGCTGGGCGAACCCGGCGCAAAATCGTTGGCAGGCTCGTTCACCGGCACCTGAAATCGGAACACGCTGTTGTTCATTTCAACCTCCTTCTCGCTGGACCAGTGGAATGGTACCAGTACATGCTACTATGAGCAAAGTGATTATAATTTAAAATCTACATGAACAATTCTCATATAGCGAAATTCATTTTGGACTTCCAGGCTGTGCCTGAATGTCGTATGCACGCACCCCTGACAGAGGCGGCTGAGCAGTAAGCCCAGGCATAACTAATCGACTCGCTTAGACATGTCTGAATCCAAGTACGGCTCTTGATAGTAGAGTCATCTAATGAAATAGTGAGAAACTATTAATTTCGGTCCCAAGGGTGGGCCTGGACAATGTCCCGATCCCGCTCCGAGGTATCCACAATTCGGAGGAGAATATGGGAACAATCTTGTCAATAGCTCTTTGTCTTTTCATTGTTGTGGCCCCGACAGTACCAGCGACCGCCCAGACCAAGGAAGTAAAACTGACTGGAAAGGTTACCTGCGCCAAGTGCGACCTCAAGATAGAGAAGGACTGCGCGACCGTTGTCGTCGTCAAGGAAGGCGGAAAGGACGTCTTATACTATTTCGACGAAAAATCGAGCAAAGCCAATCACGATGCGATCTGCCAGACCGGCAGGGAAGGCACCGTGACCGGAACGGTATCGGAAAAAGACGGCAAAAAGCATGTTGCCGTCACCAAAGTCGCTTTCAAAAAGTAGGCTGGCCGCCCGAGAAACTCGTAATCGCATGATGTCCGAGCTAATCGACGGCCAATTCTGGTACCACGCCCAGGCACCCGGCGGCCTGAACGATGCACCTCTGACGGCAGCCGCGGATGAATTGATCGAAGTGGCGCACGCGTACTCGAAAGGCTCTGGACTCCAGCGTGTCTTCCATGTCGCATGCGGCTTGCGACGTTGGACGACACCCATATTACAATAGCTATCAGTTTTGGTCCCCTCGTTATCTCTTAGTGTCTGAATCGCAGACGGCTACCGACACCTCACCATCCGGCATGTGGTCAAACAATATGCGGCGTGCCCGCCTTGAATCAGTCTGTCGTTCGATCGCTAAAAGATGAATCGCATTTCAGCCTGATACGTTCTCGGCTCCACAAAATGCGTGCCGCTGAAGGTGGACAGGAAATTGTACAGGGCGATTTTATTGGTCAGGTTCTCCACATAAAACTTCAGCCCAAAGCGCGTCTTTTCGCTGGTGCGGAAGAGATTGTCGGTGCCGAATCCCACATCCAACAGATTCCGCGGGGCGACACGCGCAGGATTCGTATCGGGGTTAAAGGCGCCGGGCGCCGGAATGACGAGCCGGGTGGCGCCGTAGTTTGATCCGCTGCAAGCGGTGATGGGGTTCCCAGGTGACGCCTGCTGGCTGCCGCAGAAGAAACCGATTGCGGACTGCTGCGCCCCGGTGAGGGCAAGCGCGTCGGCGAGATCGGTGACCGCCCCCGCCACTTCGCCGCTGTCGTAGCGCCACGTGAACGAGACCCAGGCGCCGTTGTTGGGACGCTGATAGCGAATATTCGTGGTCTGCTGAAATGCCTGATCGTGATCGATGCGGAATACGCTTGTGTCAAGCGGAGAATTGAAGATAATCCCGCCGTCTTCGGGCCCGAAATAACGGGCGCGGGTGTGCCCCATCATGGTCTCCGCCTGGAGACCATGAATCGACGTGGTGCCGAGGCGCATCGACACGCCATCGAGCTTCGACAGGCGCCAGGAAATCGGGAAAGTGATCGGGGTGCTGAACAGAGTGTCGAAATCGTAGCCGTTGCGAGTATATTTCCAAAAGTACTCGGCGTCGACGATGAAATATTGGCCAAGAGACTGCTGCAACCCCGCGTTGTACTGGTTGCGTCGGCCCGGTTGAAGGGCCTGACCCGAAAAGGCCCCGAAGACGTTGGTCGCCAAGCCGCCGCTTCCCGTAGCACTCGACAGGATGAGATTCTCGTTGTACGGCGTTTCGAACGTTCTGGAATAGGCAAGGCGCAATACGGTTCCCGTCTGTTTGACTAGGTAGGAAAACCCGATGCGCGGCTGGACTCCGGTCGCTTTGGTCAGTCCGACATAGCGATCCACGCGCAGACCCGGAGACAGGGTCAGACCTCCAATGGTCAGAGCATCCTGGGCGTAAAAGGCAAACTCATTGATGTTTTTGCGGCCGCTGAAATCAAAGAGAGAGCCCCCGCGCGTGAGGTCAAAGGGAACCAGCCCTGGCGAGAGTCCCGGATTTTGCTGAAAACCCAGGTTCGCACAGGCAGCGGGATTAGTGACGTTCGGCAAGGCCAAAGGGTTGCCGGCACTGTCCAGGCACACGGGATTGAAGAATGGGTCGGTAATGCCGAGATTGAAGTTCTCCCCCAGGCGCGTCTGCATGATCTGCGTGCCCACCTTCAGATTGTGAACCCCTTTTACATACGACAGGTCTGCCTTGATGCCATAATTGGCCAGGCGCCTCGCCTGGGCGATGGTCGCCGGCGAGTCGTTAAAAGGATCCCCGCTGGGATAGTAGTGGACCTGATCCTGGCGAAAGAATGTATTCATGCTTAGAACAGCGGTGGCGCCGAAAGTGTGCTGGTAGCTCGGGGAGAAATTGTAGGTGAGAGCCTTCTGCCGCTGATCCTGACTCAGTTGATCGTACGAATTCGGTACCTGAAACCAGTTGCGCGCAGTCATCAGGTCAAGGTGGAGCATGTCCTTGTCGCCGGGCTTGAAATCGAAATGGTCGAAGAGCGTCTCGTTGTTGCCGATGTCATGGAGAGGTTGAGATTCGGGTGTGTCCAGGAACCTGCCTGAACGGTCGCTGTTGATCACAATGAAGTTTCCGGATCGGGCGTTGCCCCACCCGATGGAGCCTTCCTCGGATGGAGTGCCGAACGATCCGTACTGCAGGGCGAAACTTCCGAACGGCTTGCCCGCACCGAGTCCCGACTGGGTGACCGCATTTACTACCAGGCTGGTTTTGTCTCCAAACTCCGGGCTCGGCGCTCCGGTAATCAGCTCGGTCGACGCGATGGCATTCAGGGGCAGCTGTGTCGAAAAGAGCTTGCTCTGCTGGTCGCTGATGGGTTGGCCATCGATCGAATAAGTGACCTGGGCATGATCTCCCAATGGATGAAAAAGACCATTGGAATCGGCCACGACCCCTGGAGATGCCAGAGTGATTGCATCACTCAATCCTGAACCCGGGGAGAGGGTCGGAAGTTTGGCAAACTCCTCCTTGCTGAGATCTCTGTGTGCATAGGGAACGTTTTCCAGCGTCTCCGCGCTGCTCTGAACCACAACCGTCACAGATATCCCCGCGATCTTCATGGAGATCTTGAGATCGATGGGGACCGAAGCGCGCACTGAAATGTCCTGCTGATAGTGCTCGAATCCCTTAGCCGTCACTTCGAGACGATACGGATTGGGAGGAACATTGGCGAAAGAGAAGCCGCCGTGGTCGTCAGCCGTCGTGGTGCGCTGATAGCCGGTGATCGCGTTGCTGATCGTGACAGCCGCCAGTGGAATCGAGGAGCCGTCCGGATCGAGCACCGTTCCTTGCAGGGTTCCAGCCTGCAGAGCGGGCGTCATCGCGGAAGCAGGCGCTGACAGTCCAATGATCAGTGCAATCGTGAACAAGATGGTTCTTGAGACTTGAAGCATATTGTACCTCCCCTGAATACTTCGGATGATCAATACATATGTCGAACGCAGGAGATTCCGCCTCCAGGCTGCACAGCGCGAGGGTTTTCCTTTGAACGAGAAAGCCGGGGGTCGAAGTTGAGCTATGCGTTGAGAGGAGGAGCCCTATTTGATCCTTCAGGGGCAGGGATCTGTGGCAGGCGTGAATGCTGATTGAACGTTACCCGTTCAACCAACTGAGAGCTGTCGAGCTTGACTTTCTTTGGGAACAGGAAGTGACCTAAGAGGCGATAACAAATGCAGAGATTGCAGGTGGACTCATCGCCACCGCAATCGGAGCGGAGCGAGTCGAGTTTAAAAGAGGGTCCGGCATTTTCGACTTGTCTGTGCTGGCCGGGAAGAGAAACGTGGGTGTGACCCAGCAAGCCGTGGATTTCCGCAGAGAGCAAACCAAAGAGGAGGATGCTCTGGACAATGCCGAAAAACCATCTTGTTCTGATGCGACACCTGAATCGCATATACTTACAATGTTACGGCCACGGAATAAGTTGGTCAAATATATCCGAGAGGCCGAAGCTCTCCCGGGCGCGGGCTCCTTTTCGGCTTTTGGGGTTAATCTGCGGACCTACGGTTTTGCGGGTCGTGCGGGTTCTCAGGAAGGCTCCCCGGCTTCTCGGAATCTGTAACCGAAACCGCGCACGGTTTCGACGCACGTGCCGAGTTTTCCCAGCTTTCTTCTCAGGGACATGACGTGCACGTCGACAGTGCGATCGAGGACGACAACATCCCGGCCCAGCACGTTATCGATCAATTCTCCACGGGTAAATACGCGCTCCGGATTCGAGGCCAGAAAATGGAGCAGGCGGAACTCCGTGGCAGTGAGCTCCAGCGGTGTTTCCGCGATGGTCACTTCGCGCCGGTCGAGATCGATGAGCAGATCTCCGCGGCGAACTTGCGCTGGAGGTTCCTGCTGTCCTGACGTGCGGCGCAGCAGCGCCCGGACGCGGGCCACCAGCTCGCGGGGACTGAACGGCTTGGTTACATAATCATCGGCTCCCAGCTCGAGGCCGACTATGCGATCGGACTCGCCCGATTTCGCGGTCAACATGATCAGCGGGATCGCCGACGTCCGGGCGTCCGCTCTGAGACGCCGGCATACTTCCAGTCCGTCGATCCCCGGGAGCATCAGATCGACCAGCACGACATCCGGCCTTTCCTGGACTGCCAGCGCCAGCCCCGTTTCGCCGTCGTGCGCTCCCCTCACCTGGAACCCTTCCTTTTCCAGGTTGTAACGAACCAGTTCGATTAGATCCTTCTCGTCGTCAATTGCCAGAACCGTTCTCTTGAGCATAGTTCCTTCCGGATTCAGAGAGCAAAATGACGGGTGATTATCCGTATCGCCCAGAACTATTTTGCTCCGTCCTCAGATCAAATTGGAATGAAATTGTGGTATTCTCCAAGAAACGACCCCTGGAGAACCCTGAAATCGCTGTGTGTCAGGGATTGATTTGGACCGTTTTTTCGTGGGTAGAGAGAGCCTCTGAGAGACTACGCCCACCGGGTGTGTGTTTTGACCCAACTACAGGCAAATCGGGGCGTTCCGGAGAGGTATGTAAACAACCGCAACACTCAGAACTGATGAAATTTACATCATCATTTAAATAGTGAATAAATGAGGAGAGAAAATTGCTTGTATAGCCTCGACACTTCTTCGCCTTTTAAGGCGTGCTGTCAACAAGTGATTTTCCTGGAGGCATTATGAGAATCAGCAAGAGGGCTATGAAGGTTGGGATACTGTTCCTGGTATTCTTCATGGCCGCGACATTAGCGATCGCTGGCCTGGTTCGTCAAAACGGCAAGCGTTTTACCGCGTTGGACAAAGCGTTCTATCTCACCGGCGACGCCCAGGGATACATCCGCCCTGGACTGCTATTTACGGTCAATAGCGTCACGATCCCGAGCGATCTTAAGCCATTAGTAACGTTTACGATAACCGATGGGCCGGGTGGCCTGCCGCTGGATCGTGCCGGGATTCAGACGGCAGGAGCGGTATCCTCAAGTTTCATTCTGGCCTATCTGCCTCCGAGCACCAATGGCAGCCCCACCGATTATGTCGATTACACTTCGAACGCGGTGACGATCAACGGGAATACGGGCACTCAGGCGACTGGCGCGACCGGCGGCACGTACACGGATATGGGGAATGGCGTTTACACCTACAAGTTCGCCAAGGCGATCCCGGCGAACTACAATGCAGCAGCCACGCACACCCTTGGACTCTACGGAGTGCGCAACCTGACCGAATGGGACCTGAGCTCGTATGTTTCGGACGTGACTTTTGATTTTGTGCCCAATGGATCTCCGGTAACGCAGACTCATAAGGTGGTGCTCACGACAAGCTGCAACAATTGTCACGATCCGCTCTCAGCACACGGCACGACCGGCCGGCAGGCTGTCGAGATCTGCATTCTGTGTCACAATCCGGGGACGACTGATCCCGGGACCGGCAATGCCTTGGATATGAAGGTCTTCATCCACAAGATTCACAGAGGAGCTTCACTGCCGAGCGTGGTTTCGGGAAAGGCGTACCAGATCATCGGGTACCAGAACTCCGTCAGCGATTTCTCCACCGTCGTCTTCCCGCAGGACATTCGCAACTGCAAGACCTGTCACCAGGGTTCGGCGCAGACCAATGCCTATAACCTTATGCCGAGCATCGAGGCCTGCGGTTCGTGTCATGACGACGTGAATTTTACGACCGGCCTCAACCATGCGGCCGGGCCGGCGACCAATTCGCAGTGCGCTTCCTGCCATACCCCGCAGGGACAGTTCGAGTTTGATCCTTCGGTCATCGGAGCCCATACGGTTCCTTTCAAGTCGACGCAACTCTTGAACCCGAAGGTCAACGTTACCAGCATCACGAATACGGCCCCTGGTCAGCACCCGGTCATGAAGTTCACGATCACCGACAAGAATAATAACCTCTTGGCGCCGTCACTGTTTACTGGTAGCGGGAAGACCTTTAGAATCAATATCGCCGGCCCGACCACCGACTATACAATCCAAACGTCGGAAACGATGGCCAACTTTCCGGCTTATGTCAGCGGTGTGGCGACCTACACATTCACCTACACAATGCCGGCGACCGCCACGGGCACATGGGTCATGGAAACCGAAGCGCGCCTTGCTTCACAACTCGTGAAGAATGGAGACCCGAAGAACCTGACGGCGTCCCAGACGGATGCCGCCCTCAACACGATTACCTATGTTGCAGTTACCGATAAGACTCCGGTCCCTCGGCGTACAGTGGTATCGATTGACAATTGTAACAAATGCCACGATGCTCTGGGCAAGGGCAGCTTTGACAACGCTGCCTTCCATGGCAATGGACGAAATCAGATCGTTTGCATGATTTGCCACAACCCGGGACACACTTCCAGCGGAACGACGCCGGCAACGCCTATTTCCTTCCAGGTCATGGCTCACAGGATCCATACGGGAGATAACCTGCTTAATCCCTATATGCTTGGTGGGACAAACTTCCAGACGCTTCGCTATCCCGGCGACACGCGCGACTGCGCTAAGTGCCATGTGGGTACCTCGTATACGGTGCCGCTGCCCGCGACCAATATTGCCGTCACTACTCCCAATTGGTACTGGACTCCGACTGCGCCGATTGCGGCAGCTTGCCTGGCGTGTCACGACGACGTCTCCACGGCGGCGCACGCGTTCATCAACACCACTACTTTTGGGACAGTCGTGGCAGAGTCCTGCCCGGTTTGTCACCAGGAGACCGCTGCCTATTCAGTATCCAGTGTCCACGCTCGATAGAGGCCAAAATGACGCTTAATCGCGGTTCCAAATCCCTGGTCCTCTCCTTCGTGGCGGTTCTGGCCATCGCGGTCCTCGCCGGCAACCTCAAGGGGTTGCCGGCAGGGGCCCAGGCCCAGCAATCCGGCACGACGATGCAGGATTGTGCTGCCTGCCACGAGGAACTGGTCAAAGCCTTTAATATCAACACACACGATATTCTGGAGAAAAGCCCCTCCTATAAGGTTGCGAACCCATGCGAGTCTTGCCACGGTCCCGGAAAGGCTCATATCGAGGGTGGAGGGGATAAGACCAAGATCATCACCTTCAAGGGCAAATCAACAGCAGGCACGTACAATCAACAGTGTCTGGCGTGTCACAAAAAAGATCACGAGGTGACGGGGTTCAACGCCAGCACCCACGCCAAGCAAGGACTGTTCTGCGCTGATTGCCACAGCATCCATAAGCCGGCTCCGATGACGCGCTCACTCAAGGATCGTGCCAGCAATTTATGCATGAGCTGCCACACCCTTCAGAGGGCCCAGTTTTCCAAACCGTTCCATCATCGGGTGAAGGAAAACGCCATGGAGTGCACCGATTGCCATCAGCCACACAGTGGCATCGATGCCAAGCAGGTCAGCAAGTCATTCTCGGGCCAGGAAGTCTGCTTCAAGTGCCATAGCGAGAAGCAGGGTCCGTTCGTATTCGAACATCCTGCTATCAATCTTCGCGGATGCCAGGGCTGTCACGAACCACACGGCTCAAACAATCCGAAACTGCTCAATCGCACCGCGATGACATCGCTCTGCCTTGAATGCCATTCGCGAAGCCTGATTTCCACGACCGTCATAGCGTCACAACCGCCGTCATTTCATAACCTTAACAGCCCGACGTACCAGAACTGCACAACCTGTCACGTTATGATCCACGGCTCTAATTTTGATCGCTTGTTCTTGAAATAAAGGGGATGCAGGAGCTAAAGCCATGAAAATGAATGTTCGTCCTCACAAGCGGGCCTCTGCCAGCCGGATTCAAGTCTGGATGGTCATTCTTGCGCTTGTACTGATTCTCGGCGCCGTGCCTGCTCTCCTTGCTCAATCCACCTCTTCAGGGGAAGGCAACCCCGGCACTGCGGGAGTTTCCGCCGGTCAAAATCCCAATTCCGCGGATGGAGCCCAAGCGGCGCAGACTGCAGCTCCAGCCAAACCTGCGGCTACCGACGGCTCAAGCCTGGGTCCGTACACATTCCATTCACAATTCGAAGTGGGATATCGCTTTTCTTCCGGAGTGAACGGCAACGATCAAATGTACCGAAGCCAGGTCAATCTCTACGAAGGAGCCAGGCTGTTTAACTCTTACGTGAGCCTGCGCTCCACTCCTGGGGTTGGCCTCTTCGACAGGTTTGACCTGTCGCTCAACAACTTGGGAGATCCTTACGGCACAGCACGCCTGAACGTGAGCCGGTCCGATCTTTACGATCTTCGGGTCAGCTATCGCGACATGAACTATTACAATTTCATTTCCACACTTGACAACCAGCTCCTCGGCCAGGGGAACACGTTTTCGCAGCACAACCTCAACACCGATTACAGGAATACCGACATTGAGCTGAGGCTCTTCCCTACGCACAAGATCGTTCCCTTTGTGGGTTACTCAAGGAGTACGTCCACGGGTCCTGGCTTTACGACCGTCGAGTCGACGGGCAACGAATTCCTCCTGCAGACTCAGTGGCGATACGCTGCCGACGAGTATCGCCTCGGCGTCCAGTTTAACCTGTCGACCCTGAACTTGACCGTCGAGGAGGGATACCGGTTCCTGAAAAACGACACGATGGTGACTAGTGCCGGCCAGCCGCAAGGCAACGAAAACAACCCTATTTACCTCGGGACTCCGATTACGCTCACATCCCTCAATCAAGGGTATCACGGCCGTGTCACGCTTCCGACCTCCAGGATCCTGGCCAAATTCACGCCATTCCAAAACCTGCGCATGATCGCCCGCTACTCCTACACGATGGCAGATGTGGACTCGGACATGGGTGAGATCCGGACGGGCAGTTTCGTTGACCTTTCGAATTTCCTGACTTACAGCGCTGCGGCGGATGGCTTTAACGGCCGCGCCAAGAGCCCGAACCATAACGGTGCGTTCCTGATTGAGTATCAACCGTTCTCGCGCATCAAATTTACCGACAATGTCGACGTGCTTGACTATCACGTTTCAGGGGCGGGACTGCTTTCCACACTCTATCTGAATGCGACTTCGCTCTTCGGGCCCGGTCCGTCCAGCAGCAAGACCGTCACCGACATGCTCAACACCCAATTCGCATACAGCCAGGTGCGCAACCAGGGAGAAGCAGAATTCGATTTCGGACATGGGCTCGCTTTTCGGGTCGGCCATCGCTACACTTATGTGAAAGTCGATAGCAATGACTCTGAAGATCAGAATTCCGTCGATGCGGCGGTCAACACAAGGATCGTCGGCATGGTCTATCGTCCCGGTCCGTGGCTTCGTGTCGGATTCGATTACGAAAACAACTCATCCAATCGGGCCATCACGCGCACCGATCTGTTTAATTACGACTCGTTGAACGTGGATTGGCGCATCGGCTCCTGGAAAGGCCTTAGTGTAAGCGGCCGGTTTACGGCCAGACAGAACTCAAATCCCGCCAACGACATTTCCTATAATGCACGCGACCACAATTACAGCGGCAGCCTGAATTATGATCCCAACGAGCGCATCAGCTTCAGTCTGGATTACTCGTTGGCAGATTTGTTTTCGGACATGCTGATCGTCATTCCTCAGAACCTTACGACTAGTTCCTCGATTTTCAATGAGCGTTACTCGGGAATCGGGGGCAGGCTGGCTTTGACCGTCTTCCGCGGCAACAAGGTAGAGTTCGGATATCGCGGCATCGTCAACCGGGGCACCTACCCCATCGACTATCATCAGCCTTACGCTTCCTTCTGGATTCCCTTGGGTTCCACCAAGCTGGCATTCAAGCCTTCCTGGCAGTACTACCGCTACATTCAGAAGTTGGGTACGCTGGAAAACTATCAAACTAATCTGGTTACCCTCTCCCTTGTCTACTCGCGTTGACAGAAGATCTGCGGATCGAATCGTATCGTCTCCCCTGTTCTTGAAAGACAGGGGAGGCAATACTCCCCCCTCAAAGGAATAGGTGTTAATTTAACCCACGTTCCCTCGGTGGACTTGGACCTCGTCCTGGACTTGGACGTGGTCGTGGACCCTTTCCTTTTCGTCTAGGCACTCCGCATTGGTCCTCGTCAATAACGCCCTTGTAATTCCCAAACCAGGAGGAACATGGTCCACGTCCAGGTCCACGTCCAAGTGGGATTATTGGCCTAAGTTAACACCTGTGCCCTCAAAGGCCGTCAAGCAATGAAAACCTCCGAAGGCTCAAAGTACTCGAAGAGCCTCGAAAAGCCGTGCCCAAAAAAATCAGCGCCCTTTCTCCGGGAAGAGAAAGGGCGCGCTCGGGTGTAGGTGGGTATTAAGGGTGGAAAGGAGGTTTGTATGTCGGAACGTTTCTCCTTCTTAGGGTTTTAATTTGCTCTATCCAGAGAATCTAATGACGCAAATGCCATGCCAGGACCTAAGTTAGCAGCCTTTTGCTACCCATCCTTCGTATCGACAATAATATATTAGATAGCCATTACATTCATGGTGTTGAATAATTACACATATAGATGGGTGATGAGACCCACGACGACGGTAATTTAACCCAAACTTCATAAGTGATTTCCCCTATTCCAGGAAGGAAAAACCCTCATACATTTTCGTCGATTCTGCAGCAGGCCAACTACAACTGGTCACGATCGCTTTGAATTGAGTATAATAATCCTAACGAACTCAGGAGAAGGAACCTTGTTGCACATGCCGGTCCGGTAAACTGCAGAGGCGATCTGCTTTATCGAACGGAGTCGTTGTGGCGGAAATGAGAGTGAAAAACGCGCGTATCGACAAGTGTTTTCGGTCGATCAATGAAATGGACTGCAAGCTCGCAGACACCTCGCTGGATGCCATTGTCACTACCAATTCTCGAGGACTGGTTACTTCGTGCAGCGCGTCGGCCTGCGATCTCATGGGCCTTTTGCCGGGGGAGGGTAAGGGGAGGCATGTGAGCTCGTTTTACGCAGGCGGTCTGGCTGAGGCAAGACGGGTGATGCAGCTCCTTAGAGAGGGAGGGCGTATTCGGGATTACGTCACCGAAATCGTGACTGTCACCGGACGCCGGACCCCGATCGCGCTGTCGGCTTCGGCCATCAAAGACATCGCAGGCAGGATCGTGGGCACTCTTGGCATCGCACGTAACCTGACCGACATTCGCCGGCTTGAAGATGAGCTCAACAGAAAAAACAGATTCATGGCCAACATTCTGCAAGATTCCGCTGACGCCATCATGACAATGGATCCGGACGACATCGTGACGTCCTGGAACCGCGGCGCCGAAGCGATCTTCGGGTACAGTGCCGAGGAAGTAGTCGGAAAGTCGATCAGCTTGATTATTCCTCCGGACTTGCAGGAAATCCAGGAGTTGGAGCGGCTCAGAGACAGGTTTTACGCGATAGGGGCGGTGCGCAGTTACCAGACAGAGCGCGTCACGAAGGACGGCCGCCGC
>Ga0182021_10001775_pt1 | contig 25044 bp, 18 predicted proteins | sample 612E3MmetaG_FD_120493 | JGI IMG/M metagenome (GOLD analysis project Ga0182021, IMG submission 120493) | Permafrost microbial communities from Stordalen Mire, Sweden - 612E3M metaG (Illumina Assembly) | ecosystem: Environmental > Terrestrial > Soil > Wetlands > Permafrost | place: Sweden... | reverse complement strand
GCATCTGAAAAAATAAAAGCACGGGCTTCCAGTGCAGGAGATATTTACTATCAGGGCGATCCAAAATATGTGGATGCACATTCTTCAAGTGCCGGAGGAATCCATAAAAGGTAACTTCCAAAACTATATATTCTTCCCCGTTATCTGAAGCCGCCGGGTCATTCCCGACGGCTTTTTATTACCTTTGTTACAATTTAAAAGGTAAACTATGACTGGGTCACCCGAAGCAGATGTTACTGTAATCGGTTCAGGAAGCTGGGCAACTGCCATCGTTAAGATGCTGTCAACCAACGCCACAAAAATATGCTGGTACGTTCAGATCGACGAAGAACTTAAATATCTGAAAAAATTCCATCATAATCAGAAATACCTTAGCGCTATTGACTTTAAACCGGAGAAATTGATTCTGACCGGCGATATTAATAAAGCGATAAAATCGGCAGAAATAATCATTCTGGTTACCCCGGCAGCTTTTCTTAAAGAGACTCTTTCTCCTTTAAAAATTTCTTTAAATGGAAAGACAATATGTTCAGCAATAAAAGGCTTCATCCCGGAAGATAATTGCATAGTAGGGGAATTCATGCACAAAGAATATAATGTCCCTTACAGCGATATTGTGATTATTACTGGACCAAGTCATGCTGAAGAGGTGGCGATGGAAAAACTCACCTACCTCACAATTGCGTCACAGGATAGTGAAAGAGCCAGGAATGTAGCCCGCCTTCTTAAAAATCATTATCTGAGAACAATTCTCTCTGACGACATTTATGGTACTGAATATGCAGCAGTCATGAAAAATATCTTTGCAATTGCTGCGGGTATTTGTATCGGTCTTGGTTACGGAGATAATTTCCTTGCTGTTTTGCTTTCAAATGCTGCAATGGAGTTAAAAACGTTTATTGACAGCATTCATCCGATTGACCGTGATATTAAGTGTTCTGCCTATTTAGGCGACCTGTTGGTTACTGGCTATTCACAGTTCAGCCGTAACCGTGCATTCGGTACAATGATTGGAAAAGGGTACTCTGTACATAATGCATTAATGGAAATGACGATGGTGGCTGAAGGTTATTATGCCGCAAAAGGAATTCATAAGCTCAGGTCTGAAATGAATCTCAGTATTCCGATCGCAGAAACGGTTTACAGGATACTATATGAAAATGCTATCCCCTCCAAAGAGGTTATCAGGCTGACAAAAATATTAAAGTAAAATTAAAGAAAACATCACTATAAGCCTGAATGGGTTTAAGCTTAATATTCTTTCACTATCCAAGATTGTGTTTCTTAATGAATTCGTCAATCACTTCAGTCAGATTTGGTAACCCGATTTCCTGGAGATCATAATAAACCCTTGTATTGGGCTTCCTGATCTTTATAATTCTGTTCAGATCGATCGGGGTTGCTATAATAACGCTGTCACAATCGGTATCATTTATTGTTTTTTCAAGATCGTGCAACTGTTCCGCACCATATCCCATAGCAGGAAGAAGTGTTCCGATATTAGGATATAATCTGAAAGTTTCACTTAACCGGCCGACCGTAAAAGGCCTTGGGTCAACAAGTTCAGCAGCTCCAAACTTTCTGGCTGCCACAACTCCTGCACCGATTTTCATCTCTCCATGAGTCAGAGTTGGTCCGTCTTCGACCACAAGAACTCTTTTACCTTTTATTATTGAAGGGTCGTCAACTTTGATAGGAGAAGCACCATCAATTACTACTGCGGTTGGATTAACTTTCTCAATGCTTTCCCTTACCGTCTGAATCGCTTCAGGTGAAGCACTGTCCATCTTGTTTATTATAATGACATCAGCAATTCGCAGAGTAACTTCACCAGGGTAATATCTCAGTTCATGGCCAGCTCTGTGAGGATCTGTCACAGTGATCATAAGATCGGGCTTATAAAATGGGAAATCGTTATTTCCACCATCCCAAAGAATAACATCACACCCGTTTGGATCTTTCTCAGCTTCACGGAGAATAGCTTCATAGTCTACTCCGGCGTAGATGACATTACCCCTTACAACATGAGGTTCGTACTCTTCCATCTCCTCAACTGTACATTTATGTTTTTCAAAATCCTTTACATCTGCAAAACGCTGGACTTTTTGTTCATTCAGATCTCCATAAGGCATTGGGTGCCTGATTGCTACCACTTTCAATCCTTTCTCCAAAAGAATTTCTATTACCCGCCTGGAAGTCTGGCTCTTACCGCATCCTGTTCGAATTGCGCCGACAGCAATGACGGGTTTTGTGCTTTTTATCATTGTATCTGCTGGTCCGAGAAGAACAAAATTTGCGCCAGCAGCATTTACAATTGCACTGACCGACATAACTTTCTGATAGGGTACATCACTATATGAAAACACACAATCATCAACCTGAAGCATTGCAATTAACTCAGGCAGGTTATTCTCAACAAAAATCGGTATTCCTTCGGGATATAATTTTCCGGCAAGCTCTTTCGGATATTTTCTTCCGGCAATATCCGGTATCTGAGCTGCTGTAAAAGCCACAACATTATATTGCTCATTGTTCCTGAAGTAAGTATTGAAATTATGAAAATCCCTGCCGGCTGCACCGATTATAATGACATTTTTCCTGGTCATATTGCCTCCATGTTTAAAGAATATGGTTTATAATTATTAAAGAAGTTTTTCGTTATTTAGAAGGTGTAAATTTATAACTTGAATACTGAAAAAACGACTCTTTTCACCTATTTTTTATCAGTTTAAAAAATGACTTTATATTACTGTATTACTGATAATTATCTATATTTGTCCTGTTTCTTGAAAACATGTTAAAGAAAATGTTTTACAGTTATTAAGGTATATGGCAAATTCTTTGTACTATTGAAATGAATTATGAATGTATTAGCCCATATATATCTTTCCGGTGATTCAGATAAAATTATCATTGGTAATTACATTGGTGACTTTGTAAAAGGCCGTGATTATCTGAAATATCCTGAAATGATCAGAAAGGGGATAATACTTCACAGGCATATCGACGGGTTCACTGATCGTCATCCAGTGGTTCATCGGAGTAAAATATTCTTTACCAGGAAATATCATAAATATTCCGGTGTCATAACTGATATAGTTTATGATCATTTTCTCACAAAAGAATGGGATTTTTTCTCGAGAAGGCCGCTGGAAAGTGTTACATATAATTTTTACAGAGCACTTGTAAATAATTATGAGATAATGCCTGAAAACGTGAGAGAGATGATGCCTTTTTTCATAATCAATAACTGGATTGAGTCCTATCAAACTATGAATGGGATACGTCATGTGTTAAGGACTTTAAGTAAACGTTCAACCCTCCCTAATGAAACAAGATTTGCAATGCGGGCCCTGAAGAAAAATTACTACTCGCTTCAGGATGATTTTATGGAGTTCTTCCCTCAGTTGATTGAGTATGTTGAGAAAGATTTTGGAATTGAGATATCTCACAGGATAACAATCCCATTCTGATCATACAAGATATTCCGTTCTGCTTGCATCAAGCCTCAGAAAAATAAACAACAAAATTGTAAAACCCCAGAGGGAACTGCCTCCATAGCTGAAAAAGGGTAATGGGATACCTATTACCGGTACAATACCTACCGACATTCCTATATTTATAAAAAAATGCATAAGGAAGACCGAAATTACTCCATACCCATAAATCCTTGAGAATGATGATCGCTGTCGCTCTGCCAGAAAGACAAGCCTCAGGAGCAGGCTGAGATAAAGTACGATTACAACCACCGATCCAATAAATCCCCACTCTTCACCAACCGTACAGAAAATAAAATCTGAACTTTGTTTGGGAACAAATTTGAACTTTGTCTGGGTCCCCTGTAAAAAACCTTTGCCTGTGAAACCTCCGGAACCAATCGAAATTATGGATTGATTGACATTATATCCTGTGCGAAAAGGATCTGATTTGAGACCAAGGAGAATGCTGATCCTGTCCTTTTGGTGAGGTTCAAGAATGTTATTGAAAGTATATTCCACAGTATTTATATATGTTATGCTTCCCATTAGAAACAGGTATATAATTAATATGGAATATGCCTTTTGCCGGTAAATGTACCAGGCAAATGCGATTCCTGAAAGAATTAGTGACAACATTATAATCAATTCATTACCAATACTTTTCAGAACATAATGATTTATCACATATAATGTAGTTGTAATTATTATAAAGATAGTCAGACCGGTAAGACACAATTTCCACTTCCTTGTTGCAAACCATGCAAACAAAATGGCAACAACAATCATTATTAATGTGACATATAGATTATTGAATAATAGCGCAATAAAAAAAAGGAAGACCGCCAGTAGCCCGGATATAAATATATAGGGGCTTAAACCTTCCCGAAAGAGTACCATAAAAAAGCCGAGGTAGATCATGACTGAACCCATATCAGGTTGAACAGCCACGAGTAATGAAGGTATAAGAATTATGCAAGAAACCTGCAAAAGATTTTTGAATTTTGTAAGTTCCTGCCCTCTTGAATTCAGATATCGTGCAATTGCAATTGCAGTTCCGATTTTTGCAAATTCTGATGGCTGAAGATTTAATGAACCAAATTCGAACCATGATCTGGCACCATTGATCTCTCTCCCCAGAATCAAAACCAGGATGAGAAGAATAATTGATCCGCCATAAATGAAATAACCAAAAAAGAAATAAAACCTGTTATCTATTATTACTACAAAAACCGCAATAATGATCGCAGCAAGAATCCAGACAAATTGCTTTCCATAACGCTGTGACAAATCCATTATTCCTTTGTGCTCTTCATTGTAAACAGCAGCGTAAATATTCAGCCAGCCAAGAACAACCATTACAAGAAACAGTAAAACAGTGAGTTTGTCTATTCGTAGTAATATGTTTTCTGTTCGTTTCACTTTTTAGGAAGTATAAGGTTCAGAATATAATCTTCAAGCCCTTTGTTTGATATTTGTCCTTTTAAATATTTTTCTATTATCAGGCTTGCAACAGGGGCGGCATAAGTTGCTCCGAATCCTGCATTCTCAACATAAACAGCAATAGCTATTTTGGGGTTATATTTTGGGGCGAAAGCAATAAAAACCGAATGATCTTTTCCATGAGGATTCTGGGCAGTTCCGGTTTTACCGCACATCACAATGTCTTTAAGGGCTGAAAATGCAGCGGTTCCTCCTTCATTCACAGCCATCTCCATACCATTAACTATATACTCAAAGTTTACCGAATCGATATCAATTTTATGCTTTTCTGTAAATCTATCGTTAATGACCGATGATTCACCCACAGATTTGACAATATGAGGAGTAATATAATAACCTCTGTTTGCGATTGCGGCAGTCATATTTGCCATCTGAAGAGGAGTCATTCCCAATTCACCCTGCCCAATCGCCAAAGAAAGAATGTTTAATGCTTTCCAATTAGTATTATTGTGTAATCTGTCGTAATATGTCCGTTCAGGGACAGATCCCGGAAGTTCGTTTACAAAATCTGTACCCAGGGTATTTCCAAATCCAAACTCCGTAACGTAACTTCGCCATTTTATATATGCTAAAGGCACAGAAGGATATACGGGATTTTCAAGTACTCTCCTGAAAACCTGGCAGAAGTAAGCATTACATGAATTTTTTATTGCCCCTTCCAGGTTTAGAGGTGATTCATGAGTGTGGCAGGCAACAGTCAGATATCCATTGTGACATGCAAACAAAGTGGAAGGAGAAATTACATTTTCCTGCAATCCAATCAATCCGACAATTGGTTTAAATGTCGACCCGGGTGGATAAGAAGCCATCAGAGCCCTGTTAAAAAGGGGTTCAAGGGAATCAGCTTGTAATTTTGTAAAATTCTCAGATCGTATTCTTCCAACGAGAAGACCCGGATCAAAATTAGGAGATGATACTAGGGCAAGAACTTCTCCTGTCTGAGGCTCAATGGCTACTATGCTTCCGGATTTGTTTTTCATGAGAAGTTCACCGTACTCCTGAAGATCCATATCAATTGAGGAGGTAATATTTTTGCCCTGAACTGCATCGGAATCCCTCCTTCCTTCTTCATATAAACCTTTCAATCTGCTGTAAACATCCACGAGAAAGATCTTTACTCCCTTTTTCCCCCTGATATCTTCTTCATACGCTTCTTCAATTCCGCTCTTTCCAATATAATCGCCTGGTTTATAATAAGCTTCTCTCTTGACAATGTTATCGTCCACCTCGCTGACATAACCAAGAATATGTGCACCAATTGGTTTTGTATATTTTCTTAGCGTTCTTGCCTGGACATAGAAACCAGAGTACATAAACATTTTTTCCTGAAATCGCGCATAGGTTTCTGCAGAAACCTGTTTAAGAAAAATTGAAGGAGCTTTTTTTTGATATTTGATAGCAGCCTTTAACCTTTCTCTGAATATTTCTTTGGTGATTCCCAATATGTTACAAAACTCTGTTGTGTCGAGTTTTGAAGTCTGTGCCGGAATTACCATAATATCATAGGCAGCCTGGTTAGATACAAGCATCTTGCCGTTTCGGTCCAAAATAAGACCTCTTGCAGGGTACTGTGTAACGTACCTCAGAACATTATTGTCAGCTGAAAGTCTGTATGATGTCTCAATCACCTGAATTCTAAACAGTCTGACAATCAATACGATAGATGCCAGCCCTATAAGAGCGATTATAACATATTTCCTGTTAATATATGCATCTTTCATAATGAGTCACTTAACGACCTCTTCTGTAGTACTCAGCTAACAGTATAAATGTCACTGAAAAAACTGAGCTTAATAATACTCTTAAAAAAGTTCTGAGAAAATCTGTAAACCGGAATACTTCGAGGTAAAAAAGACTAAAGTGGTGTATGAGGACAATAAATAACGTATAAATAAGAAACCATCTGAATCCATAAATTTCCATTGATGGTGTCGCGCCAGGATCATAACCATCCCGTGGAGAGATAAGCCTGAGAACGTAAGGTCTGAGAAAACCTGAAAGAACTGTGGCTGACGCATGCAGCCCGGGAGTACCAATAAAGAAATCGATAGTAAGACCGGTAAAAAAAGAGATAATAAGCAAAAGCCATGGGGATATTTCAACAGGCAGAAGAAGGATGAACATAATATAAACATATGGGTTTATAAAACCGCTGAACTGTATATTATTAAATAGCAGCAGCTGAAGCAATATCAGAACGATAAAAATTATAGTATATCTTATAATCGAATTTATCATTGATACGATTTTTCAACTAGTTTTTGTTCAGTCCTTCTAAGATTGCCTATCACATTTACATAATTAAGTTTCTTGAAATCTGTTGCCAGCAAGATTCTGATTTTATAAAAATCACCTCCTGCTTTCTCAAAATCACTTACCACACCAATAAGTTTTCCCTGAGGAAAAATTGCCGAATAACCTGTAGTTTCGACAGTATCTCCTTCATTTATAATAACATGCTGAGGTATTTCATTAAGTATTGCATACTTATAATCCCTGCCGTCCCAGGAAAGGGAACCGAAAAAACCATTAGATTTCATCCTGACACTAAGCCGAAAGTCGAGATTCAAGAGTGACATGGCAACAGAAAAATTTTCTGAACTGCTTACAATAATGCCCGCCACTCCTTCTCCACTGGTCACAGCCATATCGACGTCAATCCCTTGCTTTATCCCTTTGTTCAGAGTGAAAAAGTTTTTCTGACGGTTGGTTGAATTGTTTACTATTTCAGCACTTGTATAAACATATTGTTGTTGATGAATTGTATCAGCAACTGAAAAAAAAAGCGGGCTTTCACTTTTTATCAATCGATCCAGTTTGTTCCTCAGGTCAACATTTTCCTGAGAAATCTTTGTATTGATTTCATGAAGATTCAGATTAGTTCTGGTATTGGAAATTTTTTTCTCAATACCGATGGAAAGAACTCTGACATTTTTTAATACTCGTGAGTTTTGATAATCATTGCCGGTCACGACCAGAAAAATAGCAATCCCTTCCAGAAGAAGAAATATTATCAGATTATTGTATCTGGCCAGAAAATTCAGCAGATTCTTCATTCAGACTGCTTTATTTATCTCATTAGGAACTGGAACTTATCAACATTTTTAAGTGCGACACCGGTTCCTCTTGCTACCGCATGCAAGGGGTCTTCAACTACTTTGAAATTTATATTTATCTTGTCGGTCAGACGTTTATCCAGGCCCCTGAGAAGAGCGCCGCCACCGGCAAGATAAACACCTTTGTTTACAATATCTGCATACAGTTCCGGAGGAGTCTGCTCAAGTACACTAAGGACAGCAGCTTCCACTTTAGAAAGTGATTTATCGAGACAATATGCAATCTCATGGTATGAAACAGGTATTTCAATAGGAAGGGAGGTCATAATGTTCGGGCCCCGGACTACATAATCAGGTGGTGGGTTGTCAATATCTGGCAGGGCGGCTCCAACGCCGATTTTAATATCTTCAGCTGTTCTCTCACCAATTTTAATATTGTGCTGATGCCTCATATAAGCCTGAATATCAGCTGTAAAACCATCTCCTGCAATCCTAATGGATTTATTGCATACGATTCCACCAAGAGCTATAACGGCAATTTCGGTTGTGCCGCCACCGATATCCACAACCATGCATCCTTCAGGAGCTTCAACATCGAGACCGATTCCGATAGCCGCTGCCATTGGTTCATAGATCATATAAACATCTCGTCCGCCTGCGTGTTCTGAGGAGTCGCGAACAGCACGGATTTCTACCTCGGTGCTTCCGGAAGGAATACAAACGACCATTTTAAGAGAGGGCGAAAATAGGCGCGGACCTTTGTTTATCATTTTTATCATTCCTCTGATCATCAGCTCTGCAGCATTAAAATCTGCAATCACGCCATCACGCAAAGGTCTGATTGTTCTAATATTTTCGTGAGTTTTCCCATGCATCTGCCTTGCCTTCTCACCTATTGCAATAAGTTTTCCTGTGGCTTTATCCACAGCAACGATCGATGGTTCATCGACAACAACTTTGTCGTTATGAATAATAATTGTATTTGCAGTTCCAAGATCAATTGCAATTTCCTGCGTCAAAAATGAAAATAACCCCATTGGATGTTATGATTAAATTGTTATATATCAATGTTTAAAGTGTCTGATACCAGTGAATACCATTGCAATACCATTACGGCTGCAATATTCGATAGAGTCATTATCTTTTACAGATCCCCCCGGCTGGACTATGGCAGAAACGCCAGCGGTATGAGCAATCTCCACAGAATCAGCAAATGGGAAGAACGCGTCTGATGCCATTACTGATCCTATCAGGTCAAAACCAAAAACATGAGCTTTCTCGATCGCCTGTTTAAGAGCGTCAACTCTCGAGGTCTGGCCTATCCCGCTTGCACAAAGCTGTTTGTTTTTTGCGAGAACAATTGCATTTGATTTGCTGTGCTTGACAATTATGTTTGCAAAAACCAGATCTTCGTATTCACCAGGTTCCGGGACCCTGATTGTCACAGGTTTCATTTCGGCTTTTGATTCTCTGGTTTTGTCCTTTTCCTGCCAGAGTACACCATTCAGTAACGATCTGAAAACTGAATCTGTCTTTAATCCATCTTTCCTCACCAAAATTATCCTGTTTTTCTTTTGCTTAAGAATGTCCAGAGCTTCATCAGAATAACCCGGAGCAATAATTATTTCAAAGAATATTTTGTCAATTTCTTTTGCAGTTACTTCATCAATTGTAACATTTGTTACAATTATGCCTCCGTAAGCGGATACCGGGTCACAGGCCAGAGAATCTTTCCATGCATCTAGCAGACTGTTTCTTGAGGCTACGCCGCATGCATTATTATGTTTAATTATTGCAACAGTTGGCTTAGTAAATTCATCAATGAGGTTCAGTGCGGCATCGATATCCAGCAGGTTATTGTATGATATCTCCTTCCCATGAAGTTTACTAAAAACCTGTTCAAGATCACCATAAAAGATTCCCTGCTGGTGAGGGTTTTCACCATATCTTAGTCCTGAATGTGTATTAATGCTTTCCCGGAAAACAGAAATTTTAGCCTCCCTGTTAAAATAGTTGAAGATAGCAGTATCATAATGTGATGTAACTTTAAATGCTTCAGCAGCAAACCGTTTTCTTTCTTCAAGGCTTGATTTGCCGTTTCCTGTTTTCAGAAGATTCAGAAGATCAGGGTACTGGTCTTTTCCGGAAACAATCAGAACATCGTTATAATTCTTGGCACCGGCTCTGATCAGGGAAATTCCTCCAATGTCAATTTTCTCGATTATTTCATTCTCTTCAGAACTTTTTGCGACAGTCTCTTCAAAAGGATAAAGGTCAACTATAACCAGGTCAATTTCAGGGATATGGTATTTAGAAAGCTGTTCAATATCATCAGTATTTTCTCTCCGTGCTAGTATCCCTCCAAAAACTGATGGATGTAACGTTTTAACACGGCCTCCCAGGATAGATGGATATGTTGTCAGATTCTCAACCGATTCTACATCAAATCCCAGATCCTTAATAAAACTGAAAGTTCCCCCTGTAGAAAAAATCCTTACACCCAAATCTCTGAGCCTGGAAACAATTTCAGCAAGTCCATCTTTATAATAAACCGAAATTAATGCGCTATTTATTTTTTTGCTGCTCATTATCTGACATTTACAAGCGCCGATTTATTTTTTCACCCGGGCGTTCAAAAGTAGCTATTTTTTTATTAAACCCAATGAATAATAACTAAATGAATTAATCCTGATTATCGGGAATATGTCTGATAAGTCGGAAGCTGGAAGTAAGAAGCCGGATGAAAGAAACTAAACTCATTCTACTCCCGACTTCGGTCTTCAGGCTTCCGTCTTCTTACTTCCAATCTGACAAGATTAAGAAATATGGAAAGAATTATTTCATTACTCTTCTCTTTCAGAATACTAATAAAAGCTTTTTACTATATTTGAACCTTCAAATTAAACATGGCTAGAAATAAAAGATATATCTTTATAAGACTGCTGAGGGAAGGTATCCTATTTGCCGTTAACTCAGTTACAGTTAACAAGTTAAGAACTTTTCTTTCACTTTTTGGAATAACAATAGGGATATTTTCGATTATTTCTGTTTTCACTGTTCTTGACTGGATGGCAAAATCTGTTCACGACAGCATTGCAACCCTGGGTGACAATGTTATTTATGTTCAGAAATGGCCATGGTCCTTTGACAGGAATCTGGCCTGGTGGGATATTATGAAATGGCCTGCGGTCTCTTTTGATGATTATCGGACAGTTCTTAATAAATCGTCTAAAACTGAATCAGCTTGTTTCGATGTATCTAAACCAAAACAGATAAAATATAAAAAGAATGTTGCATCCGATGTTGAAATTACCGCCGCCACGATTGAATTCAAAGATTTAAGAGCCTATGAAATTGAAAAGGGCAGGTCCTTTTCACCTTTTGAATGCTCTTCCGGGAAAAATGTTGCTGTGCTTGGCAATGTAATCGCGGAACGTTTATTCGATAAAACTGATCCAATCGGTAAGGAGATCACTATCGGTGGATTTAAATCAACGGTAATAGGTGTTATTAAGAAAGAAGGGAATGGTGCATTAGGAAACTCATTAGATGAACAAACTCTTGTTCCATTAAATTTTGCAAAAGCATTTATAAACCTTACTAACAGATTTGTTAATACAGAGTTGATGATTAGGGCAAGACCAGGCGTTTCTGTTCAGGAATTAACCGACGATGTTACAATGGTGTTAAGAGCGTCAAGAAGGATAAAGCCAGGAGCGCAAAGTAATTTTTCTGTTAACCAGGCTACTCTTCTCACTCAGGGTTTTGATGCAGTTTTTGCCGGGATTAACATCGGAGGATGGTTTATCGGGGGTTTTGCTATTCTTGTGGGCGGATTCGGAATAGCAAATATAATGTTTGTTTCAGTCAGGGAAAGAACTAACCAGATAGGTATTCAGAAAGCTCTGGGAGCCAAAAAGTTTTTTATCCTTCAGCAATTCCTTGTCGAATCTTTTTTACTCTCCGTACTTGGCGGATTACTAGGGGTTATAATGGTTTTTATTGGAACTCTTATTGTCAATCATAATTACGACCTTAATATGTATCTGACAATTGGTAATATTCTCCTCGCTATTTTTATTTCAGGTCTTATCGGGATCGTAGCAGGTTATGCACCGGCATTGGCTGCAGCAAGGATGAATCCCGTCGATGCAATAGGATTCTCTTTCTGATATTATCTTCCCATAAGATTATCTTCAATCCAGTTAGTGAGATTAACAAACTGAATTACTGATAATTGTTCGGGGCGAAGATGGAACAAAGGATATTCAGTAGATTTTAATTCAAATACCGCTCTTACAGAATTCCGGAGAGTCTTTCTTCGTTGATTAAAGCAGGCTTTTACCACTTTTGTAAAAAATGCTTCATTACATCCGAGACTGATTGTCTCATTTCTTCTGAGCCTTACAACACCTGATTTTACTTTTGGCGGAGGTGAAAAAACATTTTCAGGGACAGTAAAAAGATACTCAATATTATAGTATGCCTGCAAAAGAACACTTAGAATACCATAAGTTTTGGACCCGGGGCCGGCACAAATTCTTTCAGCAACTTCTTTCTGCAACATTCCGGTAACCTCAAGAATCTTGTCCCTGTGATCCAGAACTTTAAATAGTATCTGTGTAGAAATATTATACGGGAAATTACCTATCACTCCTAACTTTTCATGAAATATTGAATCAATATCCAATAACAGGAAGTCTGCCCTGATAATGTTTGTTAATCCGGGGAAATTCGCTTCAAGATAATGAACTGATTCATAATCAATTTCAACGACTCTGAAATCCTTAAAATGACGTTCAAGGAGAAATCCTGTAAGTATTCCCATACCAGGGCCAATTTCAATAACAGAGTTATAACCTTCACCGGTAAGAGAATCAGCAATTAAAGCAGCAATATTCCTGTCTTTAAGAAAATGCTGTCCAAGGCTCTTTTTTGCCCTTACCTTATTCATACCCGTGGATATAGTTTATAAGTTATTGTCTCAGAATCAGAGTAATTGCCGTCCAAATTTTCTCCAGAAAGGTAACCGGAGAGCCTCAAGCCAGTCGATAAATCTCTTCAGCAGATTATAATAAAGTGTCACAAAAAAGAGAGATATCATAATCCACATTGCTGAAAGATTGAATATAAGTGTTGGTATATTTTTATTCCCCAGGACTTTATATGGCGCATAAAATTGTGCCCGTCCAATTTTGGAGTCAGGAATCATAAATATAGGATGGGTTTTTTGTATAATCCTTTTCTTTCCTTCATATATATCAGGAGGGTTATTTTCATTTTTTAGTACTTCATCAAGTCTTTTGTTTTTATACCTATCCTGCAATTGAACATATCCACCTATACCGATTTTTTTTATAGTTTCATCTATGACCAGAGCTCTCTGTTTATCTGCCAGTTCTGCCTTAAGTCTGAAATGTTGCTTTAATGTTGTCAGATAGCTGATTATACTGTCTGCTGTAAAATCATTGAAATTTTTATATTTCAGATTATTGAATTCAGGAGGTAATGATATCCCCGAAATTTTTGAAAGGTCCTGAATATGAAAATTAAGTAACCTCAGATCTTTCTCCATCGATTCCTTAAAAAGCGGATCATTATTATCAACCTTATATAAACTGACTTTTGTCCTTAATTCCGAAATAAGTGTCCTGGCAATATAATCATTCCGGCTCTCCTCCAGATCATACTTAAAAACAGGACTCTCAAACTTGTTGCTTTTAAACTGTTCGACAGTAATTGCTTCATATGCCCATCGTGTTGCCATAAGATCGCCAATGACCGGTACATAGACCTTATTGCTTATAGATTTATGAAGATCATCAAAATTAATCATTGCTCCACCCAGCAACAGCTGAGGAACCAGAATAAGAGGAATAAGGATATAGATGCTGACAACTGTTCTCATACCTGCTGAAATGTTAAGCCCTATAAGGTTCCCATAACAGGCTGCCGTAAAAAGAATCAGCCATTGCTGCCACATCATTCCTCTGATTTCCAGTATTCCGCTGGCTACCAGGACAAATAGTAGAGATTGAATAGCTGACAGAATAAACAGAAAATGAAGTTTTGAAATAAGGTAACTAAACCGGCTTATATTCAGAAATTTCTCTCTCTCAAGAATTTTTCGATCCTTGAAGATCTCTTCGGCACTTACCATCAATCCCAGGAAAAGTGCAACAACAACAGCCATAAAAAGGAATACAGGATAACTTTTATTCTCAGCAAAAACATATCCGCCATTAATTGTATACTTTGAGAGATAACTAAGAATGAACGCCAGAAATGGCGCTTCAAGAAGGTTAAGGATCATATATTGTCTGTCCGCAAATTTACGCATAAGGTTCCTCGTAATAAAAGTCCTTATCTGGTAGAATTTTTTGGGAACCTTGAAATTACTGGAAGGCAGGTCAGTTTTTCCCGGCTTACTGACATTAAGGGGCATCATCTTTTTCCTGTACTTATCGTACCATTCATCAGGGCTGATCTGTCTTTCTTTACCAGCGTAACCCGAATTATCGATCACCTTTACTTCAATAATGTGTAGAATATCTTCAGCATTGACATTTCCGCAATTAGGACATTCACTTTCAGCAGCATTTGCCTGGGAAGTCTCAGTTTTAAAATATACAAGCGCTTCTACAGGATCGCCATCATAAATCATGTAGCCCCCTTTATCAAGAAGCCATAACCGGTCGAACAGTTTAAGAATATCTGACGAGGGTTGATGTATATTAGCTATGACAAGTTTCCCTGAGAGAGCATGTTTTCGGAGCAGAGTCATAATCATCTCCGAGTCGTGAGAAGATAAGCCGGATGTCGGTTCATCTACGAATAAAACTGCCGGTTCACGCATGAGTTCAAGACCGATATTAAGCCTTTTACGCTGACCTCCGCTTACCTTTTTGTTCAAAAGATCTCCCACCTGAAGATCCTTAATATCAAACAATTCCAGATCAACAAGTACTTTGTTAACAAGATTTATCAATTGATCCTCATCGTAACCTCCAAAACATAATCTTGCATTGAAGTACATATTCTGAAAGACTGTCAGTTCCTCAATAAGCATGTCATCCTGAGGCACATAACCGATAAGGCCATTAAGCATTTCAGAATCCTCATGAAGGTCATAACCATTAATATAGATGTTTCCGGAATCCGGACGTATTTTTCCATGCAGAAGGTTCAGAAGGGTAGTCTTGCCAACGCCGCTGCCACCCATTATTCCAACCAGATTTCCTGATTCGAGTCTGAAATTCATCGGCTTTATGCCATTTTCAGAATCTTTGAAAGAAAAGTCGATATTCTGTCCTTCAAAAACTATTTTCCCAAGGAAATGATCAATGAGAAATGCTTTGTAAACCTTCGAATAATATATTGGTTCTATTCCCGGTCCTTTAATGTTTACTCCTCTGTCGAGCAGATAGGGTCGGCATGCAATAATATCCCTTCCTTTAAAATACAGAGTCAGGTTTCCATCATAGGTAAGAATAAGCGACCCCGTACTTTCAATATGTAACACAAACAACTGACCCCTGAATCCTTTTACCTTTATATGTCTCCATTGGCCATAATTCACGAAATCCTTTTCAACAGAATATTTCGGATTATCACTTTCAATTATCAGAATACAATCCGAAGAGACCTGATCATAGTGCCTGCCAATCATAAAAGCACATGCATTATCGTATTCTTTTTTCGATATATTGAAGGTCCGGGAAACTATTTCAATAATGGTCCGTTCATGCTCCGTTATCTGTCCATCTTCAAAGGCAAATTCTAGAAGCTGGAGGAACACTATCATCCTCTCATCAAGGAAAAGTCCTTTCTTGATCTGACGACAAATATTTGTAATCTGGAAAGATATAAGGGAACCATCGTCAGCGAGTTCTTCCTTGTCAACACTTTTAAGTTCATATGAATAGAACTCAAGATTATTTTCAAACAGGGCGAAATATTCTTCTTCGAGTTCACGGTTAAGGTATCTCCTGAGATAGCTGCGCAGAATTTTCTTGCCTCTTGACGTTATTCCACCAGGGTTTACTGTTGAAACAATGGCAAAAATATGTATTAAAGCCAGTAATACTGATTCCCGCATAGAGGATGAAGTATATAAAAAGACCGCAAAGTTAGATGCTTTGCGGTCAAATATTTATATCAATTTTATAAAATTATTTTTTCTCTTATTGTGCTGATTGCAGTTGTAATATCCTTAATATTGTCCATTGTCAGACTTGTTCCAAGACCTGCATATACTTTTTTAATAGGCTCCAGATTATTAACAAAGTCCTTGATGTTAGCATCATCAATATATGCTTTGGTAAGATCAAGATAAAGGTCAAAGGATTTTTTCTGTTCGATAAGAACTTTCGAGATACCTGAAACCTGATAAGCTGCCTCGGATACATGTGTCGTAAGATACATACCTTCTACCCAGGCACCTCCAACTACCAACAGGGCAAGTGTCTGCTGATCATTTTCACTCATATAGGCATAAGTGTCGTTGAAAGCGTCTGTCAGTATCTTAACAAGTTTGTCTTTGTTATCAAAATTCTTTTTAATACTGTCGTAAAGCGGAGCATTATAAATTTTTGACATGTTAAGATCGTTAGCGATATTCCTGATCACATCCATGTAGTCAATTACCTCCTGACTAATATTATATAAAGTTGCATAACTCAGGTCGGCGCCATAAACACCAAGATTTATAGATCTTTTGGCACTTGTGTAATATTTTTTGGAATTCTCCGGAGAGTTCGATATTCCAATAATATATCCCACTTCAAGGTCGGTAAGCATTTTAATAACCTGAGCAGAAGTGGGTATCGGATAAACATTTTTTGTGATCTCTTTTTCAATTTTCTCTTTCTGCAGAACCTCAGAAGTTTTTTGCTTTTGAGTGTTTTTTTTATCGCCAGAACCAGAATTACATCCTATGAAACCAAGAACCAGAAAAGGAAGTATCACAGCTGCAATGGTCTTTTTCATATTAAGTTATTTTTAATTATTAATATTCGTTTTTAAAACCGGCTATAAAAATAGGAAATAATATTGTATTAATCGCACCTATTTTTCTATTTTGATTTATTACTATTGCTGTTAATCCTAAGTATCTGAGCTCTTTTGTATTTCATAAATAAACTCATTATTAAACGGCTATAAGTTTGAAATTGAAAAGAGATTACCTTCGGTGAGCTCGCAAAGCTCGGTTCTTCGCTTCACTGTGTTTCGCTCAGAATGACAGGCACTTGTGTTCTTAAGGAAGGGGGTGGTTGGAGGTTGCTCCTCCAACCACCCCCTTCTTCTCCTTAACTCAAAATATACTTGTCATTCTGAGCGAAGCGAAGAATCTCACAATTTAATTCTGACGGTACTGAAATGAACTAGAAAAATTACTTCATTTCACCTGCTGCGATATTTTTAATTATCTTTGAACCCCGGCATTTAATAGCATTTTTAATGAGCTGGAATTTTGATGAACCTGCCCGCAGAGAGGGAACCAATTGTATTAAATACGATCTAAGAAATGAAACATTCGGTGTGGCAGATGTCATTCCGATGTGGGTCGCTGATATGGATTTTAACACCCCCGATTTTATTATAAATTCCCTTTCCAGGCGACTGGAACACGAAATACTTGGATATTCTTACCGACCACCCGAATATTTTTCATCTATTATTGACTGGTCGGAAAGGCGTCACAACTGGAAAATAGAAAAAGAATGGATCTGCTTTAGCCCCGGAATTGTTCCAGCATTGAATTTCTGTACCCTGGCATTTTCTAATCCAGGTGAAAATATTATAGTGCAGCCTCCTGTATATTTTCCATTCTTCTCTGCTGTTGAAGCTCATGGCAGAAAACTTGTTTACAATCCTCTTAAAGAATCAGGTGGAAACTGGGAAATGGATTTTGAGAATCTCAGAAATTGTATAAACGAAAACACTAAAATGATCTTTCTCTCAAATCCTCATAACCCTCTTGGCAGAGTGTGGTATCCGGATGAGCTTTTTGAAATTGCTGATATTTGTCTGAAAAACAATGTATTAATTGTCTCCGATGAAATACACTGCGATCTTGTTTTGCCCGGATTCAAACATACACCTCTGGCAAAACTTTCCTCTGAAGCAGCCAAAATAACAATAACCTGCCTGGCTCCGAGCAAGACATTTAACCTTGCCGGACTTTCTACTTCATCAGTCATAATATCAAATCCGGAACTAAGAAAATCATTTAACTCTGTAGTCGAAAAATTACATGTTGGGAACGGGAATATTTTTGGTTCTGAAGCCTCAGTCGCCGCATATACAGGTGGAGATAACTGGCTTGATGAGTTGTTAATTTATCTGAATAGGAACGTTGAATATATAATGAGTTTTTGCAGTGACAAGGTTCCTGAGATAATTCCGCTAAGGACAGAGGCAACCTACATGATCTGGCTTGATTGCCGATCATTAGGCATGACAGGAAAAGAGTTGCAAAGCTTTTTCGTTTCAAAAGCCGGAGTCGGAATGAATGAAGGGTCAACTTTTGGACCCGGAGGTGAAGGATATATGAGGATGAATCTTGCATGCCCCCTTAAAACCGTAGTTAATGCCTTGGACCAGATTGAGAAAGCGATTATTAGCATAAGATAAGACAGTTATATCGATAGTGAATGAAGAATAAAACAACAGTCAGATTAACTCTTGAAGACGGAACAGTTTACACCGGCAAATCGTTTGGTGCCGCCATTCCGACAGCCGGGGAGGTTGTATTCAATACCGCAATGACAGGTTATCCTGAAAGTCTGACGGATCCATCATACCGGGGACAAATATTATGTTTAACCTATCCACTTGTTGGCAATTATGGCGCTCCAGGAAAGGAGGAAGCTGATGATATTCTGAAATACTTCGAATCATCATCAATCCATATTTCCGGACTGATCGTTTCAGATTATTCTTTCGACTATAGTCATTGGAACGCTACCGAGAGTCTTGATGACTGGCTATTAAAAAACAAAATACCTGGTGTGTATGGGATTGATACAAGGGCGCTCACAAAAAGAATTAGGGAGAAGGGTGCCATGCTCGGGAAGCTTGAACCAGCAGGCTCTTCGATAGATTTTTTTGACCCGAATAAAGTAAATCTTGTTGCAGAAGTAGCCACCAGACATAAGAAAGTTTATGGCACTGGATCTAACAAAATTGTACTTATTGATTGTGGTGTAAAATATAATATAATAAGAAATCTGCTAAGACGCGATACCACTATTATCAGGGTTCCCTGGGATTATGATTATCAATCCGAAGAGTTTGACGGATTGTTCCTGTCGAACGGCCCGGGAGATCCTAAGATGTGCCAGGCTACAATCAATAATGTCAAGAAGTCACTAAATGGAAATAAACCGGTCTTCGGTATCTGCCTTGGTAATCAGCTTATGGCACTGGCTTCCGGAGCTGATACTTACAAACTGAAATATGGTCACAGGAGTCATAACCAGCCAGTTCTTCAGGTTGGAACTGACAAAGCATATATCACATCTCAAAATCATGGGTTTGCTGTTGATAATAAAACACTGGGAAGAGACTGGGAACCTTATTTTATCAATATAAACGATAATACCAACGAAGGAATGATTCACAAGAGAAAACCATTTTTCTCGACACAATTTCACCCTGAAGCATCAGGGGGTCCCACTGATACTGATTTCCTGTTTGATATCTTTATTGAAAATATTGTCAGATACAAAGAATCAAAGTAGTTATACGATTGAAGGGCGTTTTTTATTCTATTCTTTAGATAATTTCGTCATCAGTTTAGCTTCAATTTCAGCTGAGGAAGACCCTTTGAAACATTTCATTATACTCTCTGTCCTTTTCAAAATCTTATCATTGCAAAGATTTCCGATGCTCCCCTCGTGGCTATAGTCTTTTGTTGTTGTTACAGGAAAGGAGTTGTCTTCTATCATCCCGGAAACAGTTTTATATGCATCTCTGAAGGGAATGCCTTCCCTTGCCAAACGATTAACCTCCTCAGTACTGAATATCGGATTATAGGCAGGATTATCAGTTATGTTTCTTCGGATCTTAATTCCGTCAAGCATGAATATCAGAATTCCCACGCATTCTTCTACTTCAGCGAAGGCATTAAACACCAGCGGTTTAAGAAGCTGAAGATCCCTGTGATATCCTGAAGTAAGATTGCAGGTCAGCATTGAAATTTCGTGTGGTACTGCCTGTATCAGGTTTGAACGGGCCCTGATTATCTCAAAAACATCCGGATTTTTCTTTTGGGGCATAATACTAGATCCGGTAATAAATTCATCGGGGAAATCAACAAATTTGAATTCAGCGCTCATGTACAGGCAGATATCCATGCAAAAACGCCCCAGGGTTCTGGCGACAGAAGCCAGGGAATTGGCAACAGCCATTTCCACCTTGCCTCTGTTTAAGCTGGCATATCCAGAATTGAAAACAACATCTTCAAATTCAAGGAGTTCAGTTGTAAGTTGCCTGTTGAGCGGGAGGGTTGTACCATATCCGGCAGCAGTACCGAGTGGATTACGGTCATTTAGCGTCCGCGCACCAGAAAGCAATGAAAGATCATCTGCCAGGCTTTCCGAATAGGCGCCAAACCACAACCCGAAAGATGAAACCATTGCCGGCTGCATATGAGTATACCCCGGAAGGAGTACTTCTTTGTACTGCTCACTAAGTGACTGAAGCTTAGTAAATAATCTGAAAATTATCCAGGCTGTCCTGTCTATTTCAGACCTGGTGTAAAGCCTTATATCGAGTAATACCTGATCATTCCTAGATCTGCCCGTATGGATTTTCTTCCCGGCAGGGCCAAGGAGTGAAGATAATTCTTCCTCGACCTGAGAATGAATATCCTCTACTCCTTTTTCTATTTTTAATTCACCTTTAATTGCTTTAAGAAACAGACCGTGAAGACCTTTCAGAAGGTCATTTTTTTCTTCAGTCGCAATTAATCCGGCTTCACTTAACATTATTGCATGAGCCATAGAACCAACAATATCCCATTCAGCCAGACATATATCAGTTTCCCTGTCTTTACCCGATGTGAACTCAATTATTGCAGGATCGGGTTGAATTCCTTTATCCCATAATTTCATAGTACAGAATTTTAAAAGTTATTGTTGAATTCTCTTCCTTAGCAAATCTTTTATTTTATTGAACTCTTTTTTCTTCCTGACTCTACAATAGCCCTGTGAGCCATAAGTCGTATTGCATTGATCCTTATGAATCCCCTGCTGTCGGTCTGATCAAATCCTCCCTCGATATCCATGCTGGAAAGGTTCTTATTGTATAATGAAGAAGGAGATTCCCTCCCTTCGATAAGGATGTTACCTTTATACAGACAAAGATGAACACTTCCATCAATAAGCTCCTGGCTTTTGTCGATTGCTGCCATGAGAAAATCCATTTCAGGACTGAACCAGAAGCCATAATATATTAATTCGGCAAATTTAGGGGTAAGCATGTTTCTTAATCTCATTACTTCCCTGTCCATTGCTATTCCTTCTATATCTCTGTGCGCAGCATAAAGTATCGTTGCGCCCGGTGTTTCATACACCCCCCTCGACTTAATGCCAACGTACCTGTTTTCAACCATATCAAGTAACCCTATTCCATTTTTCCCGGCAATATCGTTCAGATAGACAAAAAGATCGTAAGGATCTTCCTTCACTGTTCCATCATCCTTATTTAAAACTTTTACCGGTAACCCATCCTTAAAATCTATAACAATCCTTGTCTCACTATCCGGAGCATCCTGCGGCATAACCATCTTCTGAAGCATATTCTTATTCATGGTGAACATGGGGTCTTCGAGAACACCTGCTTCATGGCTTATATGCATAAGGTTTTCATCTTCACTATAAGGTTTGGCAATGCTTGCTTTTACCGGAATATTTTTCTCGGCTGCATAGTTCAGAAGATCTGTCCTGCCTTTAAATGTCTGGAGAAATTCCTTATCCTTCCAGGGTGAAATGACCTTAATATCAGGCTTTAAAGCATAATAGCAAAGTTCAAAACGAACCTGATCGTTGCCCTTACCGGTTGCCCCGTGCGCAACAGCATGCGCACCTTCAGCAACGGCAACCTCAATTTGTTTCATTGCAATGAGAGGCCTTGCAAGAGCTGTACCAAGAAGATACCTGTCTTCATAAATTGCATTTGCTTTAACTGCCTTAAGAACATAGTCGGTAATAAATTCCCTTTTCAGGTCTGATACAATGACCTTGGACGCCCCAAGTAATAATGCTTTTTTTCTGCACTCTTCAAAATCTTCGGTTTGCCCCACATCAGCAACAAAAGCTATTACCTCATAATTCTTTTCAATCAACCATTTCAAAATTACGGAAGTATCCAAACCACCGCTATATGCCAAAACAACTTTTTCTTTCATTTTTTAAAAATTTATATTAATACTTTTTTGTTATTATTAAATAAAATCAAGTCAAGCTTTTAGGAGATTCCTCATTTCGCTATGCTTCATTCGGAATGACAGTTCATTTTTGTAAAGGGGAAGCATTGGCGATTCGCATGGGCGAATCGCCAATGCTTCCCAGGTTTCTCAGAAACTCCCTGTCATTCAGAGCGCCAGCGAGGAATCTCAGCCTCATTTAACATTATTCATTATCTTAATTCATTCTCTTCTGACCCTCTCATTCAATCCCGGGAAAATCATCTCCAGGCATGAATGGATTTGAGAAAGGGATATATTATCCCTGGGGATAATTAATATTGTATCATCACCTGCAATAGTTCCGGCAATTTCATACCTGCCTGCACCGTCAATTATGAAGGCAACACTGCTTGCATGACCCGGAATTGTCTTCAGCAATATCAAACCACGTGCGTCAGCAATCGATTTTATCACAGATATTGCATTCAGATCTGATCCTGTTCCGATTGACTGTTTTGTACCATCAGGAAGAGAATACTTGTACCCTCCTTTATCGGCAGGAATCCTTATTACTCCAATCTGCCTTAAATTGCGGGAAAGAGTTGCCTGTGTGCAACTGATCCCTTCCTCTTTAAGTTTTTTAAGCAAAACTTCCTGCGATGAAATATTCCCTTCCGAAATTATCTTTTCTATAGCCAGAAGTCTTGATATTTTTTGCATATTTATACATTTTATGTGCAAATTTATACATATTTTTGATATTTCAAAACACTTTGAAAAATTGTTTTATTTTTGAAACTTAAAATCCGGCAATGAAAGACGAGATAAGAAAGGTTTTAATACTTGGATCAGGTGCGCTTAAAATAGGTGAAGCTGGAGAATTTGACTACTCTGGTTCACAGGCACTTAAAGCCTTGAAAGAAGAAGGTATAGAAACGGTATTGATAAATCCTAATATTGCTACAGTTCAAACCACTGAAAACATTGCTGACAAAATTTATTTTCTTCCTGTTAATCCATACTTCGTCGAAAAAGTCATAGAAAAAGAACATCCGGATGGAGTTCTTTTATCCTTTGGCGGGCAGACTGCTCTTAATTGCGGTACTGAATTATTCAAAGCAGGGGTTTTTGAAAAACACAATATAAAGGTTCTGGGAACTCCTGTAAAAGCTATTATGGAAACAGAGGACCGTGAACTGTTTGTTAATAAGCTTAATGAAATAAATATACAAACACCCAGAAGTATTGCAGTCCGTGGTGTCCCGGAATCAATTGAAGCTGCGGAAAAACTTGGTTTCCCGGTCATAATCAGGGCTGCGTATACGCTAGGTGGCCAAGGCAGCGGATTTGCTTATGATAGTGAAGAGCTGAGGATTCTTGCAGCTAAAGCATTCTCTTATACAAATCAGATACTCGTCGAGGAATCTTTGAAAGGATGGAAAGAGGTTGAATATGAAGTAGTAAGAGACAGGTTTGATAACTGTATAACGGTGTGCAACATGGAGAATTTTGATCCGCTTGGAATTCATACAGGTGAGAGCATAGTTGTTGCACCTTCACAGACACTTACAAACAGCGAATATCATAAACTCAGGGAACTTTCAATAAGGATAATCAGGCACATAGGAATCGTGGGTGAATGCAATGTTCAATATGCATTAGACCCCACTTCAGAAGATTACAGGGTTATCGAAGTAAACGCAAGACTTTCACGTTCCAGCGCCCTGGCATCAAAAGCAACCGGATATCCCCTCGCTTTTGTTGCAGCTAAACTGGGTCTGGGTTATGGCCTCCATGAACTGAAGAACTCAGTTACCCGGACAACAACAGCTTGTTTCGAACCGGCGCTTGATTATATTGTCTGTAAAATACCACGATGGGATCTGAATAAATTTGAGGGTGTTTCACATCTTATCGGCAGCAGTATGAAAAGTGTCGGTGAAGTGATGGCAATCGGTCGAACCTTTGAAGAAGCTATTCAAAAGGGTCTCAGAATGATAGGACAGGGAATGCATGGATTCACGGGCAATAGGGATCTTAAATTTAAGGATATCGAAAAAGAACTTTCTGAGCCTACAGACATGAGGATATTCTCAATAGCAGAGGCTCTTGAGAAGAATATCTCCATCGACAGGATCTACGAACTTACAAAAATCGATAAATGGTTCCTGTACAAGCTCAGGAATATAGTAGATATCAAAAACAAACTTTGTGAATTCGACTCTATTGAAAAAATACCCCACGAATTTCTTCTTCATGCTAAAGTAAACGGATTCAGCGATTTTCAGATCGCACGACATGTGCTCAGATCGGATGCCTCGTCTATCAACAGGGAGATGCTAAGGATAAGAGCATTCAGAAAAGCTATTGGTATTATCCCTTTTGTGAAGCAGATAGATACACTTGCCGCTGAATATCCAGCAGTAACAAATTACCTCTACCTGACTTATAGCGGAATTGAACATGATATTGCATACCAGAGTGATAATAAATCAGTAATCGTGCTTGGTTCAGGTGCTTACAGGATAGGTTCGAGTGTTGAATTTGACTGGTGTTCGGTTAACGCCATCAATACCATACGGCAAGAGGGTTTCAG
>Ga0182021_10001774_pt1 | contig 25053 bp, 26 predicted proteins | sample 612E3MmetaG_FD_120493 | JGI IMG/M metagenome (GOLD analysis project Ga0182021, IMG submission 120493) | Permafrost microbial communities from Stordalen Mire, Sweden - 612E3M metaG (Illumina Assembly) | ecosystem: Environmental > Terrestrial > Soil > Wetlands > Permafrost | place: Sweden... | reverse complement strand
CTGTCCGATTTATATGCGAGTCAGATTGGATTAGAACCATATGATGTGGCAGAACTTGCCGGTCTTGATCTGATATTGACCCAAGCTTTCTTCCTTTATGCGTCTCACATGGTTGATGGACGTGTAGATCACCAAAATATTTATCCTGATTGGGTTGTGAACGAGAGATATGCGGATCTGGCCGCGGTCCTTAACGATGCACTTGAAGCGAAAGAGATGAAGAAGACTCTTGCTGATCTGGCGCCTCCTTATCCGAGATACGCCGGGTTGAAGGAAGCATTAATCCAGTATCAGGCCATTGCCGAAAGCGGCGGATGGTCGGAAGTCTCACCGGGACCCAAGTTGCAAAGGGGATCGAGAGGCAATCGGGTAGCCATACTGAGGCAGAGACTTATTATATCGGGCGACCTCGCTTCGATAGTATGGGAAGAACCCGGCGTCTTTGACCACGATTTGGAGTTGGCGGTCCGAAAGTTTCAAAAAAGACATGGTTTGAAGGATGACGGGAGAGTCGGCAAATCAACATTGAAAGAGATAAACGTCCCCGTGGAAACACGGATACGCCAGATAGCCCTGAACATGGATCGCCTGCGCTGGCTTTCTGATGATATGGGACGAAATTATATTTTTGTAAATATCGCTGATTTCTCTTTGGAGGTAATGGAAGATGAACGGCCTGTGATGGCGATGCGCATCATAGCAGGGAAAGACGAGCAGCGGAGCTGTGTCCTGAGCGCCAAGATGACCTACCTGGAGTTGAACCCGTTCTGGAGGGTGCCGGACAGTATCGCGGCCAAAGAGATATTGCCTCAAATAAAAAAAGAGCCGGGTTACCTCGAGCAAAAGAATATAAAGGTATTTAAAGATTGGAAGGACAATGCAAAGGAAATGGATCCGAAGCTGATCAGCTGGCCCCGCCTCAGGGCGAGCAATCTGGGATATAAATTCCGTCAGGAGCCCGGCCCCTTGAATCCCTTGGGGAGGATAAAATTCATTTTCCCCAACGAGTGCGAAATATATCTCCACGATACGCCAGCGCGTCACCTCTTCGGGAGGACCCGCAGGGATCTCAGCCACGGTTGCATACGCGTGGAAAAGCCCGTTGAGCTCGCAACCTATCTCCTGAGAAACAAGGAAACATGGATGCAAAAGAAGATATTGACGGAAATCAAGAAAGGGAAAAGACAGGTCGTGATGCTTCCCGAACCTGTCAACGTCCATATTTTCTACGGCACTGCGTGGGTGGACCGCGACGGGGTTCTGCAATTCCGCAATGATATTTATCATGCCGATGAAATACCATATGACCTGCCCGTTAAGAGAGGACACGTCGCTGGTGCGACACAGTGACCTGTGTGGAGAGCATTTTTCAATAACTCCCATTCCAGCCATTGAAGACATCCTATAACTATAGATGTGACGAAATTAAATGACTGAGCAATTAATCGTCAGGTTAAAGAATGCACCCGCATCGCCGGGCGTCTACCTCATGAAAGACAAGGATGGCAAAGTCATCTACGTGGGCAAGGCCGGCAATCTGAAGGACCGCATCAGGAACTATTTCGGCAGAACGGACGGTCGGTCCATGGTCTCCTTCCTCATCACGAAGGTCCGTGATGTAGAATTTATATTGACAGATACGGAAAAGGAGGCCCTCATCCTGGAGAATAACCTGATTAAGGAGCACAGGCCTCGCTATAACGTCAATTTCAGGGATGACAAGACTTACTTCAACATACGGATGGACCCGGCCGCCGTGTTCCCGCGCTTCCAACTGGTCAGACGCCCGAGAAAAGATGGAGCCCGATATTTCGGACCGTACCCGTCGAGTGCCGCGGCGAAAGAGACGCTTCGTTTTATTCAGTCCATATTCCGTCTCCGGACGTGCACAGACCGGGAAGTATTATTCAGAAAAAAACCCTGTATTGAATACCAGATCAAGCGATGTCTCGCTCCCTGTGCCGGATTCATTGATAGGGCATCTTATGAAGGATTGGTGAGTGACAGCATGGCGTTTATGGAAGGGCGCAAAAGGAAACTGATTGCCGACTTTAGTTCACGCATGGATACTGCTTCCGAACAGTTGCGCTTTGAAGAGGCGGCTGTCCTGAGAGACACGATTGCCGCCATCGAAGAAACTCTGGAGAAACAGGCGGTAGTCTCCAGATTCTTAATGGATCGCGATGTATTTGGCGTACATCGCAAAGGCAACCTGACGCAAATATGCATACTGTATGTAAGAAAAGGGAAGATTATTGGGAAAAAGCAATTTCCTTTGTTTAGGATCGGAAACGATTCTTCTGAAATACTGTCGTCTCTTTTGAAGCAATACTATGACGGCGGTGCTTATGTCCCCGACGAAATAATCATTCCTCTTGATATAGAGGATCGAGCAGTTACAGTGGAATGGCTCTCGGAAAAGAAAGGGAAGAGGGTATCGGTAACGGCGCCGAAAAGAGGCCATGGGATGGAACTGCTCAAGATAGCGGCAAACAACGCCAAAAGCATATTCGAAATGGAAAAACATAGAACCTCTGTGGAAGAAATACTCAGTTTACTTGCAAGGGAGCTCATGCTGAGAAATATACCACAGCGGATAGAGTGCTTCGACATTTCCAATATCGCCGGCAAGTACGCCGTGGGAGCCATGGCCGCTTTCGTCGATGGAAAGGCATGGAAGGCGGGATACAGACGCTTCAGGATTAATACCGTTCATGGGGCCGATGATTATGCCATGATGTACGAAGTCCTGAACAGGAGGTATAAGGGAAAAGACAGTCTTCCGGATCTTATCCTCGTTGATGGAGGAAAAGGACAATTGGGTGTAGCAGTTGCTGTCCTTAAAGATTTAGATATAAGAGGCGTTGATGTTGTCGCTCTGGCGAAGGAGCTCAGGCAGAGGCATACCGATAGAAGCGAGGACCGTGTTTATATCACAGGAAAGAAGGGGCCTATATATGTTTCAAGATGGCCTGAAGCGCTATTCTTGCTCCAGAGGGTGAGAGATGAGGCGCACAGATTTGCTGTTGCCTATCACCGCCGGTTAAAAGAGAAGGGGGATTTTCACTCCCTGCTCGATGAAATTACGGGCATCGGCACGGCGAAGAAGAAGGCGTTGCTTACACTCTTCGGTGATGTCGGCGGGATCAGAGATACGTCTCTGCAAGAACTGCAAGGGGTTCAGGGTATCGGCAGAAAGACCGCCGCAAAGATCCAGGCCTTTCTTAAGGAGCGGGTGGGAGCAGGTGATTTATGAGCTACCTGTCCATTTTGATTATTGCCGTGGGCTTGGGAATGGATGCCTTCTCCGTGGCTGTTGGTGTGGGAGCAAGCGTCAGGGCAGTATCATGGGGAGCAGTCTTTCGGCTTTCCTCCTACTTCGGACTGTTCCAGTTCTTTATGCCTGTGGCGGGGTGGTTTGCCGGAGCATCGGTGGCGAGTACCATTGCCGGATACGACCACTGGATCGCTTTCGGACTTCTTGCCCTTGTGGGCGGAAAAATGATCATTGAATCATTAACCGGGGAAACAAAGGTCCACACTACTGACCCTACAAGAGGGCTGACTGTCGCGATACTCTCCGTGGCTACGAGCATTGATGCACTTGCCGTCGGTTTCAGCTTCGCTCTCCTGCAGATACCTGTATTCTATCCCAGCATTGTTATCGGCATAGTTGCTTTCATTATGACTATGTGCGGCGTGTTATTCGGAGAGAAACTGGGGGCGATCTTCGGCAAAAAAGTGGAAATATTTGGCGGTATCCTACTGATAGGAATCGGCGTGAAGATATTGATGGAACATATCGCATAAGGGGGCCTATTGAGAATGACGGATTCGGTACATTATACTTCAACGGCTACGAAATTTGGCGATGTGGGAATCGTTTGGAGGGGTCAAGATGGCGGCGCAACAGTCGTGAGAATCTTTCTGCCCGCTCGCGACAAGGCGACTGATGACCTTATCCGACGCTCATTTCCGGGAGCGGTCAGGGGGTCTCACACAATGACGAAGCAGTTATGCAGGAACATCCAGGGACTGGCAGAAGGGCGAGATGTTGCATGTTCTGAGAACATTCTTGATATGAAAGTCTGCGGGGAATTTCAGAGAAGGGTGCTCTGTCGGCTGACGCGGATTCCAAGGGGACGGGTCAGCACTTATGGGCGGATTGCAGAGAAAAGCGGGGCTTCAAGAGGTGCAAGAGCGGTGGGAAATGCCCTGGCGATGAATCCTTATCCCCTGATGATACCATGTCACCGTGTGATTCGCTCCGACGGTTCTCTCGGCGGTTTCGGGGGCGGGTTGAAGATGAAAAAAGACCTCCTCGTTATGGAGGGAGTAACATTCGATGCGAAGGGGCGGGTCCCGGCTGAATTCATCTGCTGAACGGCAGTAAAGGCATCAGATGTCAGTTTGCGACTTTCGGTCACTAATTACAACGAGGTTATCGCGGTGAATAATCTCATCGTAATCTTTGTAACCTAAGACCTGTTCGATCTTGGTTGTTTTCAGTCCCATGATTTTTCTCACTTCAGAGGAGCTGTAATTAACCAGCCCTTTTGCAAGAGTTTCTCCTCTGATGTCGACGCAGGTGACCGGGTCACCTACGGAGAAATCACCTTCTATATTGGCAACGCCTGATGGCAGCAGGCTTTTTCCTTCCTTAATCAGGGCGTCCCTTGCCCCGTCGTCGAGAATTAGTTTACCGCGTGATTTGAGGGTAAAAGCTATCCAGTGCTTTCTGCTGCGCAGGCGGTCACTCGTGGGCAGGAAAAGCGTTCCTACGTCCTTGCCGGCGAATATATCATGCAGTACGCCCTTCCTCTTACCCGGCGCTATAATACATGGAAGTCCGGAAGAAGTTACCGCCTTTGCCGCAATGACCTTGCTCTTCATGCCGCCCAATCCGACGGATGTCGTGTCATCCGTTGCCGCCGATTCTATCTCCTTTGTAAACTCTCTTACCAGTGAAATCAGTTTTGCTTTACTAGACGCTGTAGGGTTCTGGTCGTATAGGCCTTCCGTGCTGGTCAAATTGATGAGAAGCTGGGCATCCATGACATTCGTCATCATGGCTGCGAGATGGTCATTATCCCCGAATCTTATTTCGTCAACGGCGACTGAATCGTTCTCGTTGATAATGGGGACGACTTCCCAGTCTATGAGAGTGGATAGTGTATTGCGGACATTCAGGTATCTCTTCCTGTCCGTCAGGTCGCTCATAGTGAGGAGTATCTGGGCTACGAAAATGCCGTATTTTCCGAAGGAATTGGAATAGACCCGCATGAGCCGACTCTGCCCGACAGCGGCGGCGGCCTGCTTCTGCGGCATACTCTTAAGCTTGCCCGTTATGCCCATTCTGTGCTTGCCGGATGCAATTGCGCCTGAGGTTACAATTACGATCTGGTGCCCCGCTTTCCTGAGTTGCGCCATCTCGTCAACGAGTTGCTCGATAATTTGCAGATCAAGTCCGTCCTCGCCTGTTAATACGGCGCTGCCGATTTTGATGAGTACTCGCTTAACGTTGGCAAGGGCTTCTTTCCGGTTCATAGCTCCCTCAGGTTATCCCGTTATTGTGCAGCTTACTCGTGATTTCATTAATCACGCTATCAACTCCTTCACCTGTTATGGCGGAAAATGCTAATACCTTTATGCCGTTTCTCTGAAATATGTCAAATTCTTTTTTGAACCTATCCCGCGTTATGGTAAGATCAATTTTATTTATGGCAACAACCTGCGGCTTTTCTCCGAGAGACGGGCTGAAAAGAGTAAGTTCGCGGTTTACCGTCTCGAAATCCTGCCAGGCGTCACTGTGCGATTCATGTGATATGTCGAGTATGTGAAGAAGGACAGAAGTCCTCTCGACGTGACGGAGAAACCTGGTCCCCATTCCCATACCCGCGTGGGCGCCTTTGATTAAACCGGGGATGTCGGCGATCACGAAAGTTTGCAAGTTTCCATATTTTACGACACCCAAATGAGGCACCAGCGTAGTGAAGGGATAATCGGCAATTTTAGGCTTTGCCGCAGACACCTTAGAAATGAATGTCGATTTTCCCACATTGGGCAGTCCAATGATGCCTACATCGGCCAGAAGCTTCAGTTCGAGAGTTATCCAGCGTTCTTCGCCCTTTATGCCATCTTGAGCATGACGTGGCGCCTGATTTGTTGATGTGGCAAACCATGCGTTTCCCTTGCCGCCTGCGCCCCCTTTCGCAACGATAGAGGTCTCTCCATCGGCGGCCAGATCTGCTATGATTTCTCCCGTTTCCGCGTCTTTGACCAATGTACCCACGGGAACAATTATTTCTACGTCGGGAGAATTACGGCCCGTTCTATCGGCACCTTTTCCATGTCCACCGTGTTTCACCCTGTGGTGCTGTTTGTACTTTAAGTCAAGGAGCGTCCTGTGGCTCTCGGAAGCGCGCATAATTATATCGCCGCCTTTGCCGCCGTTTCCGCCGTCTGGTCCGCCCCGGGGAACGAACTTTTCCCGCCGGAAACTCACGCAACCGCGACCTCCGTCGCCTGCCTTCACATAGATCTTTGCTTCGTCAATGAATTTCATTAGCGATGGTCTTTAAAAAAAAAGAGGCACTTGTTGAAGTGCCTCAAAGGAATTTACATGCTTTAAATAAAATTCCCGGCCATTCTCACTCATGGCCCGTAGAGTCCGTCCTATAATTTGCGGACATTCACGGCTGCCTGCCCCTTGTTATCCTGCTTTACCGTGAACTCAACACGTTCTCCTTCTGCCAAACTGCGAAAACCCTCCCCGTCAATTGATGTGTAGTGAACAAAAACATCCTCTCCCGATTCCCGAGAGATAAAACCATACCCCTTCTTGTCGTTAAACCATTTAACAACACCGGTTTCACGCTCGTCCATTTTCCTAAAAGCCTCCTCTTTATTTGAAAGCTGGCTATGAAGCATAAACGCTTACTTTTTTTCTTTTCTTGTCCAGCCTTTCATACATCACGATGCCGTCAATTTTGGAAAAGATTGTGTAGTCTTTGCCCAGACCGACGTTATTGCCCGGATGGATTTTTGTTCCGACCTGACGGACGATAATGGTACCGGCGTTAATCTTCTGCCCGCCAAACGCCTTAATACCACGCCTCTGGGCATTGCTGTCCCTCCCGTTGCGGGTGCTTCCCTGTCCTTTCTTATGTGCCATGATATCCTCGCTAAATGGAAATTTCCTTAATCTTCATTCTTGTCAATTTCTGGCGATGCCCTGTCTTTTTCTTGAAACCCTTTCTCCGTTTCATTTTAAAGACATTTATCTTGCCTGCTTTCGTCTGATCGATAATCTCAGCCTCTACCCGTGCGCCTGTGAGGAATGGCGTACCCACTTTGACATCTTCGCCACTGGAGACCATCAGCACTTCATCAAAAACAATGGTTTCCCCTTTAGAGCCATCTATTTTTTCGATCGAAATCTCATCTCCCTGTGAGACTTTATGCTGCTTTCCGCCTGTTCTTATTACCGCATACATACAATCAAACCTTCATTAGAGAATTTGGAATGCACTTTATCGAAAAAAATTACCATTTGTCAACATAATTTATTGGGCGAGGCCGTTCTCTTCTTTAATTGAGGTTGTAAAATATCACAAAACCATAGAGTCGAGTCTTTTTCTCAAATAATGTTTTAGCGACAGCCGGGCTTTTTCCAACGGCTGTCACGACGAGCCGTTCCTGAGGAACGGATTGTATTTGTAGCTGCTTTTCTCGATATCCCGGTACTTGGAAAGAGCTAAGCTTGCAGGAAATGAGGATCGGGAAAGATATGGCAGCGAGTTCTTCTTGAAATTATCGAGCAGCTGTTGGAAAACGGTATTTTTCTCGCTATCCTTCACGAAAGCCCGCTCTTCCTTGTATTCATAGAAAATTTCCGTGCCCATGATTTTCTTCACCCGTTCATAGTGATTGGGTTCGGTAAAATAAGATGGCTGAATCTCAAGGCGAATTCTCACGAAGAGTGCAACCTTCGTCGTACCGGCCGCAATAGAAACAGATTTATCCCAGACCTCGGCCGTTAGACCATTTGGCATGGGTATTTTTTCTGTCAGTACCATATGGGACTTTTTTATCATCTTTGTACTTGACCTGCAAATATATTCCTCATATAAAAGGGCAAAAATCCGCCTCCTAATCTCAGCTTAAAGAGCGAGGCTCATTCTTGCCGGGATGCCCGAGACTTCATGGCAAGAACAGGACGTTAACGACGGTTCCAAAACGGTTATCAGCGAATGAAAGATGATACATTTATCCACCTTTGCCAGCCGGACGCAAACAAATCCTGCGGCGCCTGTTGCGGACTCTATAATTATGCTGACAGTACCCAAGATTCTCTGTCGAAACGATTGCGAGGAAGGACGAGCTACTTTCGTGAAACGGTCAGATGCAGCGAAGACTTGCCGGACTTTTCCCGGGAGGTCAAGATGTCGGAAGACGGGAGGAAGATATACGAGGTTATCTACTGCTGTGAGTACTTGGGTTTTCTCGATAGTGCGGAGAACAAAGTAGGGTGCCTTCTCCATCCCTGCCAGAACGGCGGCGTGGATATGAGAGAGGTGTCCTTTTATGGCAGGGAGTTGTGTGAAGAGCATCTCTGCCCAAGCTATCATTATCTCTCGAGGGAAGAGAAGGTTGTCCTGAGAAATATTGCGAACGACTGGTATCTTTACGGCCTGTGTGTTACCGATATCGATCTGGTCAAGTCATATTTTCGCCTGATCAGCGAGAGGGTGTGTGAAACGCCGTCACCCGACAGATTGAAAGAGAATAATCTTAGTGAGATCATCCTTGATTTCTTTTCCTTTAAGATTTCCTGGCCTTTCAGGTCGTCTGCCACCAATCGTTTCGGCAAGTATTATTTTGACGGCTCAGAGTATATGATCAACCGCATCGACTACCATGCCCTTGGATGTGAGGGATCGCGATTCAACAGTATATTTCTCAGCCTTTCTTCAGAGTTTCAGAATATGCAGGAATTAGAAGAAGGCGAGAAATTGATAGAAGCAAACATTGATGAATTTGTTCGCGCCTATTTGCAGTAATTATGATTGCAGCTCATGAGAAATCGGCATTTGCGAGAGGTGCTTTATCCCGCACTGGCTGGCATGGGGGAATCTCATGAGCGAAGTGATAACAGAGATTCTTATTGCCAAAGCGGATATTGACAAGAGGGTTCGGGAGCTTGCTGATGTCATCTCCCGTGATTACGAAGGAAAAGATCTGATCCTTATCGGCATTCTCAAAGGCGCATTTGTATTTATGGCGGATCTGATACGTTATCTGCGCATCCCGTGCCAAGTCGATTTTGTCCGACTCGAGAGTTATGGTGCAGGAACCATGAGCAAGGGGAATATCACGATCTCCAAGGATATTGAGACATCGATACAGGAAAGGGACGTTCTCGTTGTGGAAGATATCTTGGATACCGGCCTGACCCTGTCGTCTCTGGTTGAGAGGCTCAAGAAAAGAGATCCGCGATCTTTAAAGATATGCGTGCTCCTCGACAAGAAAGACAGAAGAAAGGTGCCGTTTGAAGCGGAGTATGTCGGTTTCCACATTCCGGACCGTTTTGTCGTGGGATATGGTCTTGATTTCAATGAAATGTATCGCTTCTTACCGGATGTCTGTGTCATCGGGGAAAGTTGATGAACAAACCATTCTTCAAGATGGGATTGCTTAAGGAAGAAATCTTTCCGATTAATTGGAGGGCATATGGTCGCTCAATGCAAGAGTTGTCAAACAAGATTCAAGTTTGATGAGACACTGATCGAAGGGGAAGGTATTTGGGTCAGGTGTAACCAATGCAAGAACGTTTTCTTTCTCGATAATCCGAACGGGGCAGGAGAGATATCTTTAAGCGATGGACAAAAAGACGCCGGTACGGAAGATTTGAAGGAATCTGCATCTGATTACAAGAATGCCACGCAGGGGCAGATTATGTTGGATGAGAAGGAAGATACGGAGCAGCCGGAAACTGTCGCTGTCGGGGATATTGAAAAGGAAGTTGGAGACATCGCTAAGTATAGGTCTGTCGAGACGGATAATGCGCCGGGTAATAGACCGGGTCGGGATAAGGTTACCGAAGAAAAGGCCGGGATGAAGCCGGCTGCTTCCCATGGAAGGCAAGTTGTGTATTTATTAATAGTGCTCCTCATGGGGGGTGCTTATTTTGCCTTTTTCGCCGACACCGATTGGCAGACATCCTTTGAAAAAATATTCGGCATGTCCAAGAAGAGCGAGGAAGTGGGCCCTGCGCAGGTCGATGTTACAGATGTGAGACAGCGACTCGTCAATAACCTGACCATGGGGACAATTCGCGTTCTTGAGGGTACTGCAATCAACCGTTCGTCCTTTCCTATGACAAGGATCAAGGTTAAGGGAGAGGTTACCGACGCCTACACTGTCGTACTCGGAGTCAGGGAATCGTATTGCGGCAATTTACTGAACGCGGATGAACTGGCGACCATGACTGAGGATCAAATTCAGAAGGAGCTATCCAATCCTCAGGGGAGTGACGTGTCTAATGACCGGATCGTGCCCCAGGGCCGGATCCCCTTCATGATAGTATTTACGCGTGAACCGGCGGGTGTTGTGAAAGCATTTGCCACGCCTGTAGGCGCAGAGCGCCTGCTGCCTTAGGCTATACAAATGTGGAATTGGCTAATTTGTATTTGGGAATGCTCCCTTCACGCAGTATCACCGGAGGGTCGGTGGTTACGTCCACGATTGTAGAACCCAAGCCGCCCGGGGTTTGCCCGCCGTCCATGACCGCGTCGAGCTGGTCTCCAATGCCCCGGATAACTTCATCAGCCGACGTACACTCAGGCTTGCCTGAAAGATTCGCGCTTGTCGCCGTTATCGGGTGACCGAGTCTATTAGCAAGTGCGGCAGCCACAGGGTGGCTGGAGAGGCGGATGCCGATCTTCCCCGTGCCGGCAGTAAGAAGTGGGGATACATCCGGCGAGGCTTTGAAGATGATGGTCAAGGCCCCGGGCCAGAATTGTTCCATGAGATGGAGTGCGCATTCCGGTATTTCTTCCACAAGACCCCTCACGTCAGTGGCGTTGCCAATGATTACAGAGATGGGATTCTTAAAGCTCCTTCCCTTGATAACGAATATCTTCTTGATTGCATCTTCGATGTGTCCGTCTGCGCCGAGCCCGTAAAAGGTCTCCGTAGGATAGGCCACGACTCCTCCTGCTCCGAGAATCGATGATGCTTCTGCAATCACGGATTCATCGGGCCTTTGGCCATCGATTTTCAGGACTTGTCGCATGTCAGGCTTTCCTGCTTCTTCTCCACATCTTTGGCCATACTCTCTATGAAGGCATGCAGTTTTGCTTTCAGACTCTTATCTTCGAGGGCCAGGATTCTGACAGCGAGCAGGGCTGCATTTTTTGCGCCCGCCTTGCCGATGGACATTGCTGCAACAGGTATGCCTCCGGGCATCTGCGCCGTGGAGAGCAAGGCATCCATTCCGCCGAGCGGCGTCGCATCGATCGGCACGCCGATGACCGGCAGGATGGACTGGGAGGCAATTACACCGGCCAGATGCGCCGCAGCTCCGGCGCCCACGACGATAACCTTGACGCCTCTTTGAGATGCCTTCTTGGCGAATGACGATGTCCTTTCCGGCGAACGGTGGGCGGAAGTCAAAAAAACCTCGTGAGGAACTGCGAAATCCTTTAAGAGCCTGATAGTCTCTCCCATAATCGGGAGGTCGGAATCACTTCCCATAACCACGCTGACTATGGGCGCCTTCTTCTCTTTCATGTTGAGTAGCCCTCCGTCTTATAAAATCCTTAAAATGGCGATACTGCGATCAGTGTCGGAAATGCCTTTTCTCCGTGAAGATCATGGCCATGCCATGCTCATCGGCCGCCTTGATAACTTCCTCATCTCTGACGGAGCCTCCGGGTTGGATTATGGCGGTGATACCCGCCTCTGCTGCCATGTCGACGCCGTCCCTGAATGGAAAGAAGGCATCGGAAGCCAAGACGCAGCCTTTTGTCGGCAGCTTGGCTTTCATGGTGGCAATTTTCACGGAGTCCACGCGGCTCATCTGTCCTGCGCCCACGCCCACCAATTGGTCTTTTGTGGCGTAGACAATGGCGTTCGATTTGACGTATTTCACAACCCTCCAGGCGAAGTCCAAAGCCTGGTATTCTTCCTCTGTGGGAGGCCTCTTTGTAACAACATGCGCTTTCCTGATATCAAAATCATCCGCATCCCTTTCCTGAATGAGAAGGCCTCCTACAACCCGCCGGAAGTCGTAACCAGCTGCGCGGGTTCCTGTCTGGGGAATTTCCAGGAGCCTCACGTTCTTTTTTGCGCTCAGTATGGCCCTTGCGCCGTCGTCAAATCCGGGTGCAATAATGCATTCAAGGAATATCTTGGCCATATCTTCGGCAGCCTTCTTGTCTATTGTCCTGTTCACGGCCACGATGCCCCCGAAGGCGGAGACCGGGTCCGTTTCCATGGCCTTCCTGAAAGCCTGGGCAATATCACCGCCGGAGGTGGCTGCGCCGCAGGGGTTGGCATGCTTGACGATAACCGTTGCGGGCAATTCAAAGGCAGAAACCATCTGCCACGCGGCATCGCTGTCCATGATGTTGTTGTACGACAATTCTTTTCCCTGGAGCTGATGCGCACCGGCTATGGCAGAGGGGGCTTGATCCGTTTCCTTGTAGAAAGCTGCATGCTGATGGGGATTCTCTCCGTAGCGGAGATCCTGGGCCTTGACAAACTGAACGGTAAAAGTTTCAGGGAATGTTTTCGGGGGCCCATCCTTGCTGATGCTGCTTAGGTAGTTGGAGATTGCACCGTCGTATCTGGCCGTCAGTCGAAAGACCTTGGCGGCAAGAGCAAAGTTTGTATCATCCGAAATTTTCCCGCCCGTGTTTTTCATTTCCTCCAATACGGCGGGGTAATCAGCGGGATCGGTGATGACGCTTACGTGGCGATAATTCTTCGCTGCGGCCCGGAGCATGGTCGGGCCGCCGATATCGATGTTTTCGATGGCGTCATCGAGGGCACAGTCTTTTTTCGCTACGGTGTCCTCGAACCGGTAGAGGTTGACGACGACCATGTCGATCATGTCGATATGGTGCTCCGTTGCAGCTTTCATGTGGGCCTCATTATCACGCAAGGCGAGAAGACCGCCATGTATCTTAGGATGCAGTGTCTTCAATCTGCCATCCATCATTTCCGGGAAGCCGGTGTAGTCTGATACGTCGATCACATCTATGCCGCTTGCCCGCAACTGGGCCGCAGTTCCTCCCGTCGACACGATTGCGACGTTAAAGCCCTTGAGTCCCCGTGCAAACTCGATAATGTCTTTCTTGTCCGTGACGCTTATCAGCGCCCTTCTGATGGTATTCATTTTCATTTCGTAGCCTGGCATCCTGGTGATACCTATAAACCACTCTACCTCCTTATCTGCCGCATGTGGCGTATTCTTTTTTGGATGAGCGGTTCCGTACCAATATCGGGTCTGTGATCTACAGGCCCCTTGATTTGAGAAGCAGCTTCTTCAGCTATCTCTTCCGCCTTATGGAGACTGTCTGCTATGCCGACGACGCCAATTGCACGGGATGTGCTCATATAAAGTCCGTCTTCCCTTTTGTCAACAGAAGCATAGTACAGGCGCGCTGACCGCACATCGCCAACTTCGATTCTGGCCGAAGTCGATTGGGCGTGAGGATGGTCTTTGGGAAGACCGTAACCGCGGGGGACAACATACTTGCACACTGTGGCCTTTTTCTCGAATTCGATGTTTATTCTGTCAAGGGTTCCTTCGATGATGGCTTTGCAGACATCGACGAAATCAGTTTTCAGGATGGGAAAGATATTCATGGCCTCGGGGTCGCCGAAGCGGGCATTGTATTCGAGGAGCTTGATGCCTGATTTTGTTATCATGAATCCACCGTACATCACGCCTTTGTAATACTCTCCTGTTTCTTTATAAATTGCCTCCGCAACCTTCTGGGTAATCGCCAGCCCCTCCGCGACGTCTTTCTTATCCATGAAGGGAAGAGAATGATCTTCACAAGAGTACGATCCCATTCCTCCCGTGTTTGGCCCTTTGTCGTCGACAAACCGCCTCTTGTGATCCTGAACGGGAGGGGTTGCGACAACTGTCTTTCCGTCGCACAGGCACTGCAGGGAAAATTCCTCACCCTCCAGTCTTTCATCAATAGTCACACTCTGATGCTCGGCCAGAACCTGCTCGCAGTATGCGAGTGCCTCTTCCTCTGTCTGAAAATGATCTCCCTGAACCATGACGCCTTTGCCTCCGGTGAGTCCGTCTGGTTTGACAACTATACCGTCAAGTCCGCCTAAGAATTCTTTGATCCCTTTCATGCTCGTGAATATTTTAAATTTTGGATTACCCGGTATATCGTATTTTCGTAGTAAATTCCTTGTGAAGGACTTTGAAGTCTCAAGACGGGCCAGGCTCATGGTGGGACCGACCGCCGGGATGCCCATTTCCTTCAAGGCATCTACGACTCCGCTCTTCAGGGGGTCTTCCGGTCCGACAATTGCAAAATCTGCAGAGGTCTCTTTTGCAAAGGCGCTGATGGCCCTTAAATCACCGTAGCTTCCCAGGGATATTTTTTCTGAGATCGATGCGATGCCCGGGTTGTTGGCTTTCATAAATGAAAATAGTCTTGGCCGATGTTTTGATCTCATGACCGCTTCGGCAACAGCATGTTCACGGGCGCCATTTCCGATCAAAAGTACGCTAATCATGGTATTTCTCCTCACACAATTTTTTGCGGCTGGCTATATCCGCTCGCACATCTCGTTACGCCAATTCTGAAACTTCTGCCCTTTTTGCATACCAAAATATCGGAAAAAATCATCCGCGTCAAACAAAACCGATCGCACGTTGAGATTAATAGTCTGTCCTTCAGGAAAAAAATTTGCTAAAGTAACGTCTACAAGTATAAATATCCATACTGCATGACCATTACTTCAATACCGGGGAACATTTTTATATAAAATTGGAATATCTCATTACATTCAAATTTGCACTGCTTGTAATTCTTTTTCTCCTGTCGGGATTTTTCTCCTGTTCAGAGGCGGCACTTTTTTCGCTTACCCCTCTTCACCTCCACAAAATGAAGGAAGAACGCTCCCAGTTTCTGTCGCATGTAACCAGGCTCTTGGAACATCCGAGAAGGCTGCTCATTACGATCCTCGTAAGTAATGAATCAGTCAACATCACCATATCCGTCTTGGTGGCTTCCCTTTGCATACATTATTTCGGCGCAGACGGTCAGTGGTTGGCAGTTGCCGTTACGACCCCGGTTCTGCTTATTTTTGCGGAGGCGATACCAAAAACTTTTGCTGTTATTCGTCCCATGACTTTTTCTGCGCTCGTCTCGCCTCTGTTGGTGATCGTCTCGAGAATTGAACGCCCTGTCGTATGGGCATTGGAAAGAATATCCTGGTTCTTTGTATCGCTGTTCTCGGCTGAAGCCGCACCGGGGAAAAAAGCTCTTACAGAAGATGAATTTAAGACCCTTATTGATGTCTATCAGAAAGAAGGCGGACTGGAAGAAGCGCAGAGGGATCTCATACACAAGGTATTTGGCCTGGCCGATAAGCCGGTCTCTGAGATCATGATTCCCCGCGTCGAGATGTTCTGCCTTCCCATATCTCTTAGCATGACAGAGATGGAAGCAGAAATCATCAAAGCACGGCATACAAGGATACCCATCTACGGCAGTGATCGGGATGACATTCTCGGGATACTATTTGCAAGGGACCTTGTAAGCGGAATATCCGGAGAAGGCGGCGGCCTTCATATAAATAAATTGTTGAAGAAGCCGTGGTTTGTCCCCGAGGTAAAGAGTGCGGCCAGCCTCCTTAGGGAATTTCAGACAAGAAAGATTCAGATTGCCATAATTGTCGATGAGTATGGAGGCGTATCCGGCATGGTAACAATTGAGGATATCCTTGAGAGTCTCTTTGAGGATATCTATGATGATTACGGACTAAGGGATAACCTCTGGCAGAGAATCGATGACAGAACATTGCTGGTGTCAGGAAAGATGCCTGCGGAGGACTTAAACAGTCTGATAGATATCTCGATCCCGCAGGAGGATTTCGACACTGTCGGCGGCTTCGTCTTCCATCTTTTCGGGAAACTGCCTGCAAGAGGGGAAGAGGTTGGCTTTGGCGATTACGTATTTAGGGTGGAGAAAATGGGCAAGGCGAGGATCTTGAATATAAGGATTGAGAGGCGGGAGCAAAGTGCTGATGGATAACTTTTCTTCTCTCCTTTTGATTCTTTCCTGCATATGTCTCGAGGGACTATTCTCCGGCGGTGAACTCGCCTTCGTTGCCTCAGATGTCAATAAGATAAGGCAGAAGGCCAAGATGGGCTCCCGCTCCGCAAAGATTGCCCTGAGACTTATCGAGAAACCGGACTGGTTCCTTTCGACAACATTAAGCGGGACGGGGCTATGTGTAGTCACGAGCACCTCCATCGCCACCGCTCTCTTCATATCCGCATTCGGTTTAGCCAAAGGCCCGATGTTGGCTGTTGCTGTTATGATCCCCACGCTTCTTATCGTGGGTGAGATTATTCCCAAGAGTATTTTCCAGCAGCATGCGGAATTCATTGCCATGAGACTCGCGTGGTTCATATGGGTATCATCGTGGTTGCTCTTTCCCATAGTGATTATCATCTCTACGATATCGCGGGTGGCTATCCGTATTTCAACCGGAGAAAAAGATATCGTCTCTGCATCCTATATTACAAAAGATGGTCTGAAACAGATGCTGAGGCACAAATCGGAAGAAAGCGATATCCTGGGCACCGAAAGGGAAATGATCAGAAACATCATCGATTTCTCCGAGGTAACAGCAGATAAAATAATGGTGCCTCTATCGGCAATGGCGTCCCTGCCGGTAACAGCCACTCTCAGAGAGGCGGTTCAGCTTGCAGCTGAAAAAAAATATCTCCGTATCCCCGTCTATCGTGATCAGATATTCAATATCATCGGCATACTTCACTACTTCGACCTCTTGGAGGCCCTGCACGGACGCGCTTCAAGTCAGCCTCCGCTATCTGAGGGGAACGAGACGATCGAATCCTATCTCAAACCGGTGGTCTATTATATTCCTGAGACAAAACTTGCCAAAGAACTCCTCGTCGAATTACTGATCAGAGGTGAAAGGATGGCCGTCGTTGTCGATGAATATGGTGGTGCACTGGGCATTGTGACTATAGAAGACATACTCGAGGAAATTGTAGGCGAGATTGACGATGAATATGGCAGCGGAGAAAAGATGTATAAGAAGATCGGGGCGGGGAAATATCTCGTCAATGCCAAGATAAGTATAGAGAGGATTAATCAGTTGCTTCCGCTCGAGATTCCGGACGGAGACTATGAAACGCTCGGGGGATTCTTGCTTTACAGGATGGAAAAGATACCGAAACGACGAGATGCATTGAGACATGGCAGCACGCTGTTTGTGATCGAGGATGCCGACGCAAGGTCCATCAAGGAGGTCTTAATCGAGCTGCCTGTTGACACGGATGTCACAGGTGGAGGCAAGGCCGGCCCTTGATGATTTATAGTCAATGGTCAATATTAATAGGCGAGGGTAAAGGCGAAGGAGAAGGCGGGAGTTGCAAGGTGCGGCTGTCGGGATGCTTAACGTAATCAATTGATCTGGAAGGTTGAAGGTTGTTGGATGAAGGGGAATGAAAAACAAAAAGTAAGTGCCGTCATTTTAGCCGCGGGTATGGGGACGAGGATGAAGGCGGATGTAGCTAAGGTCATGCATCCACTCTGCGGCAAGCCGATGCTGACATATTCAGTGGACGCCGCCAGGTCAGTGAACGTGGAAAAAATCGTCGTGATCATAGGTCACCAGGCAGGTCTCGTCAGGGAGGCATTCAAGAATCAGGGTTTGATCTTTGTGGAACAGCGTGAGCAGCTGGGCACGGGACACGCAGTTCTTCAGGCGAGAAATGTTTTCCACGGTTACAATGGCACCATACTGATATTGTGCGGAGACGTCCCCATGCTTTCGCCTTCAACAATCAGGGCCCTCTTGGAAGTTCATGTCCTGGAAAAATCGATTGTTACGGTTCTGACGACGATATTGGATGATCCTTCGGGCTATGGACGAGTGATCAAGGAAGGGGAGAAAGGTGAGATATCGCGGATAGTGGAGGAAAAAGATGCGTCTCCTGCTGAAAAGAAGATAAATGAGATAAATACGGGCATATACTGTGTCGAAAGCGATTTTCTCTTTAGCGCCGTTGGTGATATAGGCAATGAAAATATTCAGAAAGAATACTATCTCACGGATATAGTTGGCATAGCATCGAGGAAGGGTTTTAAGACCGGATCGTTCATCACCGCCAACTCCTTTGAGGCCATGGGTATAAACACTCCTGATGATCTCGAGAAGGCGTCAGAACGCATAAAAGCATGCAAGTGAAAATAGGAAATCTGACCCTCAAGAATAATATTTTTCTGGCGCCCATGGCAGGCATCACTAATCTGCCCTTCCGGACCCTCGCGAGAGAATTCGGGTGTGGTTTAGCATTTACGGAGATGATCAGTGCCAATGGCCTTGTCAGGAACACAAAGAGAAGCTACCGGTACCTTCTATCCTCACGTGACGACAAACCCTTAGGCGTGCAGATCTTCGGAGCGGATCCGGGCCTCCTCTGCGAAGCGGTGCAAATGGCTGCCGATAACGGTGCGGATCTTATAGACATAAACATGGGCTGTCCTGTAAGGAAAGTTGTAAAAACGGGTGCAGGCGCAGCCCTCTTGAAAGTACCTGAGCGAGTGCGCTGTATCCTACAGGCGGTCCGGAAGGTGACATCATTGCCATTGACGATAAAACTTCGTTCCGGCTGGCATCGCGGCGATACGGCGGCCCTTGAGATCGCAGGCATAGCCGAGGATTGCGGCGTGGATGCAGTGATACTCCATCCCCGTTCTGCAGATCAGGGATACAGCGGGGCTGCGGATTGGAGCGTCATCGAAGAAGTGAAAAGAAAACTGCATACCCCTGTGATAGGAAGCGGCGATGTCAGAAGCCCCGAAGACGCCCGCCGGATGATAAGGGCTACCGGTTGTGACGGCGTCATGGTGGGAAGGGCTGCTCTGGGGAATCCCTGGTTGCTCCGCGCCATCATAAGACATCTTGAGGAGAACAAGAACACTTTGCCGCCATCTTCGGCCGAGAGGGAGAAGATCATAAGGCTGCATATGGAAATGGAAATAGATCACTCGGGGGAAAGCCTCGGTCTCAGGAATTTCCGCAAACACCTCCTCTGGTACACGAAGGGCATAAGGGGCGGCTCTCTGTTTAGGGAGGTAGTGGGCAGAATACATGATAAGAATGATATCTTAGATGCAGTTCACCGATTTTTCCATACTGTAGTGGAAGGCCTTCCCGTGTCACTGAAAGAATAAAATAAGCGCTTGACATTTATGGATCGAATTTGGCATAATCCCAGCCGATTCTTTGGATAAAAATTACCGAGAGGTTCATTGATCAGCGGGAGTTTCTCCTGTTATAATTGACGGCCTATTTTCGGGGTGTTCGATTGCAGGAGGCGCGGTTACGAACCGGACGAAAGATGTGATGAATTGTGGAACTTGTTAAATTTGAGGAATTGGAAAGCAAGATTAAAAATCTAATCGAAGAACATGCTTTACTGAGAAGGAAGAATCATGAATTAGAAGAACTTCTCAAAAGCAAAGGATCGGAGTTAGAAGGGGCGAACAATAAAATAAGGGGATTAAACGGGGAAAGGGATTCGATACGCACAAAGGTGGACTCACTACTTGATTTGCTTCAGGATATCAAAGTACAGAAATGAATATTGAGGTCATGTATTTGGACAAGAGCTTTAATATCAATATACTGGGGCAGCAGTTGTCGGTATTATCTGATTCGGGGGATGAACACGTAGCAAGCGTTGTCAAGTACGTAAGTAACAAGATAGAAGAAGCGGGAAATACATCCGCAAACGCGAACACCTTAAATGTTGCCATACTGGCTGCTTTGAACATTGCAGATGAGTATATTAAGTTTAAGGGAATGAAAGAAGATATTTGTAATCAATTAGAGAATAGATCCGGGAAACTGATTGATCTTATTGATGAGATAAAGTGAAGTAAAAAGATTATTATCCCCTGCAGTGTGCGTGATTAACATTCATTTTTTGAGCCAACACCTTGGAACCGGGGGCCTTTCCTTGTTAGCGGTGTGCATGTCTGCCAGCATCCCGTAAAAACGGGGGTGGAAAGCCTAAAGCAACAATAGGGTGCCCACCTTATCGGAAGGTTCAAAAAGGTGTTTAACACGGCATCGGCGGGGGTTTTATTTTATAATTAGGGTTTTCATCAGCTATTATTCCCTCAGCCGCACAGTTAACGCAATCCCTTCCATCATATCCCCATTGATACAATGAACTTGGACTTTTTGACGGCGAACCCGCGGATAAATGCTTAGTCAAAGTTTCCGAGGCGAAAGAGGCAAGTTGAAATATCTTACGCTGTAAGTTCGCGCAATGAACATTTTATCCATGATAAGCCCTGGGTATTCTGTTCCACATCATAGATAGGGAGGTGAAGAGGCTTTGATATATAACACTTTAATCACGTTTATTGTAATCGGCTCTATAGCCCTCGGCGTCTTGTTGGGTTATGCGTTGAGACAGCGACTTTCCGACAAGAAACTGGAATCGTCGGAAAACCTCTCAGCCAGAATCATAGATGAGGCAAAGAAGGAAGCGGAAACTATCAAGAAGGAGGCCCTCCTTCAGGCCAAAGAAAATCTTCTCAAGACAAAAACGGAGTTCGAAAAAGATTCAAAAGAAAGGAAACTTGAACTCGACAATCTTGAACGGAGGCTGCGGTCAAAAGAAGAAAATATGGATAGAAGGTTAGACTCGCTGTCTCAAAAGGAAACGAATATTGAGAACAGGGAGAAGGGCCTGATAAGCAGGGAATCGCAGCTAAATGATAAACATGAAAAGTTAAACCGTTTGCTTGAGGAACAGAAAGAGAAGCTGGAGAAGATCGCAGGCATTTCCTCTGATGAGGCAAAGAATTATCTCATGCAGACCATGGAGGCTCAAGCGAAACGGGAGGCGGCAGTTAATATAAGAAAGATAGAGGAAGAGGCCAAACGGACTGCTGATAAGAATGCACGAGAGATCATCACGTATGCCGTGCAAAGATATGCCAGCGAATTCGTTGCTGAGAACACTGTATCAGTCGTTAATCTTCCCAACGACGAAATGAAGGGCAGAATTATTGGAAGAGAAGGCAGAAATATCAGGGCGATTGAAGCGGCAACAGGCATAGACTTGATAGTTGATGATACACCGGAGGCCGTTGTCCTGTCGAGTTTTGATCCCATCAGACGGGAAGTGGCAAGGATGTCTCTGGAACGATTGATTACAGACGGCAGAATCCATCCCGGCAGGATCGAGGATATAGTGAAGAAGGTTAAGACGGAGGTGGATGCTATTGTCCGAGAGACGGGCGAGCGCACATCTTTTGACGTAGGAGTACATGATCTCCATCCTGAAATTACGAATCTCTTAGGAAGTCTCAAGTTCAGGACCAGTTTTTCTCAAAACGTCCTTCAGCATTCTGTAGAAGTTGCTCACCTTACGGGCATTATGGCTGCCGAGTTGAAGATGAACGTCAAAGAAGCCAAGAGGGCAGGGCTCCTTCACGATATAGGCAAAGCGGTGGACCATAAGATAGAAGGCACGCATGCGGCAATTGGCGCCGATTACGCAAAGCGATTCGGCGAGTCCGCCAGGATTGTTCAGGCCATTGCCACGCACCATGACGATGGTCGAACCAATACGCTCTTGGGCGTGCTCATCCAGGCGGCTGACAGCCTGTCTGCGGCGAGGCCGGGCGCCCGCAGGGAGATGCTGGAAACCTATGTGAAACGTCTGGAAGAGCTTGAGAGTATAGCAAATTCCTTCAGCGGAGTTGATAAATGCTACGCGATACAGGCAGGAAGAGAGATACGCATACTCGTGGAAAATGAAAAAATTTCGGATGACGATGCCGTAATGCTCTGCAAGGATATTATCAAGAAAATTGAAGCTGATTTGACTTATCCGGGACAGATAAAGGTAACTGTCATCAGGGAAACACGGGTTTCAGATTATGCAAGATAGAAAACGTAGATGAAGATATTGGTCATTGGAGACATAGTGGGCAAACCTGGAAGACGCGCGGTTCGTGAGCTTCTGCCAGAGATAATGTTTCAGCACAAGATTGATTTTGTCATTGCGAATTGCGAGAATGCAGCTGCAGGATTTGGTGTGACAAGAGACGTTGTCGAAGAACTCTACGGGGATCACATCAACGTGTTGACTTCGGGGAATCACATCTGGGACAAGCGTGAGATTAGTGAATTCATTGGAGACTATGAAACGCTTCTCAGGCCGGCCAATTTTCCTGCAGGTTCGCCCGGGTGGGGAAGTGTCGTCAGGCCTGATTCGTCGGGGATATCCTGCGGAGTGATTAATCTTATGGGACGGGTCTTTATGAGACCTATCGATTGTCCTTTCAGAGCGGCCGAAAGAGAAATAGAAAAGATGAAGAAGTACACGAAGACAATCATTATAGATATGCATGCTGAGGCTACTTCGGAGAAGGAAGCTATGGGCTGGTTTCTTGATGGTCGTGTCAGTGCTGTTCTCGGGACGCATACACATGTGCAGACCGCCGATGAAAGTATACTGCCGGGCGGCACCGCCTACATAACAGACGTCGGGATGACGGGTCCTTTCAATTCGATCATCGGCATAAAAAAGGATATTGTGATTGAGAGGTTTTTGACGCAGATACCAAATAGGTTTGATGTGGCCAAGGATGATGTTCGGCTTCAGGGTGTTATAATCGACGTTGATGGAAAGAGCGGCAAGGCCGCGGCGATTGAGAGATTGACCGTACATATGAAAGATTGAGAGGATCACAGGGACAGTAAACGTGCTTTATTTAATTAACAGCCGGAGCAGTGAAATTGAAAAACGTGTATGACGTGTTTTCCGAAAGGGGGTTTGTCGAACAGGTTACGGACGAGGCGGAACTGCGCTCTCTGCTGCAGAATGAACACGTCACATGTTATATCGGCTTTGATCCGACTGCGACAAGTCTGCATATAGGAAGCCTTGTCCCGATAATGGCTTTGATGCATATGCAGGAATGCGGACATCGCCCGATTATCCTAATCGGTGGTGGAACAGGTCTGATAGGTGATCCGAGCGGGAAATCTGAAATGCGTCAGATTCTCACACGAGAAAATATCGACTACAATGCGTCCTGTTTGCAGAGGCAGTTGTCGAGATATATGGATTTCGGAAAAGGCAAGGCCATATTATTGAATAATGCGGAATGGCTGACTGGACTCAAATATATCGAATTTCTGAGGGATATAGGGAGACACTTCAGTGTAAACAAGATGCTTGCCGCAGAGAGCTACAGGATGCGGCTCGAGACCGGTCTCAATTTTATCGAATTTAACTACATGCTGCTTCAGGCCTATGATTTTTTGTATCTGTTTACCAATTACGGTTGCGTACTGCAGATGGGCGGAAATGATCAGTGGGGTAATATGCTTGCAGGGAGCGACCTTATAAGAAGGGTGGAAGGGAAGAACGCCTTCAGTATAACATTTCCCCTAATTACAACGTCACACGGGTATAAGATGGGAAAAACTGAGAAGGGAACCGTGTGGCTCGACCCGGAACTGACGTCTCCCTATGAGTATTATCAATTCTGGATCAATACGGATGATTCAGATGTGGAGAGGTTCTTGTCGCTATTTACTTTTTTGCCGATGAACGAGATACTGGAAGTCCGAAATCTGGTAGATTCAAGATTGAACATGGCCAAAGCGGTGCTCGCTTTTGAGGCGACCAAGATAACTCATGGCGGTGAAGCGGCTATTGCCGCATGGACGGCTTCTGCGACAGCCTTTAATACGAAGCCAATAGAAGGAGGACTCTTCCCATCAAGCGGCATTCCGAGACAGGACGTGGCGCGCGACGTATCTGCAATTCCCACCAGTGAGCGATCGCGGTCCGAACTCGAAAAGGGCATTCCCGCCTTTAAGCTCGCCTGTGAGGTGGGTTTAGCCGGTAGCAGTGGAGAGGCAAGACGGCTGATCGTGCAGGGCGGGATATATATTAATGACCGCCCAATTGAGAAGTTTGATGAAATGATCACCATCAACCATCTCAACGAGCATGGAGAAATTCACTTGAGAAAAGGCAAGAAAAAACACGCGCTTATTACGGTGAAATAACTTTTTTATTTTTCGGCAAAAATTTGTCTTGACTATTGCCTGAAGAGTATGTAGAAGAACAAGTTCTTTTCAGTCTTGACGGATTTCTTTTTAGTGCTGCAGTAACTCTTCGCGCATAGTGCTTCGAGAAATAAATCTTGACAGAATTGGTAATTTAAATTATTCTAAAAACTCGCTTTAGAATTGTTCTTTGTAAATTGAATAGTGGGATAATAGATTTGTGGGTCCTTTTCGATTTTGTTGGAAAGTTAGAGAGAAATCTCTATAAGGATTAAAACTGGAGAGTTTGATCCTGGCTCAGAACAAACGCTGGCGGCGTGCCTAACACATGCAAGTCGTACGAGAAAGTTCGCTTCGGCGAATGAGTAAAGTGGCGCACGGGTGAGTAACGCGTGGATAATCTGCCCTTTAGTTGGGAATAACTCATCGAAAGGTGGGCTAATACCTGATAATACTGATTTCACTGCGGTGAAACAGTCAAAGAAGGCCTCTGTTTACAAGCTTTCACTGAAGGATGAGTCCGCGTACCATTAGCTAGTTGGCAGGGTAATTGCCTACCAAGGCGACGATGGTTAGCTGGTCTGAGAGGATGATCAGCCACACTGGAACTGAGATACGGTCCAGACTCCTACGGGAGGCAGCAGTGAGGAATCTTGCGCAATGGGGGAAACCCTGACGCAGCAACGCCGCGTGAGTGAGGAAGGT
>Ga0182021_10001773_pt1 | contig 25064 bp, 36 predicted proteins | sample 612E3MmetaG_FD_120493 | JGI IMG/M metagenome (GOLD analysis project Ga0182021, IMG submission 120493) | Permafrost microbial communities from Stordalen Mire, Sweden - 612E3M metaG (Illumina Assembly) | ecosystem: Environmental > Terrestrial > Soil > Wetlands > Permafrost | place: Sweden... | reverse complement strand
GTAGGTGTATCAGTAAATATGGAATCGCTGAAAACAAAGACTGGTTCAGTAATGGGTCCAGTCTTTGTTTTCAGCGATTCCATATTTACTGATACACCTACGAAGTTTGATCCTCCATTTCAGGCGACTACTTATGTTTATCAGTTTAATCCATATCGTAGATTGTTTTATGCGATTGCGGAAGATTCAATAGGAGATGCGATATTCTCAATTTATTTTTTCTTTCAAGGGAAGATGCGGAAAATATGCGAGACGGATCTTTCTGTTGAAACTGGATCGTCCTATGCACAGATGACGGCTAGAATGGGTGAAGTCTCGAATATGGATTCATTCTCAGTAATGATTATTCTTAGTGCTGGGACATCTATCGGAGACGAATACTCCATAATCAGTTATATGATTCCGAATGATTATTGGATATATAAAAGGGATGAGATCATTCAGAAGTTTTCTACTAGCGCGGGGATCAACTATGCAGCTGATGGTGTAAAGGTAAACATGCAATTCTATCTCGATATCGGATATACAGAGAAACAGGCCAGGACGATTCGTATCATGACTGATTCCAAGTATCCGATTGCTGGGATCGTCACTCTCATTCCAGATGATTCCACTGGTCAATACTGGCACAATGAAGGAGAGACGACGATGCCAGATAGGGCAGTATGTAGGACTGTTTTTGCAACGATAGGGGATCAACTCTGGCATACCGATAATTATGTATTGAATCCTGGCAGGGTTGAGGATCATACTATCGAGACGTTTGGACAGGCTCAGAGGTTCAAGATGCATATTGAGTTTGGATCTCCTCCATTCGCGGGTAGAGGGAATGGGAGAATCTTCACTCCTGAGTTTGATTTCCAAGATACAAAGAGAAGTACGCCATGACAAAGAAAAAAGAATTCGGAGTAGAAGCAGAGGCTTTTATTGGAGATAAAAAGGAATGAGTTTATTGACGGGACTGAAGAATGGGAACATCATCTCTGGATTGAAGAAGATGTTCATTCAGGTCCCGTCCACTGCTGACTCTCAGACACAGAACAACTGGCGATTCCTTCTAGATGAATTGAATTTAATCATTGATAAAGCGAATGAGATTGTAGATATCGCAAATTACAATGGGTTTGATACCTATAAAGTGAAAATAGATATTCATGATCCGACTCCAACATTTCTTAAAAAGAAGATTTCAAAAAGTATTATCATCGATTCAAATAAAATTGCGTTGGATGGAGATGAACTTGCTCCAGGAAATAACAAGGTCTATGGAACCGATGGTACTGGAGTCAAGAAGTGGAAAGCAGATCCCGCGGGCGGATCAAGTCATGCTATTCTTTCTACGACTCATACCGATACAACCATATCGTCTCCGAATAACAATGATGTTTTAACCTGGGATTCTGGAACAAGCAAATGGATAGCGAAGGCTGGTGGTGGTGGTGGTGGAATGGTTGCTCATGTCCTGGATGGAGTCTATCATACAGTTTCAGGTCTAACTGCTGGATATTTTTTGAAGGCTCTTACAGCTACGACCTTTGGTTTTGCTGTTCATGGTCTTACTTATACTGATGTTGGAGCCCTGGCCGTTGGTGGGACTGCTGCAGACTCAGACAAAGTCGATGGCCAGCATGCCTCAGCTTTTTTGGGAGTATCTGCGACTGCTGCAGATTCCGATAAGGTAGATGGACAACACGCTTCTGCATTTCTTGGAGCAACTACTCAGGCAGTAGATTCAGATAAACTAGATGGCCAACATGCATCGGCATTTCTGACTGCTGTTACTCCTCATAATATTTTATCAACAACTCATGGGGATACTACTGTTTCTGTACCAAACAATAATGATGTTCTAACGTGGAATTCGGCATCTAGTAAATGGATTGCCCAAGCATCTTCTGGTGGTATGGTAGCCCATCAACTTGATGGCGCACTACATACCGTTTCTGGATTAACGGCTGGACATTTTCTAAAAGCCTTGACGGCTACCACCTTTGGATTTGCCGCACATGGACTAACCTATTCAGATGTTGGTGCATTGGCAGTAGGTGGGACAGCGGCGGATTCAGATAAATTAGACGGACAGCATGCTTCTGCTTTTCTAACCTCTGTGACGGCACACAATTTGTTGTCTACCACGCATGGAGATTCACTTGCTGATACCGTAGTTGCTGGCGATATTATGTTTGGCAATGCTACGCCGAAATGGGCGAGATTGGCGAAGGCCACAGATGGATGGGTGCTAACTCTGGTAAGTGGTTTGCCTGCATGGGTAGCTAACTCATCTGCTTATACAGATGAAATGGCACAGGATGCAGTCGGAGCAATGATTGGATCTTCCCTTCGATACGTTGATGCTACTCCTCTTCTTGACACAATACAGGATATTAGGACAACTGCATATCCCACATTTTCTAATATAGCCATAACAGATAATTCCACATATTCACTTTATTATGCTGGATTAGCCAATGGCGATGCCCAATTTATAATCTCCCATCCCTATGTTAGTCATAATTTTATTCTAGGGAAGTATGGTACTGCAGCTTATGATGGTGTTTTGAGATTGCAGTCAAGTGTTTATTTAACCTATGCTGATCTTACCTATACTCTCTTGTCTTCTCTTCAATCGACTGGTAGTCCGTCATTTGTTGGACTTACTCTTTCTGGTATGGCCTCTGCGGGATGGGTGAAGAATGCTGCAGGTGGATTACTATCTGGTGGTAATTCAATAGTACAGGCGGATGTTGGTGGTTTGAAAACTACTGATAGTCCTACATTTGTCAATGTCTATGCTAGTTGCATTACCGATCCGGTAGCAGAAGCGGCTGCATCTGCTCCAGTTGGTCGAGCTGATGGACATCTTTGGTATGATACGGCTTCATCTCCAGCATCCATAGTTGATGAGAAGGTTAAGGGTTCGGCTGGTGATTCTACTGCTGGTTATCTTGATGCCAAGGTTGCAAATAGTGTGGTCGTGTCTGCCAATACCTTGCAACTTTCTGGTGATGCTACTACTCCTGGTAACTCAAAGTATTATGGTACTAGTTCTACGGGGACAAAGGGTTATAATGATTTACCAGCTGGACTCGTCGGAACCTATGTCCCAAGGGCCGCATATAAACACTATTTCTCATTGACTCCACATCAGGCTTTGGCACATGGAATAAATTGTGTGGGTTCAACAAGTGGTACTTTGGCCATGACCTATTCGGCTGGCGTGGCATCACAAACATTGACAACTGCCGCGACTGCCGCATCATATTCTGCTGTCTATACAGCACTAATGATAAGTGAATTGGCGAATCCAGATTACAATGTTTTGTTTACCACTTCATCGGCTATTGACAATGAATATATATGGGCGGGGTTGTTTTCAGATATTACTGTTACTGGTACGGCTGATCCAAAAACAAGGAATATCGTTGCATTACGTTATGCGTCTGGAACGGCCAACTGGTATCTGTATAATTCAAATGGCGCGAGTAGTAATGCCGTTGATACTGGTGTGGTGGTGGCAACGAGTACGGAATATTTGGTTAGGATATGGACAACTGATCTTGGGGTTACATGGAATCTTACTATCAATGGGGCGAACCTCACTCAATCATCTACCAATGTTCCAACTGGCCCATATATATCTGGATTGAAAGTTGAGACAAAGGCGAATTCTGCAAGGAATATATCGTGGAAATGGATGGAGCAATTTCATGGATAAACAATGGGCGTACTAAAAGTTAAGATTGGTGGTTTATATGTAGATATTGCTAATATAGCCAATGGTGGTCTAGTTACGGCCCGCGCAAGAGCATACCTTCCTACTGCGAATCAGACGATTGCTCACAATACTTGGACAAAATTAAGTTTGACTGCCGAATCTTATGATACTGGTTCAAACTTCGATACTACGAACAAACGATTTGTAGCTCCATCAGCGGGAGTATATCTTGTGAGTGCTTCGGTTCAATGGGCGGCGGCGGTTGATGCGGCGGTAAACTCCATAAAGATATATCTGAATGGTTCATCGGTAAGTGAGTATAAATATAATTTCTCCAGTACGCTACCATCATCATTACAAATAACAGATCAGATTCTTATGACTGCTGGTCAATATATTGAAACTTGGGTGTTGCAGAAAACTGGCGTACCGCAAGATATTAACTTTGGTGCAGACATTGCATGGATGGCCATCCATCTGTTATCATTAACATAGGAGGAAACATGAACGATAAGGTACACATTGAGATTGGTCTTCTAGGCGATTTGTCTTCGGCAGAATCGTTTGGTTTGGTCCCTTATAAAGATGGAGTATTCAAACTCAAACGAAAGGAATGGTATGAGAAACTCTCCAGGATCTCCGAGGTTGGAGGGAACCTAGTTCGCGTTCTTCCCTATTCTATTTATGGATGTTCTTCACTCGAAGCAGTATTTTGTCCATGGGTGTTCAATAAGGTGGTAGGTAAGTTCGATCTCCAGAAATATTCGGATAATTATTTTGATGTGATTTCGGAAGTCTCACTTATCGCTACTCAAGTTCAACCAAAAGGACCAAATACAGGAATACATTGGGACATGCTCGATGATTGCGGGTTCCGACCGAACGTGATGTATCTCCAGCCCTGGGCGAATAACATTCAGGGGATTTCTTCTATCTATGATGAGACTGCAGAAATTTATCAATATGTTTTGGAAGCAATTCAGAGACTCAAGGGAATCGTAAAGTTTGGATTAGGTAATGAATTGACTACGGCCATTGGTGTTATGCAACCCGCATGGCATGGGACTAGAATGTTTGGGAAGATAATGCCGATGTTCAAGGTAGAGGGTGTTCCGATCTTTTCCTATGGAACCTGTGTGGATATCGCGGGAGAAGAGGCAAACACTTCAGCTCTTAAGGGAATGTCCTGTGATGCGGAGATTGTGTTTGGAATTAACGAATCAATCGCGATTGCTCGACCTGTTCATAACTGTTCTCCAGATTCTCCTTTTGTAAAACTTCCCTGTACATGGTGGGGCGGAAATGGACATGCAGCTATTTTCTCAGATGATGCGGTAAGTCCCCGTCCTGGTCCTGTTGAATGGCAAGCAATGGTTAGATATCTTCTCGATAACTATCCTGTTTCCTCTGGTCAATTCGGAATGTCTGGTAAGGTTCGCATTGGATTCGAACATTGCGCGAAGACGACTGATATTACTTATGAAGCATCAGTGATCAGTGCCATGGCCCAGGAGATCGAAAAGAACTTCGGTCCTGGTACTCCTTCGAGTATCACGTTGGAGAATCGTGGGCAGATGATTGATCCTTATCAGGAACCTGAACCACCTACACCTCCGGAACCTCCGACTCCTCCGGAACCTCCCGCGCCTCCAGCACCTCCGGTCAAACCTCCCTTTAATTTCAAGGGATGGTTGAACAACAATTGGGGTTGGGTTTTACTTTTCATTGTGCTTATGATAGGTTTCATTTTATGGTTAAGTTAAAGGAGAAGATTGGAATGACTAAGACGGAACGTGGGACTTTTGAGATGAATATCCAACGATTTGTCGAAGATAAAGTTGACGATATTCGAAGAGCTGTTGATAAGGCCGAAGTAAGTATGAATGCCAGATTGGAAATTCTTAATGAATTTAGACAAACAGTAAATGATAGTCAAGAACGATTTATGACAAAGGCTGAATACTATTCTGCTCATCAACGTATATGTGATGATCTAGTAGAGTTGCAAAAGTCTGCCAATATTGGAAAAGGTAAAGCATCAATGGCAGGTCTTATATTCTCTATTGTTATTGCGGTTATCAGTCTCTTAATCAGTGTCGTAAAAATATGGAAGTGAAAAAATGAATAAATTATATGTCTGGATCGGCGGAAGAAAATGGATTTACTTGATCGCCGCTTTTACAGTCGCTAGTATTGCTCTATTGATACGAGTGAATGCGGTACTACTTGGCGAATGGGGAGCTGTTATCCTTGGTCTTGGCAAATTTTATTTTGATGCTAATTCGAAAGAAAAACGAGATGTCCAGGAATTCGATGCGGCCATGGCTGGACGGTCAATGCAAAGTGCGGGAGCAACAAGTACGGTTTCAGTAGAAAACAAAGGAGGATAAAATGCTTGAATTGATTTTGATCGTTCTGTTTATTCTTTGGGTGTGTGGTGCGTTCATTGTTCCAATAGGAGGATCAGCGATCCATCTATTGCTCGTTATCTTTTTGATTGTTTTGTTATTCCGTATTTTCCAAAATCGGAATCTATAGGAGGGAACATGGCTTATTTTTATCTGATGATCTGTTTTTTGGTTGTGGTGTTGATGCTTGACAGATTGATTGGAGTAGATCCTATCGGTAGGGCAATCAGGATAGTTACGGCTATATTCTGTTTGGTCTTTGGAATACTGGCGATTCTTAACATCCTGTCTCGTTTTAATCCATTCGGAATTGTTATCCGCTGAGGAATCATGGAAAAGATAAATATCGATTCATTGATTTCTGAGAGTAGAAATATACCGGACATGAACGTTTGGTTGGAAAAGGTCGCTACTCTTCTGAATAAGTCAGTTGATGAATTAAAACAACAGGGTAGAACCTCTGTGCTAAATGAACTCAAGTCAGTAGCAGGAGATGAAGTAAATCCTGGGAGTGGTACGGATGCTTCTATGGCCAAAGGTTATCTTGGGTGGTATGATGGAAAAAAGAATGCGAGAGAAACAACGAAGCAAGCATTCAATGATGAGGGAGAATCTATCCCTGCAGCAAAGACAGTTTCTATTACAATAGGTACTCCTTCCAGTAATACTCCTGTTTCTTCTGATGAGGATGTTGCCACAAGTGAGAGTCCTAACAAGGTAATGACCTATGATCAAAGGAAGAAAGCGGAAACTGCTAAACTGGTTGCTGAAAAAGAACGGAAGGCCAGAGAGAAAGTTTCTGGTAAGTCAGAAGATATAAAGACCTGGAGGCAAAATGGGAAATAAATTGATTCAAACAATTAAGGATTGGTTCAGGGTAAATAGAGAAGAGGAAGTACCAAAGGAAGAGTATTATCCTGTTATAGAACATTCGGAAGTGCCTATCAAGAAGACGATAAAGCATAGACCAGCCAAACCCCATACTAAACAGAAGAGGAAATAGTGGCAAAGAACTGGATCAAGGGAGCGATCAAACATCCTGGTGCTTTACATGAGCAACTTGGCGTTCCCCAGGGAGAGAAGATCCCCTCATCGAAACTTTCCGCAGCGGCTAGCAAGGGTGGTGTATTGGGAAAGAGGGCAAGGTTGGCCCAGACTCTAGGAAATATGAATAAGAAGAAAACGAGACAGCATGTCAAGGAGGCTATATCATGATGCCATCATTGGGAACAAACACACCGAATCCGGTTGGTCCTTCCGCGGGTACTCCAGGCCAGAATGATCCACAGAAAATGATAGAGGAGATCATGTCCCAGATTCCTCCAGAGGTACTGGCAAAACTTCAACAGTTGCCTCCGGAGAAAGTAATGATGATCATATCTCAATTACTTACACAGTCGGGAATCCCTCAGGACATGGCAGTTTATATGGCCAAAGCCATTACGCAGAGAATCCTTGATGGGCAGCAAGTTGGACCCGCACAACCGGAGATGCCTCAACAAGGTCCGTCTCTAGCAGGACAGGGGGTGTAAGATGGCAATGTATGGTGGTTTCGATAGTCAAGCAAAACTGGATCAGTACCTTGCCGATCAACAGAAAAAGAGGGATGACCAGTATAATGCGGAAGTAGCAGGATCCGCTAAGAAGACAGCCGCGAATAATGCTTTGCTTTCTGGGTCGGTTACCGATGGTCCTACATTATCTGGAAACGTGAATGATTCGTCATGGCAGAATTCTCTTAGTTCTCCAAATAATACTGATTTCTTCAAGAACACAAACAAATTTACAAACAATTTCTATGATGAATTCAAGAATAGTTATGGACAGTCAAGAGACGCGGCAAACAATATGATCACCCAACTTCCTATTGGGAAGATCAGAGCTGCAGCTGTTGGGGTAGCCAAGGGAAATAAGAATGATGAACAGTTAAAGGCTGAACTTCTGGCCCAGGGCATTACTCCAGGATCATCTATCTGGAATCAGAAATTAAATGCTCTCCAAAGAGGAGAATCCGCAGACGTTACTGGCGCGGTTACCGGAGCAGAAATCGAAGGTGCTAAATTCCAGGGTCAGCAAGAAGCGACAAAGGCAGGTTTGCTGGGTAGCCTTACCTCTACCTTTGGGAATGTTGGAACAAACGTGGCTGGTCTTAAATCAAATCAGGCTTCCACTTTGGCAACGATTCAAGCCGAAAAAGACAAACAACTAGCGGATCTGTCCATGACTGATAAGTGGAGCAAGATAAGCAATGATCAGTATCAGCAGAGTCTCCAGGCCCAGAATGATCTCTGGAGCAATCCCAATAGCCCGATTAATAAACTACTGTCTTACTTCGGAGTGTCCGGAGCAACCAATAGCACAACTACACATAGCGGTGATAGTCTGGGCGGCGGTAGTCCATTAAGATGATGGATAATATGAAACAAAGAGATGGTGGCACGATCTTTTTTCCCAGCCACCTAACCATTACGGAGAAAAGATCGTCGATCCTGAGCTTATTGATGATATCCTCAGGGTTCCTTTGTGATATGATGAGAGTGATGAGACAGAAGGAGGGATAATATGCCTACAAATTTAGGGACACAGCCGGAAAACAATTTTCCAAGTATTGCTTCGTTGTATGGGAGTCTTTTCAACACTCTGCAGAACAAGAAACTGCAGGATGATGCTATAAAGTTAGAGAGGGAGAAGTTTGATTACCAGAAGAAGCAGTCGGATCAACAGAGACTTGATGCCTTGAAAGAGAATGCCTTGAGTAAGGCAAAGATGGAGCAGATAAGGTTAGAGGCAACGGCTGAACCTACGATAACTGCTCCTGGTATGATTGCCAGTGGTGGATCTATTGGGAATTACAAAGTCCCGATTACTTCTCTTCCTGGTCAAGTATCGGGTGGGACTGCAGAACAGTATAACAATCAGGTATCGGCTGGTTTAAGACAGACTGGACAGGAGATGACTCAAATGGGGATTGCCGCTGCGAATGATAACGCAAGGGGCGGCAGTAGTGGAGAGGGTCAATCGGCAAATCCTTCACTTGCAGATTTCATCATGAATTACTATAAGCAATATGGTGCTGCGCCTGATATTTATTCAACACCCAAAAAGAAGTAGGAGGAAATATGACTACCAAAGAAGAATTGGATGGATTGAAGGCGGCTGCTTTAAGGGCAAAAACTCAGAAGGACGAGGCCCATGTAAGAAATAAGGATGTGAATTCGGGGGTTGCTCTAGATATGCATCCTGGAGGTGGAGCATTCTTACAGGGTGGCCCGAGCATAGAGGACTACGATAAGTTTTCAGAACAATACGCGAAATTCGTATCCAGACCCATTGAGGGATATGATGTTCAACAGATGCCTCCGGACTATGAAATGAAGCCTGACTCTGTAGCCATTCCTTCCAATGAAGGTGGACCTGCCGTTCCTTCTGAAATGGGTACAATGGATCTTGGCGGTGGTAGTACGATCAAAGGGAAGATGCCTCCTCCTGGACAGCAACGCGGAGGCTTTATGATCTCTCCTGGATCTGGTCCGAATGGAGAACAGACAGTTAAGGATTATCTGAAGACTCTTTCTCCGGAAGAGAAGATGGGATTCATGATGGCGTTTTATGACAAGTTCGAACAGGGTAATGCTCAGAATCATTTGATCGAAACTGCGAGAAAAGAAGAGCAAATCAAGATGCTCAATACTGAAGAGAGTACATGGATGGGGCAAGCGGAAGCCATCTTAGATAAGGTTGCTGGTACTTTCGTTGATGATAAGAATAAGAATATACATCCGGTAGTTTATAATGTTGATAAGGATAATCGTCGCATTGGAATAAATATGCCCCAGTCTTTATTGAATATTAGTTACTATCTGAAATCTGGGAAGACAATCAAAGGTATTGAAGACATCGGGGAACCTCTTACCAAAGCAAGGGAAGCCTCCAAAAAAAAGAATTTGATCACAACTGATTTGACTGGAGCGAGCATTGGGGAAAATCCGATATATTCGATTCTCGATATTCTTGTGAATGCACAAAAGAAAGTTCCCATCAAAACTGGAGGACGAAAAAGTCCGAGAGAATTGAAATATATTGAGGAACAAAAAAAACTTATTCGGGGACCAGACATGAATAGAGCTTCTCGTAGAGCCGACATGATAAGAAATAATAAAAAAGTAAATAGGATGTTGGGAGAAGATAGCGGAATTTTAAATTATGCGGAAGCTGTGACAAATAATCTCGATGCCCCACTTACTTTAGATGAAGCACTAGCAAGAAAATTTTCCAAAAAATAGGAGAATGATTTGGGATATGTCTATAAAGATGGTATGTACCAATGGGCATCCGAAGACACAAGACCTTCCATAGATGAGAATGGAAAGCCTATTCGCATAGGTGATCGGCCCTATCTTCAATCTGATTTAAAACCCACTAAGCAAAGTGGGCCAGGATATTATCCGGAGACTCCAGTTGGAGAAACTCCAGTAGAAACAGAAGCACCTCCACCTACAATTCCCAAACCTGAGCAACCTTCAACCCTCTACACCTCTCCCCAACAGATGCAGATGAGTCAGGCTGCAGAGAATACAGATTCAAAGGATGATCTCTACTGGTGGACAAAGAAGAAGGACTACACGGATTGGCTTACTGGCCGCGGATATGATCCCATGACACTTGATTCCCATACTGGGAATATGCTCTTTAAGGATTACGTTGAGGAAAAGGCTAAGGGGACAAACAGTCCTTTGGATTTTATCTTCACTGCTCTTGGATCTGCAGTCAATGAAGTATCTGGAATTGTAAATTCCATTCCAGTTGTAGGAAAGATAACATCAAAGGTTCTAGGTTCAACATTTAAATTCATAGGAAACTTTCTGGATCTTCCACGGAATATTCTGGCCGGATCAGTAGCGGCCATTGGGTCCGGACATCTTGAGGAATGGGCAGGAAACATGGGAAAGGTGCTTGCATCTGGTATATCCGGTGGAGAATGGGGAGATACCTTTTCCTATTCGGACTTTGCCATTCGGAAGGAAATGGACAATCTTCAGAAGTCTATGAGTCCCGACCAGTATCAGGAGTATGTAAAGTCTGATGAATGGAGAGCAACACGTAGGCAACTACAGACGGGAGGATTGGTTGCTGATCTGGTCCTAGACCCAATGTGGATCTTAGCAGCTGCAAAGACAAAAGCTATAACTGAGATTGAAAGGATCGCTCCCATTGCTGCAGATATAAAGAAGTTATTCCAGGAGCAGGATCTTCTTGGGAAAATAGTAGGGAAAGTTTTTCCGGAGGAATATTCCAGGAGTATGTTTGGGGATATCGCAGAGGGATCAAGGAAGGAACTTCTTTCAAAACAGTTATTGGAATCTCAGAAAGCAATGTCTAATTCTGAAATACTTTTTAGAGATAGATGGGAAAAATTGATTCCTCATCTGGAAAATGACAAGAAGTTATATGAAGTCCTTGATATGGTAAAGACTGAAGGAATGAGTCCTCTAGAACGATATACTTCAATTATTGATAATATGAAGAACATAACAGAATCCGGATCTGGTTTACTCGATCCATGGGGATATAGACTTAGGGCATATAAAACAATATTTGAAAAAGGTCGTTGGGAATCCTTGCCATTATCTCCTTCTGCTGATAAGGCATTGAGAACTTTTCTTCCCACAAGATATGCGAAAAAGACAATGTATCTTTATAGGAAGATGCATGAGTCCATTCCATCAATTATGTTATCCAAGGATCTTATTGATCCGGACTCAGTTTTCAATTATGCCGCAACTCATTGGGATCATTTTGTTGATGTAGTAAAGAAGAACATGGAAGAAAGTGGCGTTCCGATGACTGCAGATAAAGCAAACGAAGTCTTGACATCCATCATGGAATCAAACTATGGGTTTCGCCCAACCTATGCAGTACGAGATGCATCATTGAAACAACTGAATCTTCCTAACTATGCGGCAGAAGCAGCAGATATTAAGAAAAAATGGTACAAGGCATCCACTAAATACACTCCAGATTCAATGGTTAGTTCAAAGGTTGATGGAATATGGTATAGAAACATGAGGGTCGAGGACACTTATCTTGATGATCTCGATGGCCATGCTCATATCATTACAACTAATGGAGAAGGTTCGAAAATGGATCTTGACCTTGAGAAACTAAAGGTCACGAAACAAAGTAAACCTGTAATCGATCTTCGTACAACCTCTGTAGTGACACCAGAATCGACGATCCCTATACCTCCCGCCCCTCAGGCAGGGGTAGTAGAGAAAGTGTCTCTTGAACCTAAGGTTACAATCCTCAGGGTGCCTGGGACTACGGATGCAGCCATATTACCATCAGAATTACCAAGTATTGATATCAAACTTAGACAAGAGGTTCCTCCTCCTCCAGGATTTAGGGAATTTCTTAAGAGGACAGAAGAGAAATATCCTACACAGATTAAAAATCTTGATGTCGATACATTCCTTGAGGACTATGAAAAGCAAGCAAGCGAATGGAAAAGAAAAAGAGATCTGATTGAAAAGAAATTTGGACCTGCCCCAGTAGAAGAAATAAATAAAGTTGTAAATCCAGAATATACAAAATGGATAGAAGGTAAAACCAAACTTTACGATAGGCTCGGATCAATGCCTAGTCAGGAATCTGTATTAAGTAAGATACTTGAATCCAAAAAGATTGGGACAAAGAAAGATATTGGAGAAATCTTTGAATCCGTAAAGAGAGAATACGCAATAAAGAAAGCGGAGTTCTTAGATAAACAGGCCAGTGAATTAACTGGACTAGTTGGGAAAGAGCAGGGTGTTCTTCCGGAAGTTGTTAAAGAAAATTTTGAAAGAGGTCAAGAGTATAAACCATACGAGAAGCAATTAAATAAAGAGTTGGATTATGAACCTGGGGATATAGAACAGGATAGATTGATAAGTCGTAAAAAATACGTAGATGGTATTCTTTCAAATGAAAGTCCAAAGCCAATGGAAATCCAAGATAATATTCCTGTTGTCGTCCCTTCCTCTCCTTCTGATCCAGCTAATCCAGCCGATATAAAGATGAGAGAATTCTATAGAAATCGTATTCTGAATGGAGATGCGGTTCCTTTAGAAGCAAAGACTGTATATGGATTAATAATCCCAGGGGACTATGTAGAGGATCTTAGACGAGGCTTGTATGTTTCCAATGTTGATTTTCCTATGCTAGATGAATGGGAAGAAGCATTGCGAAGACTTCAATCTACTGGAGTGAAGTTGACTCCCGATCAGGTCATTCATTATAAGGTGGAGAACAAGGTAGTTCGAGAGACTATGAGACAGATTCGAGAAGAGATGGCATCCATCTCTGAGACAAAGAAGAAGTTTACAAGTCCGAACCTGGAAGCCGGAATTAAATCTAGGCAGGCGGAAATTACTGCGATGGATGCTGCTAACGTAGATCCAATGGAATTGAAAGCAAAACAAAAGGAACTGGAAATATTTATTCACGACTGGAAAGCCAATTCCAGGAATGCAATCAGGGACTTTGCCGATAGATATCCCAGACTTAAAATTTCATATATGAAACTTGATAGTAGACTCAATGATGTTAAGAATTCTATCAAGTCCTTTGAATTGGAATATGGTGAATGGATGAATGTCCCAACCGAAGATGGTATGAAGTATGTTGAGGAAAAGGTATGGCCCTTTGACAAGAAGATCCTGGCTTCGATCATGGATGATCCAGAGATACAGCAGTTTAAGAAAAGATGGATGGCTGATACCAGGAAGTATTACGATATGAACAAGGTGGCCAATCTCAAGATGATAAATAAACTTGGGGACTTGAACATCTTCACTGAGGCCCAGAAGAACATCATGAAACGTCCGGACATGATAGAGGAATACAGCAGATTAAGAACAATGAATCCCCAACTGACTGAGAATGAATTCATAGCAGCTGAGATCAGCAAACGATACACGCCTCTCTGGTTTCATGAAACAATGTCATATAGCCTGCATAGAACTACCGCGGAATTCAGGGCATTCGCTGGTTCGATTCAAACTACTACCGATCAACTCGAAAGATTTATCGACTCTACTTCTCAGTTTGCCCATAGAGGATTGCTGGTTCCGACTGATTTCTCGAATAAGAAATTTCTTGAGATACTTTATAGGAATGATAAAAAAGCATTGACTCGATTCCAGAATATAACAGGAATGAAGTTAGAAGATTTTGATCCTAGAAAACTGGAGAAACCTGGGGATCTCTGGCAAGATACTCGACAGTATATGATTGAACTACAGAACTCCAATGACTCCAGGATCAATACCCTATACGAATTGAATATGGATGGTTACTCTGCTCTTCCTACAGAAAGAAGACTGATAGACTATCTGACAATTCAGAAGGCCAACGATCTATCCGAGAGGGGACTTCTCTTCTATGACAAGATGGGAAAACCTTTTGTTGGTAGAGTATTCATGGAAGGACAGACTCCATTCAATCAAAAGATAATGGAAATGTATGAGAAGATGGGAAGGACCGAATCCTTGATGGGAATCTTTGGAGCAGGCCAGACAGAGGGATGGCTCAAACCTATTGTGGCTGGAGAGAATATGGCTGAACCTGCAGCATGGTTGGGAGTACACAAATGGAAGCAGGGGACCGGATTGTTCGCAAGGTTCCTGATCCCAGAACCTATGGTAAAACCTTTAGAGATATTCCAGAAGGGTGTCTTTGAATTCGTAGATGGTCCGGCTCCAATGAAGGGTGGCTATACCAAGTGGCAGTTCGCTGGAGACGCGATGAAGAAGTTCAACAAGTGGTGGGTGATCCAGTCCTACATCAAACATCCATCAGCTCATGGCCGCAACTTTATTACCAATGTGATCATGGCCCTGGGTGAAGGACAGGGAATAAAGTTCTGGGATGATGATACAAAGGTTGGACTGATGATGAATAATTATAAGTTCAGATTATCTCAGTCTGCCCGAGCAAACTACCTGTTCAATAACAAGTTGATTGATGAAGTACAGTTGACGAAGATGCTCAAGAAGTATGATGTCTATGAGTATGGTAAGAGGATGATCAAACTGGGTGGAGAAGTTGGAGAAGTTCCAGTTTCTCAAGGATATGAATTGGCTCTTAAGTATGGGATCGATAGCGGCTTTGTTGGAAGTGTCATGGATCTGCATCCGGATAAACAGATACTAGAGAAAGAGGCTCAAAAGGATCTACTGCATATCAAGGAAGTTACAAACAAGATTAACCCGCGCCTTCGTCATGTCTTTGAGGAATGCAATTTCATGGGGACGAAGGATGTCCTCACAAGATATGGTGGATATTATGGTCAGTTGATTGAGAATGGTCTGGGAAGATTCAGGATGTGGCCATACCTGATGAGAGAACATGGGATGTCGGTAGAGGCTGCTGCCAAACATATCAATGAGACCTTTGTGGATTACTCGAAGATGAGTAAATATGAACGTCCAATCAAGCAATACCTTATGCCTTTCTATATCTGGCAGACAAGGATGCCGAGTGTCATGCTCAAGAAAGCGATAGAACAACCTGTCTTCTTTACCAAACTAGCTCAATTGCAGAATGATATGGGGAAGATGTTGGAAGTAGATAGAAGGTTCGCTCCCCAGTATGAATCCACAAGTGAAGGTCTCCCCTGGGTGACTCCTACTGACTGGGGAAAGTTTATAAAAGGAAAAGCATTGGGAGATGATGTTCCAGTAAAGTTTATTGCCATGGAATCTTTCTTCCCTCAGGCATCAGTCAATATCGTTGACATCGGAAATCCAGCCAGACTGTTTAAGACACCGATTGAAAGTCTCTTGAAGATCCTTGGGAGTGTTCCCGAGTTTGCATTCAAACAAGGAACACCGATTATCAAACTTCCCCTTGAGTTGCAGCAGAATTATTCCTACTTCTATAAGCGACCAATTGAGCAGTATCCTGGAGAGACTTCAAGATTTCTGGGAATGGATCTGCCAGCGAAGAGTCAGTATGTTCTTAAGCATGTGGCTGGAATCCTGAAGGAAGTCGATCAAGTTGTCTCTACCTTCCAGCCAAATCCATACTCAGGGAAACCGTATCATATCGCAGACTTTATCCTGGGAGCAGTCACCGGATTCAAAGCACAGTATCGGGATGAGGTCCCCAGAGTGAGAGAAGTCATGCAGGAATTGAATGAGATGTATATCCGGAATGCTTCTGACTTCAAGAACAAACTATATGATAGACCAGCAGCAGAGAAGCATGCAGTCAAGGCATTGTCAGCTTACTATGGATACAAGATACTGGAGTTTTATAGGGACTGGTTGCAGGAACAGAGGGATTCAGTTCGTTTTAAGATGATGAAGGAACAACAGGCAAAACAGAAGATACAAAAGAAGGCTGATACTATCGAGATGAAGAAAGAGAATTTTCTGCGTCGTCAAGATTACCAAGAAAAGAATTTGTCTCTATAGCATAGTGAGCCACAGCTAGAGCACTCCATACATCTCCGGTGATCCCGAAGGTTGGACCAGGATGTTTGGATGTACCAGGTTTCCCATAGATATCTATCAACGCTGTCCGGACATTGGCATCCTTCGCTCTTGGACTATTGCAGATAAAGAGAGATACAGTCTTCCTGCCTACCAGAATCTCATGCCCGTTGTCTTCTATCGCATGTGCCTGGATGAACCTACCGATCCAGAGGCAAGTCATGAAGACCTCGTCTCCTACTGGCATACCATAACTCTTGATCATTTCTATTATCAAATCATGTTTATTGTGGATCCTTAAAAGTTGCAGCATATCTACGTTATGTACTTTTCCAAAGCTGAATATCTCTTTTTCTTTTCTCTTCATTACAATGAATGCTGATTCTTGAGGTCCAGGATCGATTGCAATCAGCATCTCTCTTGGATCATGGATACATTTTAATTTAACTATTCCTGTAGCAAAAGGTTTGTTCATAGGATATCTTCTGATATTGGACGCATTGAATCTGCTACTGCTCTGCCAAGAGATGTTGAGTCAAGCATGTGTTCTATTCTATATTTCTTTGTACTCTCCTTGCCTTCTTCTCTTTGCATTATTCTTTCCTTAGTGCATTCGATACATTCATTCTGAAATAGTCCTGATTCTCTGGATCTATAGTAGTAATACTCATGGGTTTCGGGATACCATTCTTGACAGTGGGAACACTTACGACCTTTTCTTTTCTTGTTTGTTTCTTTTGATTTGTTCATATTCTATACATGCTCCTCTTACAAGTTTTTGCCACTGGGCTTTCTTTCCTAATGCTATAAGAGGAGGTTTAGCTTCAATGGCATGAAACATTTTTGAAATGTTTCCAGAGTAAATAGTATCCAACATCTCCTCTTCTTTCTTTATTAACTTGTTTAAGTATTCTCTCATTTTAGAAGGCTCCTTGCTGCTATACCTGCACCGAAGAAAAGGACAGCCACCACAGGTTTCATCTTCTTCTGATTCAGGTACTTCTTTGATAGTGCGTCCTGTGCTTTTTGACATGCTAAATACCTTTCCTCCTGTTCCTTATTTGTCTCTGTCCAGTATGCATCTCTGTCGTCTATTGCCTTCTTTAACTTCAGACTGAAGGTGCTGGCTTCGTTGTTCAGATTGCTTATCGTTACGTTCAGTATGTTTATTGCCGTGTCCTTTCGTTTGTTCTGGTCCAGCAAGGTTGCATTGTCTGCTCTCTTGATTGCCAGTTCCTCTGCACTCAGAAGTTTTAGTTCCTTTATCTGTTTGTTTTTGAAATCCAGTAGATCCTGTCTCTCCTTGGAGGAAGCAGCGATGTAGCCAGCAATAACTTCCTTCTGGTTCGCAAGTTTGGCAGTGAGTGAGTTGTATTTCTCTTGCCATTTTAACGCTGCCTTTACCTGTGAGCCGTAGTAAATATTCATCAAGTCTTTGTCCGAAGTATAGTTCCGGACCATTAACAGGACCGACACAAAGGATACTCCTACCAAGATGAGAAACCATTTCTTTGCTTTCACCCATGTCATTATCTTTGTCCACATCTTCCCTCCTTTTAATTTGCCAATACTGTGATCAATTTAATATCGACTGATTGATCCAAACCATGCGCGACCAGACGGAATGGTGTTTCTACTCCAGCCTGTATCTGGACCCATTCATGTCCAGACGATGCAACCCAATGATCCTCTAGCCGTGTCCTTGCTTCATCTGCATGTTTGATCTTCCATACTAGTTTGACTGATCGCATGGGTAGGGCAGGATTGTTTGGAAGGATCTTCTTCACTTCGAAGTAGACGATCTTCACATCCTTGATTGCCTGGGTTGTAGTGTGACTAGTCACAGTGACAACCTCCTTGTCCGATGATGCGTTCACCGCCTGATCTACCTCCATGTTACTGGCACATCCTACCCACCATAAGGTTCCCATTAAAGCAATGAGGAGTTTCATTCTGCCAACTCCTGATCGATCTTACCCATGATTTCGTCTTTCCTCAGGATCAACACCTTGTTCTTCATGTCCGGCATGAAGTGCTGCCCCGCGTACTTGCCGAAGATGATCTTGTCTCCTACTGAAACGAATTCATTCAGCTCCTTGTCGGTTCCTACTGCTATGATCGTTCCAATCTGCGGCATGTCCTTCACTGCTTCGGGGATCTCCAAGTTTCCTTCGTACTTAATGTCAAATATTTCTACAATCAACCTGTCTCCAAACGGAATGATGTTCATAGTTTCTCCTTTAGTTTATTTACTGCATCAATAAGTTCGTTGATCTTATTGAGTTGTTCAAATATATGGTCTGGTACGGTTCCTTTTGTAAGTTGTAATTTCTCAATCTTCTTATCTTCATCAATAATCTCATAACTGTCACAATTTGCGATATAACTGTTGTAAGGAAAATCATTAAATTTGATTCTAATTTTCATTACACTCTCCCAAATCCCAGCAATTCAGAGATAGGCCATTCATACGCATACCGACGCACCTTGGACGGGAAGACTCCCTTGTTTCCTTCGATGGTATGGACCCATCCGTCATCTGCCAGTTCCTCTATGATCCCGATATGTCCCATCCAGGAATCAATACTCTCTCTCCAAAAGAAAATCAAGTCTCCAGCATCAGGAGTCTGTACCAATGCTTCCTTTCTTTTGAATTCATTGTAGATAGATCGTGCTGATAGGGAATAATCAAAGGGCATAAAGTATCCACTTGCCATATCCGAAGATTCCCATGCTGTTTTGAAACACCAGGACACAAAGGCAGCACACCAATTCATCGGAGGTTCAGCCAGTCCATTGAGATACTTCTTGACTACGGGCCCTGCATTATTCGCGCCCTCTTCTCCCTTCCCCAATTCCCCTTTTGCAATTTCCAAAGCCTTCAATGCTAAGCTCATTTTTTTGGTTTCTCCTTAATATATTTTATGATATCGTTTAACATTAACCGTTCTCTTGTAGGAAGACTTTCCAGTTCTCTTTGATTGATAAAAAGAAAACGATCCATGCATATCTCATTTGCTTTTGGTCCTTCATGTTTGTTGTATTTCTTAATATGTTTTAACCATGGAATATTCATTTATCTAATGCTCCATACTTTTACTAGTGATGGATACTTCGGATTCATTCCCTTCCCTATTCCATTGTATCTTTGCAGTGCTTGCTCTCCGTGATTCTTCATGAGTTCCTTTAAAATTTGGATCCCAATTTTTAAGTTATAGTCTATGTCTTTCAAGTTCTCACGATTCAGGTGCATCTTCTTCTTCCATGTTTCATAGTTGATCTGCATCAATCCAACATCCCTACCATTGTCAGCCATTGGATTCAACTTGCTTTCAACATAGGCTACTCCAGCCACGATTCCAGGATCTATCCCCTGGATAGTAGAGTGATCGTAGATTTTTGAGAGGACTGCAAATGTTAAGGGTTGGTAATGTCTGATAGCATCCATGATAAACTTTGTCCGGTCTGCTGCAGTAGGACTGATCATATTGTTTTTGAATTCCTTTACCTGCATCTTCTCGATATAGACTTCCTTGAATACCAGTGTTCTAGTTTCAAGTGAAGCATTCTTGAATTGCCAGGACATCAGGATCACTACCATCCCAAACAATAGGAGAGTTGAATACTTAAACCAATCTGTTTTTTTCTTCATTGTCATCGAGTATCCTCCTTAGATTATCTTGGAACTGTTCAATCTTTAATATCCTTCCATCCATTTTCGCTATTTCATCTTTAATGATTAACTTCATTGGAGGAAGAACATATTCATCAAGAAGTTTTAAAAGCATTTTTATCATTTCGTTGTCATTCATTTTCCCTCTGCCGGAATCCATCCCTTGCCATTACAATTTGAACATGGCCCTGATGCGCCATGTACTTCACAACCTCCGGTTCCTTCACATGCAGGGCAATCCATTCTATGCTTTGGAATTTCTCTTGAGAATGTTTTCTTTTTGATATCCGGTTTCCATTTCTCAGCCAGGGCTTTCCAATCTTTGACCTTGTTGTTTCCGATCATCCATCCATTTGATTTGTAATGCAGATAGAAATCTCTTCCTCCTTCCTTGTTCATGCTCTTGAAATGTTCGAGCACCTGATCCAAAGTCGGGATGATTGATTCTTTCAGGTATCCATACTCTGTCAACTGAGGCATACATTTCAATTCGAACACTCCATCGTACAGATTGAAAGCTGCACAACCAGAACAACAAACTCTTTCAGCATTGAGAAAACAGTAAGTCGTTTGGCCATCTCTTAAAAGTGTTTTTAGTTTTGTTCCAGTAGAAGTTTCAGCATTTCCTATTGAGTATTTGAAATTCATGTTTCCTCCTTTACCATTGTTGAGTTTGTCCAGAGATACAAACTGTTCCAGCCCTGCTTCCTGTACTGCAATGAGGCAAAGAGAAGTGAGCTCCGGCCACACATCCATCCACATTGCTTGATCCATTGGTACAAGGAGTACAGTTTATTCCAGATTGATTTCCTAGATCCGGATTCAAATCAATGGCCATAGGTGGTTCATACATGGGTTTCATTTGTCCTCCTTCTTCTTGAGCATGATAAGTTTGATCATGTTATCGATCGAGTTTTGAAACATGGTAAGTAATTCATTTACCTCCATCTTCCGTATAGGTTCCAGGGCAAGAGAAGCTACTCTCTTGATTGCTCCTTCCGGACTACCATAATATCCTACCAAGTTCCAGATCCCTTTCTTCTTTTCTTCTACTGTCCAGTTCCATTGATCACTCTTAACTATTCGGATATCTCCAAGATCAATCCAAATCTTCTTACCACCTCTTTTCATTTCTGGATTTGCCTTGATCATTTCTTTTCTTTTCTTCTTCTCTTCTTCTGTCCATTTCCTTCTCATCGTCCCTCCTTTTAACTATATTCTGACACTTCTTTGGTATCGCCAAGCCACGATCTTTTATTTTCCGATACAAACCACGGCAAATTAGAGATCGTGCCTGTACGTGAACTTTTCATATACGACTTTTTGCTTTAATCTCTTTTAGTATAGCCCGTTTCAGTTTCTTTTCATTGTTTTTTATGTATTCCTGGACCGCGATCTTGACTAAACTGGAGACGGAACGGGCATCGAGCATAGCCAGTTTCCTTATCTCTTCGTATGTCATGCTATTGATGTAGGTTGTGATCCCTATCTGCTTCATCTTTGTTTTCTCCTTTGAAGACATTCTCCCTTCCCTCCTCTTGTAGCCACCGCCATGGCTTACTGATTCAGGAAGGGAGTATGTCATTTATCTTTTCTCCTGATCAAAATGGGTCTTCTTCATCCTTCATATTTTTTTCATTTGGATCTGAATCGACATCTGTTTCAAAATCTGATTCGGATTTGTCGAAAAGTTTTTCTTTTTCCGGATCATGTAGTTGCTCAGCCAATTCAGACTGGTCCTTTTGAATATCGGAGAACACTTGAAGCCAATCCTTTATCCGGTCCTTATCATCCGCCTTAATCATTAGTGAGAAAGCGATCTGATCTTTTCCATATTGATCCTTTTTCATTCTCTTCTTCGGATGGCTCTTTCCTTCCTTGTCAACCCAGTGTTCATAGATATGATAGAAGTATTGAGCTTTGTTGTCATTGGTAATTCTTTTCAATGAAACAACTATTGCGTCATTCCTTCCATATTCAAACCCTCCTACCTCTCTGATATCTTCAAAGATTGTGGGAGCCTTATTTGCTGCAGTAGCTTCTTCTCTCTTTTTGAATTCCATATTGTCTCCTATGCTCTATTCTCTTCGACTTCTTTCTCGTCTTCTCGTTCTTTCCTGGTCTTGATATACCACTCCTGAGCTGCATTTAGTTTTGCCTTGGTCTTGATCTTACGAACCTTATCTTCTTCTTCGACTGTGAACATCTTGGAAAGAGACATAGCTTTGATGATTGCTACAACACCATCTTGGATCTCATCTTCCTTTGGTTCTTCTACTCCAGACTGAAGCCAATCCCAGATTGCATTCCCTACCTCATCGTCAATCTTTCCAATGAACTCGTTGCCATCCGGTCTTTTAAATAACAGAGTCCTATCTTTCTCCGGAGTAGCTACATTCCCATCGTCTAGTCTAAAGGCAACAGTATATTCATACTCCATTCCATCTCTCTGTTCCAGTTTGGTTCCAACCTTGGAAGGTTTCATCTTCCCACGTTCATCCTTTCCGATGTTCCATTCGGTCTTGGTCCTGCTAGTGCAGATGATATCTGCTTGCACTCCAGTCAATCCATCAATGAATTTGCGATGCCGTGGCGAAACACTTTTCCAATCTTGAAACTGCCCTCCTTCCATTGTGTGAATATCCAGGATACCACCTTGTCCCATCCATTCATGACTGATTGAATCAACAACAATCACCTTGTATCCTGCTTTCACGGCTTCATCAATCATAGACAGATAGTTTTCAGGAGCATACGGAGGATTTAATTCCTGCGTATCGTACTCAAACTTGTCTGCGTACAGTGAACCCGATCCCCTCTCGCTATCGATGAGAGCAATCTTAGATCCCCTCTTCTTTGCCAGCACTGAGGCGAGAATCAATGCTGAGTAAGTCTTCCCTGATCCCGAAGGACCACCGAGCAGTAACCGTAGATACTGCTTCCCTTTGTTAGCTTTGGTAAAGCTCATGTTTTATTTTCTCCTTCACCCGTAGGTGCTATTTGTTCTAGTTCTAATTGAGCAATCCATACTTCGCATGTGCTAATATCTTTAAGTGGAGCGAAGATATAGGCGAACAAGATTCCATGTGTTCTCATTTCATTTTCGATTTCATTCAAAATATATTTGGATCGTTCAAGTTTAGTCATTGAGTGATTTAGCGAAGTCACAGAACTGCCGAGCTCCACAATACATCATGCATTTCTTAAACTCTCCCTTTGGATTCTTCCACTTCTCCTCATCAGTACAGTCCGGAATCTTTATCTTCTTATCTCTGATGTCCAGCAATACCTTGAGTCTTTCCATTACCATCTTCTTAGTTTCTTTTGGATCCATCAGATCGATGAAGGTTTCAAACAACTGATGAGGAATGAGGTCTGTCTTCTGCCAACCCTTGAAGTCTCTGCAAAAGATAGTGATCCTTGCCTTGCTGCAGTCCACTGGCTGATGATTCTCCAGTAACAGGAACGCATAGATAGACATTTGCTTGGACCATTCCTTGAACGTGTCTTCTCGTTTTTTCTCGAGATTCCACGTTGTCGTGCTCTTGAGATCACCTATGATTCCAGTCGCCGTATTGAATTCATCTGCTTGTCCAGTCAAAGTAAAGCATGTCTCCAGATCCATCCAACTCATTCTCGGTAGTCCATCATCTTCTGTGATTGTATCTCCTACCTTGATCTCATGCCTGGAATGATGAAGACCTTGGCCTATTGCTAAGTAAATCAGATCGCTCGCATTTGTTTCTACTTCTTTATAATGTTTTCGATGTAACACAATCTCTTTGAAAGGTTTGATCAATTCTGTTGCTGAAAATACTCCTGGTCTTGGTATCCTCTCATCTACCATGGACTCTAGCCATGCGATGTTCAGCTCAGAAAAATTTCGATCATTAATTATTCGCATTAGATCCTCTCCCTTCGATATGTTTTTTCCATTCCAGAATTGAAAAGAATTTATACGGACTCATAAACAATACTGTCCAAAACATTTTCCATGCACTTTTGTTTCCTAGTTTTAATTGACTATGTAAAGTTTTAAGATTTGATTTTTGTAGTTTCAGATAATTCATTTGTCTCCTTGGTTTGTTTTGATTATACTTCATTTTACATTACAATACTGTGCTTTTCTTTTCTCTTTGTCAAGCATTTTCCTCATCTTATTTTATTTTATTTTTCAGGTCTTCCATATTGGGACTTCCTATCATGAATGAGGATCCATCTTTTATAACATAGGGCAGACTCCTCACTACACTGATCATTTCTTGATGATCTTCTATGTCCCATTCAGTAAAGGGGACCTGTAGTTTTCTGAGGTTTCTTTTAAGGACTTCACAAGATCCACAATTCTTGCTGGAGATTACCAGTATTCCTTTTGGGAATTTCATTTGCCTAGTTGTAATCGGTCCATTTCCCGTTCTTTGATATTTTCTACTACTTGTTCATGGCACTTCCGACATTTCTTCCGCTGTTCCTCACGGACGATTCTCATGACGCGATCCATCAAAGAATAGGTCATGGCATCCCCATTAATTTCTTTTGTTATATATTCCCAAACCATATCAAATATCTTCTCCCTCAACGTCAACGTCTTTCGCTTGCTCATTTGTCCTCCATAAATGCGAAAAATGACTTACAAGTATTGCAAAGACAATCTTTTTGAGGGTCTAGGTGTGCCATCTCCGCGAACTCCTTGATCGCGGCACGGATTTGAGTCTCAACTTCTTGTGCAGAAAAGAAAGAATTGGCGTTCTTGCACTTTTTAATTAACTCCATTACCTTGCTTTTCATTTTCCGTC